>Ga0207696_1001984_pt1 | contig 10373 bp, 7 predicted proteins | sample KBSS54metaG_FD_184403 | JGI IMG/M metagenome (GOLD analysis project Ga0207696, IMG submission 184403) | Switchgrass rhizosphere microbial communities from Kellogg Biological Station, Michigan, USA - KBS S5-4 metaG (SPAdes) (version 2) | ecosystem: Host-associated > Plants > Roots > Rhizosphere >...
GACTGGTTAAAGGTCTCGGAGTAGCTCAGATCCAGCTTGGTGGTCTGCAGTTTGTGCTTGTGATCGAGGCCCGGCACTTTGTTCAGGATCTCGATATCCACCCCTTCGTCCGGCTGCAGACGAATCGTCAGCTTGTTCTGCGGCAGCTCGGAGTAGGAGTCTTTAAACAGGTTCATTTCCGGGTTTTTGAAGTAGACCACGACTTCTGAACACTTGGTCGGCAAACGCTTACCGGTGCGCAGGTAGAACGGCACACCCGCCCAGCGCCAGTTGTCGATATCGACACGAATTGCCACGAAGGTCTCTGTGGCGCTCGACTTATTGGCACCCTCTTCTTCCAGGTAGCCCGGCACTTTTTTGCCCTGCACAAAGCCAGCGGTGTACTGGCCGCGAACGGTTTTCTCACGCACGTTGGTCTGATCGATGCGGCGCAGCGAGCGCAGCACTTTAACTTTTTCGTCACGGATGCTGTCGGCGCTGAGATCGGACGGCGGCGACATGGCGATCATGGTCAGAATCTGCAGCAGGTGGTTCTGGATCATGTCGCGCATCTGGCCCGCTTTATCGAAGTAACCCCAGCGGCCTTCGATACCCACTTCTTCGGCCACGGTAATCTGGACGTGGTCGATGGTGCGGTTATCCCAGTTATTCACGAAGATAGAGTTAGCAAAGCGCAGCGCCAGCAGGTTAAGCACGGTCTCTTTGCCAAGATAGTGGTCAATACGGAACACCTGGCTCTCATCAAAGTACTCACCAACGCTGTCGTTGATCTCCTGCGAGGTTTCCAGTGAGGTGCCCAGCGGCTTCTCCATAACTACGCGCGCCGGTTTAGCATTCAGCTTCGCGGTGCCCAGTCCCTGACAGATGGCGCCAAAGGTGCTGGGTGGCATGGCGAAGTAGTTGATGGTGGTGCGATTTTTCTGGTCCAGCATCTTGCCCAGTTTCGGGAAGTGCGTGGTGTCGTTGACATCGAGGTTGCAGAAGTCGAGACGATTGCTGAGTTTGTCCCACAGCGCTTCGTCAATCTTCTCCTTCATGAAGGTTTCCAGCGCTTCACGTACCACTTTGGTGTATTCCGCTTTATCCCACTCGGCACGGCCGACACCAATAATGCGGGTTTCCTCGTGGATCTGCCCCGCTTTCTCTAACTGGTACAGTGAAGGCAACAGTTTACGGCGTGCAAGATCGCCTTTGGCACCGAAAATCACCAGATCGCATGCCTGGGCTGTTTGTGTTACCGCCATTTTCCTCTCCTCGTTGCAGGATAGTCCGGTGGTGATGCATCCTCTGCCACCGGGTCCAGGTTATTATTTTCTTTGAGCACAATGTACTTTTTTCCCCGCGCCAGGTAAACCGACTCGCCGGGTCAACCGCATTAACTCTGTACCGGATGTGCTAAGCGCGTGTGATGACACGTGCGGATTGCCGGTTTTTTCTGTGTCTGTTGGTGTCAGGAAAATCAGGCACCGGTCAAAGTATCCCAAAAAAAAGGGCAATCGACTTGTCCGCCGTTGCGCCTGGCAGGTGCTGACACGATATAGTCTCTGTTAATCGACTCTGACGACAGGGATAATTGAAATTGGTAAAAGTGATTATGGTCATCGGCTTATGAATATGCTGGAAAAAATTGAGGCGCAGTTCGCCGCGCTCAGCAATGCGGAACAGAAAGTCGCCCGGCAGATTCTGGCTGCGCCTCAGGCGGCGATGCACTCCAGCATTGCGACCCTGGCGCGCGAAGCGTGCGTCAGCGAACCCACGGTGAATCGCTTCTGTCATCGACTGGGCGCGCGCGGCTTTCCCGACTTTAAGCTGCAACTGGCGCAGAGCCTGGTGAAAAGCAGCAACTGGGTCAGCCGGGGCGTGGAGGACGATGACAGTGTGGAGAACTACAGCCACAAAATCTTTGACTCGGCGCTGGCAGGGCTGCAGCGGGTGCGGGATCAACTGGATAGCGCCCAACTGCAGCAGGCCGTCACCCTGATTACTCAGGCTGACAAACTTGCCTTTTTCGGGCTGGGGGCTTCCGCTGTGGTGGCGCATGACGCCTTTACCAAATTTCTGCGCTTTAATCTGCCGGTCATCTGGTCAGACGATATTGTGATCCAGCGCATGAGTTGCATAAATAGTCGAGCCGGTGACGTTTTTGTTCTCATTTCGCATACTGGACGCACAAAAAATATGGTAGAACTGGCTCGCCTGGCCCGTGTAAACGGTTCCACCGTTATAGCCATCACCTCTGCCGATTCTCCCCTTGCCCATGAAGCAGCGATAGCTTTAGTGCTTGATGTACCGGAAGATACGGATATCTATTTGCCGATGGTATCGCGCCTGGCGCAGTTGACCGTGATCGATGTGTTGGCGACCGGTTTCACCCTGGAACGGGGTGCGCCCTTCCGGGAAAACCTGAAACGCGTGAAAGAGGCGTTGAAAGCGTCGCGTTACGAAAAGCACACCATTCGGGAAAAGGATGATCAGCAAAAAAATTAACATCACATTTACAATGTGAGTCGTATCACAACCCGTCGATCATATAGAATAGATAACCATGCTGTGTCCACAGACCAGGGCACGCTTAAATGTTTACGGAGTCCTCGATGTCAAGACGTCTCAGAAGAACCAAAATCGTTACAACCCTCGGCCCGGCCACCGATCGTGATAATAATTTAGAAAAAATCATCGCTGCCGGCGCGAACGTTGTACGACTCAACTTCTCTCACGGCACGCCAGAAGATCACCAGATCCGCGCCGATAAAGTGCGTGAGATTGCCGCAAAACTGGGTCGCCACGTGGCCATCCTCGGTGACCTCCAGGGTCCAAAAATTCGTGTTTCAACCTTCAAAGAAGGCAAAGTTTTCCTGAATATCGGCGACCGTTTCCTGCTGGATGCCAATCTGGGTAAAGGCGAAGGCGATAAAGAGCGCGTCGGTATCGACTACAAAGGCCTGCCTGCAGATGTGGTGCCGGGCGATATCCTGCTGCTGGATGATGGCCGCGTGCAGCTGAAAGTGCTGGAAGTTCAGGACATGAAAGTGTTTACCGAAGTCACCGTGGGTGGCCCGCTGTCGAACAACAAAGGCATTAACAAACTGGGCGGCGGACTCTCAGCTGAAGCGCTGACCGAAAAAGATAAAGCGGATATCATCACTGCCGCCAAAATCCGCGTCGACTATCTGGCCGTCTCTTTCCCACGCTGTGGTGAAGATATGAATCTGGCACGTCGTCTGGCGCGCGAAGCGGGTTGTGACGCCAAACTGGTCGCAAAAGTGGAACGTGCTGAAGCGGTCGCCAGCCAGGAAGCGATGGATGACATCATTCTGGCCTCTGATGTGGTGATGGTGGCGCGTGGCGATCTGGGCGTTGAGATTGGCGATCCGGAACTGGTCGGCATTCAGAAAGCATTGATTCGTCGTGCCCGCCAGCTTAACCGCACCATCATTACCGCGACGCAGATGATGGAGTCGATGATCACTAACCCGATGCCGACCCGCGCAGAAGTGATGGACGTGGCGAACGCCGTGCTGGATGGCACCGATGCTGTGATGCTCTCTGCGGAAACCGCAGCGGGTCAGTATCCGGCTGAAACTGTCTCCGCGATGGCGAAGGTCTGCCTGGGCGCGGAGAAGATCCCGAGCGTCAACGTCTCCAAGCATCGTCTGGACGTGCAGTTCGACAATGTCGAAGAAGCGATTGCTATGTCATCCATGTACGCCGCGAACCACCTGCAGGGCGTTACCGCGATCATCACCATGACCGAGTCGGGCCGTACCCCGCTGATGACCTCACGTATCACCTCAGGCCTGCCGATTTTTGCCATGTCACGCCATGAACGCACGCTGAATCTCACCGCGCTCTATCGCGGCGTGACGCCAGTGTTCTTCGACAGCAATAACGACGGTGTGGCTGCTGCACACGATGCGGTTAACCTGCTGCGCGACAAAGGCTTCCTGGTCTCTGGCGATCTGGTCATTGTGACGCAGGGCGATGTGATGGGCGCCACCGGCACCACCAATACCACACGTGTGCTGCGCGTGGATTAATTGAGCCCGGGTTTACATTGTCGGTGTAGAATAAACGACGCGACTGCCTGCCAGTCGCGTTTTCTTTTCTGACAAGGAGGCCAGATGGCCCGTTTCCACCCCATCAGCCAGCTTACCGGCCGAATTTTACTCTTTCCTCTGGCGTTAGTGCTGTTCGAGTTTGCCACCTATATTGCTCATGACATGATCCAGCCTGGCATGCTGATCGTCACCAGTGAATTTTCCGTCGGCCCTGAATGGGTCTCCACCTCCCTGACCGCCTACCTGATTGGCGGCGTGGTGCTGCAATGGCTGCTGGGCCCTCTCTCTGATAAGTTTGGCCGGCGACCGGTAATGCTCTTCGGCATCCTGTTTTTTGCCGTCGCCTGCATGCTGATGCACTGGGTCAGCTCGATTGAAGAATTTGTCAGCCTGCGCTTTATTCAGGGCATCAGCCTCTGCTTTATCGGCGCGGTCGGCTATGCCGCAATTCAGGAAGCCTTCGATGAGGCGCTGGCGGTGCGCATGATGGCGCTGATGGCCAACGTGGCGCTGCTGGCTCCGCTGGCGGGTCCGCTTGCCGGTGCAGCCTGGCTCACCATTGGCAGCTGGCGCAGCATGTTCTGGCTGTTTGCCGCCTGCAGCCTGGTCGCCTTTGTGGTGCTGTGGCGTGTGATGCCCGAAACCGCAGGTGACCGCAGTCATTCCATCGCCCTGCCCAATCTGGCCCGCAACTATGGCCGGCTGATGAAAGACCGGCTGGTGATGTTTGGTTCCTTCGCTATCGGGCTGGTGTTTATCCCGATCCTCACCTGGGTTGCCCTTTCGCCGGTGATCCTGATGCACGACGAAGGTCTGTCACGCATGCAGTACGCCCTGCTGCAGCTGCCGGTGTTTCTGGCGATGATCGCCGGTAACCTGACGCTGAGTAAGCTGGCGGGACGCGTGCCGATTGAACAGCCGGTGAAGTTCGCCGCCTGGCCGATTCTGATTGGTCTGAGCCTGGCGCTGGTGGCGAGCCTGATGAACAGCCACGGTTATCTGCTGATAACCGCTGGCCTGAGTCTCTACGCCTTTGGCGCGGGCATGGTCAATGCCGGACTGTATCGCCTGACGCTCTACGCCAGCAACGAAGGCAAAGGCAGCGTGGCAGCGATGCTGGGAATGATCAGTATTATGACGCTGGCGGTGGGAATTGAGCTGGCGAAAAGCGGCTACTTCAGCGGCGGCACGCTGTGGTTCTGCCTGGTCAACTTTATCAGCGGCGTGCTCTGGTTTGGCCTGGTGATCCTGTTTATGCGCGAGCGTAAACGTCGCAGCAGGCTGGAAGCGTTATAAAAAGGCAGCCCAGCCACAGGTGTGTCCTGAGCAGGCAGTTCAGAAGCTCAAAGCAAGGGAGCACACACCTGTAGCCAGTGATTAGGAGATAAGAAAAGGCCGCTTTCGCGGCCTTTTTGCTATTTGCGCGGATAGAGATCTTTGCGCGAATAGGGCTCGATGTCACCCTCTTTGCGGGTCTTCAGCAGCTTGAGGATCCAGGTGTACTGCTCGGGATGCGGGCGGACAAACACTTCCACTTCTTCATTCATCCGGCGAGCCAGCTGGTGATCGTCAGCTTCCAGCAGATCGTCCATCGGCGGACGCACATAAATCTCAAGCTTGTGCGTTTCGCTGTTATAAACCGGAAACAGCGGCACCACACGAGCGCGGCACACTTTCATCAGTCGCCCTACCGCAGGCAGCGTCGCTTTATAGGTAGCAAAGAAATCGACGAACTCACTCTGCTCCGGGCCATGATCCTGATCGGGCAGGTAGTAGCCCCAGTAGCCTTGGCGGATTGAACTGATAAAGGGTTTAATGCCGTCGTTGCGGGCATGAAGCCGTCCGCCATAACCGCGGCGTGCGGTGTTCCACGCATAGTCCATCAGCGGATCGCTCTGGTTATGGAACATTGCCGCCATCTTTTGCCCTTCTGACGCCAGCAGCATGGCAGGAATATCCACCGCCCAGCCGTGTGGCACCAGGAAAATCACATTTTGCTGGTCCGCTTTCATCTGGTCGATAATGTCACGACCATGCCACTCTACACGTTCACGGATACGTGCCGGATCGCGCAGCACCAGCTCGGTCATCATTGCCATCGCCTGCGGTGCCGTCGCAAACATCTCATCGACCAGCGTTGCACGCTGCGCCTCGCTGAGTTCCGGCAGACAGTAATAGAGGTTAATCAGCGCACGGCGACGTGCGCCCTTTGCCAGCTTACCGGCGAATTTGCCTAACCGACCCAGCAGCGGATCGCGCACTTTCGGCGGTAAATACGCCAGACCCGCCAACGCACCAATTGCCAGCCAGCTGCCCCAGTATTTAGGTTTGAGAAAAGAACGTTCAAAAACGGGAATAAATTCAGTGTTATTTTTTTTACGGGTTTCCATGCACTCGCCTCAAGCAATGACCGGCTAATGATAGTGACGACCTGAAAATTTGCAATCATCCTGCGCCAGATAGCAAAAAACCGACGGGAAACCCGTCGGTTTTTGCGCGATTTGACGAAATTCGCTTACTTCAGACCCAGCTGAGGCAACCAGGATTTAACCTGTGCCATGTAATCGCTGCGATCTTTACCGGTCAGGCCTTCCATACGCGGCAGTTTCGCCGTTAAGGGGTTGACCGCCTGATTATTGATCCAGATTTCGAAATGCAGATGCGGCCCGGTGGAACGTCCGGTGTTGCCTGACAGTCCAATACGGTCGCCACGCTTCACTTTCTGACCTGGCTTCACCAGCACTTTCTTCATGTGCATATAGCGCGTCATATACTGACGGCCATGACGAATGGCGACGTAGTTACCCGCGGCACCGCCGTTCTTCGCCACCACTATTTCACCATCACCCACTGCCAGCACCGGCGTACCGATCGGCAGCGCAAAGTCGACGCCTTTATGAGGCGCAATGCGGCCGGTAACCGGGTTGAGACGACGCGGATTAAAGTTAGAGGAGACACGATACTGCTTAACCGTCGGGAAGCGCATAAAGCCGCGCGCCAGACCGGAGCCGCTGCGATCGTAGAACTTGCCATCTTCGGCGCGGAAAGCGTAATAGTCTTTACCCCCGCTGCGCAGGCGCACACCCAGCAACTGACTTTGCGCACTCTTGCCATCCAGCATTTCGCGTGACATCAGTACGCTGAACTGGTCACCCGCACGCAGCTTACGGAAATCCATCTGCCACTGCAGCGCTTTGATCACGGCGCTGGCTTCGGCACTGCTCAGCCCGGCACGCTGGGCGCTGGCGGCAAAACTGCCGCGTACTTCGCCCTGCATCACGCTGTTGCGCCATTCACCCTTCTGCATCTCCGCATCCATCTTAAAGCCACCTTTAGGGGTGCGCTCATAGGTGCGGGTTTCACGGCGGGAAATTTCCCAGCTCAGGGTTTTCAGGCCGCCATCATCATCCAGCGTCCAGCTCAGCTGCTGACCAACCTGCAGATTACGCAGATCGCGGTCGCTCATCACCAGCGCATTAATGTCACTGATGTCGATGCCATACTGATTCAGGGCACTGCTCAGAGTATCGCCGGATGAAACGGTGTAGTCGTGAACACCGGCCGTTTCGGGCACGTCGGTGTCCACATCGTCCGCAGGCAATTCTTCTTCCGGTTCCGGTGTGCTCTGATCGATAGGCTCACTGGCTTCCGGCAACAGCGTGCGGAACGTGTTCTTATCCAGTTCGATGTTTTTGACGATGGGCGTCACATCATCCGAAGGATGATAAACGTAAGGCCGCCAGACAGCGACGGCCAGAGTGACTACAGTTAAAGAACCCAGCATTACGCGGTGGGGGCGCGGCAAATTATTAAATGCGAGGGCGACAGAGCGGGCTATCTGCTGCACTTTTACCTATTCCTCATGCTCCATTCAGGCAGCTTTCATACTGGCTCGACAGTTGTGAGAGGAATTTCACATAGCTGTCTTTGGCTAAGCTGATGTCTGTTCCCAGGGGATCGAGCGTGCCTTTACGCACCTGCGTTCCGCGGGCGACAGCATCGATGACTGCTGGCCTGAATTGTGGCTCAGCAAAGACGCAGACCGCCTTTTGCTCAACCAACTGTGTTCGTATCTGATGTAAACGCTGAGCGCCCGGTTGAATTTCAGGATTGACGGTAAAGTGCCCGGTGGGCGAGAGACCGTATTGTTTTTCAAAGTACGTGTAAGCGTCGTGAAAAACGAAATATCCTTTATTTCTGACCGGAGCGAGTTGTGCGCTAACGCGTTTGTCCGTGTCCGCCAAAGCTACCTCAAACTGCTGGAGGTTGGCGTCAAGTTTGGCTTTATCTTGCGGCATAAGTTCCAATAATTTTCCATGGATTGCAACCGCGGTCTTGCGCGCAATCTCTGGCGACAACCACAGGTGCATATTAAACTCGCCGTGATGATGGTGATGGGCATCGGCGTCCTGTTCTTCGGATTTTTCCGCTGTGTGTTCATCTTCATCTTCACCACCGCTAATCAATAACGGTTTTACCCCGTCGATGTTCACCATCGCGAGGTTTTTTTGGGCCGGAAGTTCAGCCGCAGACTTCGCCATAAAGGCTTCCATTTCAGGCCCGACCCATACAACTAAGTCCGCGTTTTTTAAGCGTTTTGCATCTGAGGGCCGCAGGGAATAGTCGTGTTCAGAGGCACCGTCCGGTAGCAGAACGTCAACCGGTGTGACACCATCGGCAATGGCCGCAGCGATAAACCCTACCGGTTTGAGTGAAGCCACGACATTCGCCTGAGCTGGAAGGGTTAACGAAGCTGTAACGGAGAAAGCAGTTAAGGCGAAAATTGCGCCCTTTTTATTATGTAACATATTGCGTCATTCCATCGTGACCATGAGGTGGAATGTGATATTATAACATTCGAAATTCTGTGCAACCTGTAAATACTATGACCTCACTTGTCACACTCGATAATGTTTCGATAAAGTTTAACCAGCGCAATGTGTTATCCGGTGTCAGCCTGGCACTGCAGCCTGGCCGCATCCTCACCCTGCTGGGTCCTAACGGTGCCGGAAAATCAACGCTGGTGCGTGTGGTGCTGGGACTGCTCGCTCCCACCACCGGTAGCGTTAAGCGTGATCCCGGCCTGCGAATTGGCTATGTGCCACAGAAGCTGCACATCGACCCGACCCTGCCGGTGACGGTTGAACGCTTTATGCGTCTGACCCGTGGCAGCAAAAACGCCGAGATCCTGCCGGCACTGAAACGCGTGCAGGCGGGTCACCTGCTCAACGCCCCGCTGCAAAAGCTTTCCGGTGGTGAAACCCAGCGTGTGCTGCTGGCGCGCGCCCTGCTGAATCAGCCTCAGTTGCTGGTACTCGATGAGCCTACCCAGGGTGTGGATGTGAATGGTCAGGTGTCACTCTATGACCTTATCAATCAGTTACGCGTTGAACTGAACTGCGGCGTACTGATGGTCTCCCACGATCTGCATCTGGTGATGGCCAAAACCGACGAAGTGCTCTGCCTTAACCATCACATCTGTTGTTCCGGCACCCCGGAAGCGGTATCGCAGCATCCGGAATTTATCGCCATGTTTGGTCCGCGCGGCGCGGAGGAGCTGGCGATTTATCGTCATCATCATAATCACCGTCACGACCTTCAGGGACGTATCGTTTTACGCAAAGGACAGGGTCCATCATGATTGAGTTGTTATTACCGGGCTGGATAGGCGGTGTGATGTTAGCGCTGGCTGCCGGTCCGCTGGGATCGTTTGTTGTCTGGCGCAAGATGTCCTATTTCGGCGATACCCTGGCGCATGCCTCTCTGCTTGGCGTGGCATTTGGCCTGCTGTTTAACGTGAATCCTTACTACGCGGTGATTCTGGTCACGGTCTGCCTGGCGCTGGGACTGGTCTGGCTGGAGCGTCGTCCACATCTGGCTATCGATACCCTGCTGGGGATTATGGCGCACAGCGCGCTGTCGCTGGGCCTGGTGGTGGTCAGCCTGATGAAGAACGTTCGCGTCGATCTGATGGCTTATCTGTTTGGCGATCTGCTGGCGGTGACGCCAGACGACCTCTGGATGATGGGTGGCGGCGTGGTGATCGTGCTGCTGGTGATGGCGTGGCAGTGGCGGTCGCTGCTGTCGATGACCATCAGCCCGGAACTGGCACAGGTGGACGGCGTCAATATCCAGCGTACCCGTCTGATCCTGATGCTGGTCACGGCACTGACTATCGGAGTGGCAATGAAGTTCGTGGGTGCGCTGATTATCACCTCACTGCTGATTATCCCCGCTGCGACCGCTCGTCGCTTTGTGCGTTCACCGGAAGGCATGGCGGCCGTCGCCGTAGTCATCGGGGTGATTGCCGTCACC
>Ga0207696_1001992_pt1 | contig 10348 bp, 9 predicted proteins | sample KBSS54metaG_FD_184403 | JGI IMG/M metagenome (GOLD analysis project Ga0207696, IMG submission 184403) | Switchgrass rhizosphere microbial communities from Kellogg Biological Station, Michigan, USA - KBS S5-4 metaG (SPAdes) (version 2) | ecosystem: Host-associated > Plants > Roots > Rhizosphere >...
CCACGGCGACTTTATTTTCTTTTTTCAGGGCAGCCAGCTGGTCCATCGGCAGGGAATCGGCAATGTCCAGATCCCCGCGCGACAGTTGCAGGCGGCGGGTGGCGCTTTCACCGATAATTTTCACGGTAACACGTTTAAAGGCTGGTTTTGCGCCGCTGTAATGCGGATTGGGCACCAGCACCAGTTGCTGACCTTTTTGCCAGCGATCGAGTTTATAAGGGCCGGAACCGGCAGTATGTCCCGCCAGCCACGCCTTACCTTCATCGGCCGGATTGGCTTTGGCAATCGCCGGATTGACGATACCCGCGCCGTCATTCGCCAGCGTGTACAGGAATGGCGCGAACGGCGTTTTGAGCGTAAAGGTCACCGTCATCGGATCGACAACGGTCACCGTCATGTCTTTCGGGAAGGCTTCCGACGGCCCCTGACCGATTTTCATCAGTCGTTCGAACGACCATTTCACCGCATCGGCATTGACGTCGGAACCGTCATCAAATTTAGCGCCCGGCTTGAGTTTGAAGGTCCAGACCCGTTGATCCGGTGATGCCGTCCAGCTTGCCGCCAGATCCCCTTCAACCTGCGTCGAGCCTTTGCCGTCTTCGGTTTTATACTGCACCAGACGCTGATACGCCGGATACGTGACCGTCCAGTCGTTGTTGTCGATAGTCACCGCAGGATCCAACGTTTGCGGATCGGCTGCTTTACCAATCACCAGCATGTCTTTCGGCACGGCGGCCTGCGTGGCAAAACTTAAGCCTGACAAGGCGAGAAAAATGGCACCGGCGACCTGTGTTTTCGTATTTTTGCGGAACGTGTTGATTGCTGTGTTGCTCATCTGAGAACTCCTGGCTCTGTCAAAAAGTGATAAGAGACGTGCAATAATTACGCGGCATTAACCGGCGGATAGCAGCCGAACCGCTCTTCCAACAACGGATACGTTTTGGCATCCGGTAATTCAAAGTGCCACCACTCGCTGGTGATACCCTTAAAGCCCCCCGCCGCCATCACGGCGTTAAGCAGCAAGCGGTTACGCTGAATATGTGGCGGTAAATCAGGGTAAAACGGATGCGATACTTCGGTCATTTCATCGAAGCCCGCGCCCATATCCACCGCCTCACCCTGCTCATCCAGCAAGGTCAGATCCACCGCCACACCGCGGCTGTGGTGCGAACCGAGTCTGATATCCACCACATAATCCGGATTCGGAAACGCCGCCCACAAACAGGCCTGCGCCGCCTGCGGCCGGTAAGCGTCATAGATTTTCAACGTGAATCCGGCCAGTTTCGCGACTTCGTTACAACGAACCAACGCCGACGCGGCATCGGGATGCAGCAGGCAGAGGGATTCGCGATAAATCGGCTGACCGGTCAGGTTATCGGCGGTGGCATATTTCAGGTCGATCACCGCATCGGGCAGAATTTCAGCCAGATCGATCAGGGCAACATCAGGTGTTTTCGTATTCATCAATAAATCTGTCCGCTGGTTTAGAAATTCAGGATTCAAATTGTCCGAGCTGTTTTTGCAGGATGCGGTTATTCGCCAGGCGCTGTTCTACATCGTGACCGCGCAGTTCGAGCACCGCCGAGCACAACAGATTGAACAGGCAGCTTAGCGGCGCCATCGAGTCCCAGAACTGGCCGGTGTCGGTTTTCACCTGCAATAAATCCACCGGATAATCGCGCGCCCACGGACAGTAAATGTCGGTGATCAGTGCCACGTTCAGGCCGCGTTCACAGGCAGCTTCGCAATAAGTTTGCGCCATCTTCGAATAGGCACGGGTGTCGGTCACCACCAGATAAGGCTGCGCGAATTCCGAATTCAGGGATTCGACATAGGTGCCGGAAAGCCCGTCGGCGAAATAGACTTTTGGCCGTAAGTACTCGAGATAACTGGAGAAGTTGTTGGCAATGCCGCGTACCGACTGGATACCGAGAATAAACACCGCCTCCGCATCGGCCAGACGGCGGCTGACCTGTGCAAAACTGTCAGTTTGCGCCAGCTGATACACGTGATTAATGGCTTCGAGTTCGAGCGTCAGCGACTGTTGCAACTTTTCCTGCTGCGGCTGTTTGCTGCGTTCGCGATAAGCGCCCAGACGGTCGGTAACCACCCACGGCTGATATGATGTGCCGCTTTGCAGGCGCAGCGTTTGCTTGAAGTGATCGAGATTGCGATAGCCGAGACTGCGCAGATATCGCCCGACAGAAATGCCACTGGTCGCCGCGCTGCGCGCAATGCTGTCCGCCGTTTCAAACGGGATCTGTGCAAGATTTGCCAGCAGATAGCTGGCAATGCGTTTGCCCGTGGGTGTCTGCCCGGCAAACGAGGCTTCGATTTGTTCAATCACATCCTGCGCTGGCTGCATCAGTTAATCCCCTGTTGCTTCATTGTCAAAAAGCTAGCCGTTGTTAGTAAAATAACAATGCACGGGGTGTGCCAGTTTCGAAATATGAGTGAAATTTGTGCAGCAGATCTGAATTTATGACGATTTTATGGCCGGTGGCTGGCAAAAAACTTGCAGAATAACGGCCAGAATAAAACTTACCGATAACCCCTGCACAACAATCAGGCAACTTGTGAATACTTTTAGTGCAATACAGACGTGAAAAGGCGTGACGTACAGAAAAATGGCAGAGGTTTTAATCACTTTGCCTTAATAGTCAACAAGTTGAATATTAAGAAAGCAGTCAGACAACTTTTTTCGTTAACCCTTTGACATGCCCACAGGCAGTCGCTATTATTCGCCCCGTTCCAACGATTCCTCTGTAGTTCAGTCGGTAGAACGGCGGACTGTTAATCCGTATGTCACTGGTTCGAGTCCAGTCAGAGGAGCCAAATTTATGTTTTCATGCATCTTCACGAATCTTTATACGATTTAGATTCAACGAGTTAGTGTGAAAAATCTTCCCGATGCATTTTTAGTTTTCTCTCCGCATCGGGAGAATTTGGTGGTCAGATTTGGGGTCATGTTGGTTCGATGACGGAGTGACCCCCAAATGTCTCTTAACGACACAAAAATCCGCAGCTTAAAACCATCCGCTAAACCCTTCAAAATTTCCGATTCCCATGGTCTGTACCTGTTGGTTAATCCAGGCGGTTCACGTCTCTGGTATCTCAAATATCGTATCAGTAGAAAAGAATCTCGACTTGGCTTAGGCGCCTACCCCGACGTGTCTTTGGCTGATGCTCGTCAACAGCGTGATGGTATCCGTAAATTGCTGGCGCATAATATCAATCCAGCACAACAGCGCTCTGCTGAAAGAGCCACTTACTCGCCAGAAAAAACTTTCAAGTATGTGGCACTGGACTGGCATAAAAGCAACCGGACATGGTCAGAGAACCACGCCTCCCGTCTGCTTGCCAGCATGAACAATCATATATTCCCTGTGATTGGACACTTGCCGGTAGCTGAACTGAAACCTCGTCACTTTATCGACCTTCTGAAAGGCATTGAGCAAAAAGGTCTGCTGGAAGTCGCAGCACGTACCCGGCAGCATATGTGCAACATCATGCGTCATGCCGTACATCAGGAGTTGATAGAGCACAATCCGGCAGCAAATCTGGAGGGTATCATTGCCCCGCCCGTTAAACGTCACTACCCCGCCCTTCAGTTGGAGCGGCTACCGGAACTGTTAGCTCGCATTGAGGACTACCAGCAAGGACGAGAGTTAACCCGCCTGGCCGTATTACTCACCCTTCACCTATTCATCCGTTCCAGCGAACTGCGTTTCGCCCGTTGGTCTGAGATCGATTTCAAAAATAGAATCTGGACCATTCCTGCCACTCGCGAGTCCATCCCCGGCGTCCGCTACTCTGGCCGTGGTGCAAAAATGCGCACTCCACATATCGTTCCACTCTCCTGCCAGTCTATTGCTATTCTGAAACAGATACGGGAAATATCCGGACATCAGGTGTTGGTATTCCCCGGCGATCATAATCCGTATAAACCGATGTGCGAAAACACAGTCAATAAGGCGCTACGCCTGATGGGCTATGACACAAAAGATGAAATCTGCGGCCACGGATTTCGGGCAATGGCATGTAGTGCCCTAATGGAGTCTGGCCTATGGGCGCAGGATGCGGTTGAACGGCAGATGAGTCACAAGGAGCGTAACAGCGTTCGAGCGGCTTACATCCATAAAGCAGAATATCTTGATGCCCGTAAAGCGATGATGCAATGGTGGTCGGATTATCTGGATATGTGCCGGAGAGCGTATGCCCCACCTTATATTTGTGGGAAGGAAATCAGTTGCACAATGGGATAACCCCTCTGACAAAATAAACCACAAAAATAGCCGTATCGGTCTGTACTGGTACGGCATTTTTCTGGCTTCAGTTCATATAAATTGTTAAGCCGTTTATGAGCATCTTCAACCGAATTGACCTGCGTGAATCGAAAGTGTGAGTTCCGCTTATCATTTAGAACTATCTACGGAAACGGATTAGGTCAGTTATGAGCGAACAGCGGACGCTGGCATTCTTTATAAAAATTCGGTTTGTGTTGTTTTGCATTAGTTTAGAGACGAAAAATATTGCGTCGGTGATTTCCCCAGCGCTTTTCTGAACATCGTAATAAACGCGCTGACAGAATCATATCCCAGCGTTCCGGCTACGCGCTGCACGGATTGACCTTCAGCCAGATGGCTCAGGGCAATCATCAAATGCAGTTGCTGACGCCAGCGACCAAAGCTCATTCCTGTCGCCTCTTTTATCAGCCTGGCCAGCGATCGTTCGCTGGTGACCAGATGTGCAGCCCACTGCTTTAACGTTCGCCGATCATCAGGCTCATTAAAAAGTGCCTCAGCCATATTCCGGATTTTAGGATGATCGGATACGGGAAGATGGAGCGCTTCAACCGGCACATCCGGAATATGCTCCAGCAGCACCGCTGCGAGCCTGGCGGTTTTACTGTCAGGTGAATAAGCCTGTCCCTGCTCTGCCAGATACAGAACAAGCTCGCGGACCAGAGAAGTCATCGCCAGGGTACAGCAGATTTCCGGCATCGCTGCCGCGCCGGGTTCGATAAAAAGAAAGCAGGTATCTGCATTCTTCGTGACCCGGCAACTGTGGGATATTTCACCTGGAACCCAGACAGCATGTCCCGGTGGAACAAGCCACAGCGCATCCTCAACCTCACAGCTCACTGCACCGCGCAAAGAGATAATAAGTTGTCCCTTACGGTGAGCGTGCGGACTCTGACCTGCATACTCGCCTGACGATGATACATGCAGCGCGATAGCAGCCTGACTGAAAGCATCGGCATTAAACTCATCCGGTGAGGTCACCGGTTTTTTATTAACTGGCATGATTTAGTTATATGTTGTCAGGTTATCTATATTCTGTAACTCATGCGTCCTTTAAAGTCTCTCTTTTTACCAGAGAAAGCAAAATTTATGTCCCACACTACGAACAAGTGGTCTTCAATCATACTTGTGACCGGCATCCTTTTTATCGCTATCAACCTGCGTGTTCCTTTTACCGCTATCGCACCCGTTTTAGAGTCTATTCGCCATGATTTTGGGCTAAGTATTACTGCCGTTGGGTTGCTTAACTCGCTGCCTTTACTGGCCTTTGCCGCCTTTTCACCGCTGAGCGCATCCATCTCACACAAGTACGGTCTTGAACGCACCCTTTTTGGTGCCCTGGTCGTGATTTCAGCGGGCATCCTGCTTCGCTCCACAGGCAGTGTCTGGGCGCTTTATGGCGGGACCATATTGATAGGTATCGGGATTGCGCTCGGCAATGTCCTGTTGCCTGGCCTTATCAAACGCGACTTTTCTGGCAACGTGGCTTCCGTGACGGGGGCATATTCCATCACCATGGGCGCGGCTGGTGCTATTGGTTCAGCCGTTGTCATTCCTCTGACGCAGAGCTGGGGCTGGAACATCGCGTTAGCCATGCTGGTTATTGCACCGCTGCTTGCGTTGCTTTTATGGTTGCCCCAGTTAAAGATGAAGCATCAGTTGCCAGCAGCGGGTGAGAAAAAAACGGCGACCGTCGCGGTCTGGCGCTCGCCTCTGGCATGGCAGGTCACCTTGTTTATGGGCCTGAATGCGATGCCGTTTTATGTTGCTGTCGGCTGGCTGCCCGCCATTCTAACGGACAGTGGACTCTCCTCAGCCCAGGCCGGTGAAGTACACGGCATTCTTCAGCTGACCACTGCCATTCCCGGCCTGATTCTGGCGGCCACGCTGCGTCGCCTCAACGATCAGAAAGCAGCCGCTGCCGGCGTCAGCCTGTTAACCGCTGCGTCCTTTATCGGCATCCTGTACCTGCCGAATCTGGGGATGCTGTGGGCTGCTCTTCTCGGCTTCGGCTCGGGTGCCAGTATGATGCTGGGCCTGACCTTCATCGGGCTACGTACCAAAAATGCCGGTGACGCCGCCGCGCTGTCAGGCATGGCGCAGAGCGTCGGTTATCTGATGGCGGCGATGGGTCCGCTGCTGCTGGGCAAAGTACAGGAGTTGTCCGGAGGCTGGACATTGCCATTACTGATGACCGCAGCAATCGCGGTCGCTGGTGCCTGCACCGGAATGGCGGCCGGACGAAATTCACACCTGGAACCGGCACAGCAGCCGGGCTGAATTTGCCGACACAGCAGGAGAGCGCCCTGTTCTCCTGCTGCGGATACTCTCCATTATCGTTCCGATAAATATCCCTGCTACTTAAGGCGACCTTTTACAGAGAAGACCGTTTTTGACCTGCGCCATCGTTAAAAAGCCCGGCGACCCAGTCAGCAAAAGCACGCACTGCGGGAGAGAGAAAGCGCTGATGCGGATAGAGCATCGTCACCGGCACTGAAGGTGGCTGCCAGTCCGCCAGAACCTCGACCAGCTTGCCTTGCTGCAGATTCTCCGAAATCACATTCTCAGCAAGCTGCGCCAGCCCAAAACCCTCAAGACACAGTCTGATATAGAGTCCCGTTTCGTTAACGGCTGCGTCTCCTTCTACCGGAACGGAAAGCATCTCAGTGCCACGCGTAAAACGCAGTTCATTGGTCCGTCTTCCCGAACCGGAAAAGTAATGGATTGCCCGATGCTGTGACAACGCTTCCGGCGTCTCAGGGATACCGTACTCCCTGAGATAGTCCGGCGAGGCACAGGTCACCCAGCGAAACCGGCCAAGGGGACGGGCAACCAGCGTGGAGTCGGTTAATTCCCCGGTTCTGATGACGCAATCCACACCTTCCTGAACAAGATCAACCTGCCGGTCGCTGACGCCAATCATCAGATAAATATCCGGATAGAGCCGGTAAAAATCTTTCAGATTCGGCATGACGATAAAATGGGCGATCCCACCGGGCATATCTATCCGCAGTCGCCCCTGGGGCCGCCTGACGGAATCGGTCAGGCTGGATTCCGTGTGTTCAATCAGTGAAAGGATTTCCCGGCACTGCGCAAGATACTGCAGGCCTTCAGGAGTGAGTCTGACCCGCCTCGTCGTCCGGTTAAGCAGACGCACCTGCAGGTATTTCTCCAGATTTTTAATCGTGCTGGTGACGGTGGAAGCTGGCAGTGACAGTGTCTCTGCCGCGCGCACAAAGCTTCCGGCTTCAGCAACCCTTATAAAAACCTGCATAGCCTGAATCCGATCCATCGTACTGCTCCTGGGTAAAAGTGAGTCTGATTATTCGCGAATTATGAATTATGAAAACGCTTTAAGCATCTTTTTCAGGCTAATGACGTGGCGTATCGTTCCCCCATTAATCAGGAAAGAGGCAGGTTTAATGACCGACTACATCCGAAATATTGTTAACAATCAGAATGTCACTTCACAGGCTACGTTGATTCGTGGCGCGACGATACTGAGCATGGACGGGAACGTCGGTAACATTGAGCGCGGCGATATTCTCATCAACGGCTCAACGATTACCGCCGTCGGCCAGAACCTTGATGTGCCGGGTGCGCATGTCATTGATGCCACCAACATGATCGCCATGCCGGGAATGGTCGATTCTCATCGTCACGCATGGGAAGGACAGCTGCGCCGAATTAACCCAAACGCCACCTGCCTGGACGACTACAGCAACGCCACGCACTTCTCCTTCGCTAAATATTACCGTCCTGCCGATATCTATGTTGGCAACCTGCTGACGGCGCTGGGCGCTATTGACGCGGGCATCACCACGATGATCGATAACTCGCACAACAGCCGAACCGCAGCGCATTCCGATGCCGCCGTCGAGGCCCTGCTTGATACCGGCATTCGTGCCATTCATGCTTCCGGCGCACCGGTAGCTGGCGAATGGGATAAAGCGCACTGGCCGGGAAACTGGCAGCGTCTGCAGGATAAGTATTTCACCGACAACCCTGAAAGCCTGGTCTCTCTCGCCGTCATGGCCCAGCTGGAGCCGGAGTTGTGGGCCGAGGCTCGCAGGCTGGGACTGTCGATTGTCACTGAGTTCTTTGGCGCTGAGATGGGGTCTGAACTTGAGTTGCTGCATCAGCAGGGGCTGCTGGGTCCGGACAATATTTTCAATCACTGCACGGCGCTGCCCGACCGGGGATGGAAAATTCTGCGGGAGGCCGGTGTCAGGGTGAACGTCTGCCCGCGCTCAGATTCGCACTATGGCATCGAAAGCGGGATGTTCGCCATTGAGGCCGCGCAGCGTCATGGCATCAACCCTGGCCTGAGCGTAGACAATGAAACGTCGTACAGCACCGATATGTTTATGGAGATGCGCGTCGCCTTTTACCTGCAGCGCGTGATGGGCATGCATCAGCAGCAGTGCTGCGATTCTGAACATGCGCTGAAAACGCTTCCGGCGGCGCAACTCCTTAAAGCCGCGACTCTTGATGGCGCTGCCTGTGCAGGGCTGCAGGACAAAGTGGGCAGCCTGACGCCAGGCAAACAAGCCGACCTGGTGATGATTAGCGTCAGTGATCTCAATCTTTACCCGTCCGGCAATGCCTTTGGCACGGTGGTTCATGCCGCCGAGCGCAGCAACATCGACACCGTCATGATCGGCGGACGCATCGTTAAACAGAACGGTAAGGTGCTGGGCGTAGACAGCGCGCGACTAAGTGCGGCGATTGATGAGTCGCGTGAGCACCTTTTTGCAGCCTCTGGCTACCAGCCTGACATTTTTGCTGACACCTTCCTGCCGCTGGTGCAGGCCGACTGACCAGGATGAAAAGCATGGGCATGACCTATTACGTAATCGCTTTTGCCGCAGGCCTGGGGATCACCCTGCAGACGACCCTGAACAGCCAGCTGGCAAAGGGACTGGGCGGCGACCCGGTCACTGCGGCGCTGTTTTCATTTACGGCGGGCGCGTTCAGTCTGGGGATTTACGCGCTGCTGCGGGGTGGGTTGATGACATCGCTGGCGGCGATCCCGTCGCAACCCCTCTGGAGTCTGGCGGGCGGAATGATAGGCGCATGTGCCCTGTTCAGCTATGTCGTGCTTGCGCCGAAAATCGGGTTTTCAGCTCTGCTCGGGCTGGCGATTGTCGGACAGTTACTTTCCTCGCAGATGATTGATCATTTTGGCTTGCTGGGCGCGGTGCGGCGTCCGGTTTCGTTACTCCGGCTGGGGGGCATGGTTGTCATGCTGATCGGACTTGCCGTCATGCTTTTCGGCGATCGGCTCTCTGCACGTTTTCTGCAGTAACTGCGTTATCCACTTTTACCATCGTGCAATACGACCTTTTATATCCGGAGGATTATCATGTTTTCAATTGCAGCTGAGGTCAGGAATACGCTCGGAGAGTGCCCGCTGTGGTGTGAAAGAACCCGCAGGCTCTACTGGACTGACATTGAAGCCAGTGAACTGCTCGCCATAGAAGAAGGCAATGATGCTGTGATGCGCTGGTCGCTGCCTGAACGCCTTGGCTCCTTTGCACTGACTGAACAAAGTCACATTCTGCTGATGGGATTCTCGTCAAGGCTGGCTTTCTACGATCTCAACAGCGGGTTAATTATCCCAGTGGTCGCTTCACCGGGAGACACCGGTACCCGCATAGGTGATGGACGATGTGACCGTGCCGGTAATTTTTCTTCGGGACGATGGACGACGGTTATCCCGTTAAAGTCATCGGTAAGTTTCATCGACTCAACGCGGCAACGCTGACCGTTGAGACGTTTGCACTGCCCGATGTCGCTATACCGAACAGCATCTGTTTCAGCCCCGATGGTTTCACACTCTATTACTGTGACTCGATGCAGGGTCGGATAATGTGCTGTGATTACCCCTCGCTGCAGAACCAGCACGTGTTCGCCGAAAGCGAAGGCAGCGGCGCGCCTGACGGCTCCTGCGTGGATGAGATGGGCTATCTATGGAATGCTGAATGGGGGGGGAACCGTGTTGTCCGTTACCGCCCGGATGGGACCACAGACGCTATTCTGAC
>Ga0207696_1001996_pt1 | contig 10336 bp, 9 predicted proteins | sample KBSS54metaG_FD_184403 | JGI IMG/M metagenome (GOLD analysis project Ga0207696, IMG submission 184403) | Switchgrass rhizosphere microbial communities from Kellogg Biological Station, Michigan, USA - KBS S5-4 metaG (SPAdes) (version 2) | ecosystem: Host-associated > Plants > Roots > Rhizosphere >...
CGGTGAATCGACTGCTAATTTTCATTGCTCTCACTCCTATTTTGTTGTAATCATTATAGTTACAACATTTATGAAAGTCAAGCATGCTTTTTTAGGAAAGAATGTCCTCTTCTACCGCCTCATAAAAGCGCAGCATTTTCTTGATTTCCATAGCTTCAGAACATGCTTTCATTTTCTTTTTATTCGCTTCTTTATGTTCGTTCACATGTTCTTCTCTTGAGATCCACGCTTGAAAGAACTGCTTGTCTTCCCACTTGGATACAAGGACATATTCAACTTTATCTGCGGAATATTTTTTCCAGCATTCGAACGATAAATTTCCTTTGGCTGCCTCAATTTCTGCTTTGTTTTTGTTAGCTTTTTGCTTGAGCTGTTCTTCAAATTTCTTTTCTGTTTCAAAACTTGCGTTTACAACAAACATCTTATCTTCCTTTCTAAATGAAAGTAATTCTCATTCGATTATTGCACAGTAATTTTATTTTTTCAATTTATATGGATAAATTACAGAAGCCCAAAAAGACCGCTGTTTAAGCGGTCTTCTTTTTTACAAATGTTTTCTATGCACTGTTTTTCCATCATACGTAAAGGCGATTGGCTTGCCTTCCATTACCGTTTCTAAATGAACGGGGCGGCCCCAAAGCTGATGAACGTACGGTACCACTTTTTCTAAGTATTTGACATCTAATTCAATTCCTTCATACCAGTGTTTTAAATAGAGCTCTCCATTTTTTAAATAGTCTCCATTGGTTACTGTGATGTAAGGAAATCCGCCGTTTACGCGCATATTAACAAGCTGATCTCTAACTTCTGTCCACTCTTTGTCGACGATTTTATAGTCTTTTCCTTGTTTTTGGAATAAGTACATATCCTCCCGCATGACTAAATCTTTTGTTAAGTAATTGCGGATAAAGGAAATATCTGATTCAACCTCACGTACCTCAAACATCTTCTCTCTTCCTGATCCAGGCTCCACGCCCCGGCGAATCATATCTTCTGTTGGATTATTGTAGCGTTCTTCAATGTCTTCAAAGATTTTTAATCCTAAATAATATGGATTGATTCCCGTCTTAGACGGCTGCACAACCCCTGCATTTAGCTTGGCGAATTCTATCGCTTCATCACTCGTTAAGTCCATTTCTCGAATAATGCGCTGATGCCAGAAAGAAGCCCAGCCTTCATTCATAATTTTTGTTTCAAGCTGCGGCCAGAAATAAAGCATTTCTTCTCGCATCATCGTTAAAATATCCCGCTGCCAATCCTCTAAATAAGGACTGTATTCTTCAATAAATAATAAGATGTCTTTTTCAGGCTGAGGCGGAAATTTTTTAAAAGACTTTGGAGGTTTTGGTTTTTTCTTTTCTTTATAATCCAAATTCCATAAATCATCGTAAGGAGAAATGATTTCTTCTTCCGATGATTCTACATCATCTATGCTCCAAGAAAGCTTGGCACGCATAAGAGACGGATCAATATGTTCCTGAATCGATAGGACAGCATCCAAAAACTTTTCTACTTCACGCTTACCGTGCTTTACTTCGTATTCTTTAATTCGATCAGCGGTCGCTGCCATACTTTCTACCATATCCCGTTTAGTGTTGGCAAAACGGCTGTTATTTTTAAAGAAGTCACAGTGGGCTAACACGTGAGCTACAATTAATTTATTCTGAATAAGCGCATTGGAATCCAATAAAAATGCATAACAAGGATCTGAATTGATAACTAATTCATAAATTTTACTCAATCCAAGATCGTAGTGTAATTTCATTTTGTAAAATTGTTTTCCAAAGCTCCAATGTGAAAAACGAGTTGGCATCCCATATGCACCAAACGTATAAATAATATCTGCCGGGCAAATTTCATAGCGCATCGGATAAAAATCTAAGCCGAAACCGCTAGCTATTTCCGTAATTTCATCAATCGCACGGTATAATTGCTTATAATCTGCTTCTTTCACGACAGCTCCCCCTTTCACTCCTTACTTCAATCTATGTACAAACATGTCAATTCATGTGTTTTCATCAAAAAGAAGCTTTATTTTTTCAAGAAAAGGGGATTTTTATTTAGTTGTCTTAAATAATGGATGTAATATAACTGTTATGCTGCATCATTCTTTGCCTTTCTTATCATTTATCCGGTGCTGTACGTTTATTCTTCTTGCATAATGACTACAACCTCTTTTAATTATGCACTGGTCTTTTGCCCAACATTTACAGCGTAAGAATTCCCGCAAATATCATACACTAATTTCAACTCCTCAAAAGGAGGAACGTTATTAATGGATGTAATTGATTATGATCGAGCTTTGTATTACACACACCGTTCACAATGGGATAACTTATTAATTTTAATGGTTCGAACAGACGACGATTTTCTTTCAAAAAAGATTGAACATTTTTTGCACGCCTACAATTTTGAACGAAACTACCGCATCATTCAAGAAGAGCTTTATTCTTTACTACGCTACATTGATCATGCAACGGAATATTCGGAGCACAACCCGGAGCTTCTGGAAGAATCATTGTACTAGTATTTTTGATACACACACTTGGACAAAGAAGGGATGAATTCCCTTCTTTATTTTTTTATGTTGCACTAAAAATATGCATACTTTATTTCAAAAACCATTAAATAATATATGTAAACATATTTATTTTTACCGTTGACATAAAAGTGAATTCGACGTACAATCTTCAGTACATACGCTAAGATATTTCAGTACATACTGGGAGGAACATATATGAGTACTAATAAAAGGTTTCGCACATTAGATTTAACGCTAGCCGGTATGTTTGCGGCTCTTATGGCTATTGGTGCAAACATTACTTCTTGGGCACCTTTTTTACAAGTAGGCGGCGTGCCTCTTTCACTTCAGCCTTTTTTTGTTATATTAGCAGGACTTTTACTTGGGAGCCGAATGGGTTCTATTTCGATGATTGTATATGTATTAATTGGCATTGCCGGCGCTCCGGTATTTGCTCAATTTAAAGCAGGAATTGGTATTTTATTTGGAAGCACCGGCGGCTTTTTGCTTTCTTATATTGTAGCAGCATTTATCACAGGCAAAATTATGGAAATGCGCGGCAAGCCAACTTTTTCTATCTTTTTAATTTCATCGCTAGTTGGTATTGCCGTTATTTATTTAATTGGTACTACGTATATGTATGTAGCGGTTAATTACTGGCTTGAAGCTCCTGCAATGACATATGCAGCCGCTTGGAAGATTATGTCGTGGTTTGCGGTAAAGGATCTTATTTTTACTGTTCTTGGGGCTATGCTTGCTCCGAGAATTTATAAAGCCCTACGATCTTCTTCGTATTTGTCAAATACGCAATCAAATAAAGTATCATAAAAGAAGCCTGCTCAAGTTTGAGCAGGCTTTACTTTTATACCGTTTTCACTTTATCTAATACCCGTTCTACTTCACCCATTACAGCTGTTTGTACAGCTTCTAAATGGGCAATGCTCGTTGCTTCATCTTCTGACACGACGCCAAAATAGAACTTCACCTTTGGCTCTGTACCAGACGGACGAAGGCAGAACCAAGAACCGTCTTCTAAGATATATTTTAATACATTTGATTTTGGTAATGTAATTTCTTCTACTTTTCCTGCTTTAATATGCTGACGCTCACTTAATGTATAATCCTCTACAACCGAAACATTTAATCCTGCAATGTCAGTAGGAGGTTCATTTCTAAATGTAGCCAAAATATGCTGAATTTGCTCAGATCCTTCTTTTCCTTTAAGCGTTAAAGATTTCAGACCTTCACGATAGAAACCATATTTAGTAAACACTTGCTGAAGCGCTTCATATAGCGTCATGCCCTGCTTTTTATAATAAGCACAAGCTTCTACTGCTAGAATGGCTGCTTGTACAGCGTCTTTGTCACGAGCAAAGTCACCAATTAAATAGCCGTAGCTTTCTTCATAACCGAATTGGAATGTATACTCGCCCGTTTGCTCATATTGCTTAATTTTTTCACCGATAAATTTAAAACCTGTTAGAGTGTCAACAACTTGCAGTCCAAATGAACGAGCAATTTGTGCGCCGATTTCTGACGTTACAATCGTTTTTAACACAACGCCATTAGCAGGCAGCACGCCTTTTTCTTTCTTTTGAGAAAGCAAATAGTGAAGCAATAAAGCACCCGTTTGGTTTCCTGTTAATAACGCATATTCGCCGCTTGGATCTTTGACAGCAATTCCTAAACGGTCTGCATCTGGATCCGTTGCGATTAAGATATCTGCATCAATTTCTTTTCCTTTACGAACAGCATATTCAAATGCAGCCGGCTCTTCAGGATTCGGAGATTTAACCGTCGAGAAATTTGGATCAGGAAGTTCTTGTTCTTCAATAACCGTGACATTTTCGTAACCGATGGATTGAAGCGCGTTGCGAACTGGCTTATTAGCTGTACCATGCAGAGGTGTAAAAACCACTTTTAAGTCTTTACCTGTTTCAGAAGCTAGCTCTGGATTAATTAAAATCGTTTTTAGTTTCTCATTGTATGCTTCGTCAATCGCTGAACCAATCATTTCAATAAGACCTTTTTCTTTTAGCTCCGCTTCAGATTGAACAGCTAATGTAAGTTCATTTTCCACAGCATTTACAAAGCCAACTAGTTCATCCGCTTCTTTTGGCGGCAGCTGACCACCGTCTGGACCATATACTTTGTATCCGTTATATTCAGGAGGATTGTGGCTCGCTGTAATAACAATACCTCCAAATGCGTTTAGCTCACGCACTGCAAATGATAGTTCAGGTGTTGGTCTTAGCTCTTCAAATACATACGTTTTAATTCCGTGACTTGCTAATGTTTTTGCTGCTTCCATCGCAAATTCAGGCGATTTGTGGCGAGAATCATACGCAATGACTACGCCTTGCTTGATAGCTTCTTCACCAGCTTGTTTAATGTACTCAGCAAAGCCTTCGGAAGCTTTTCGGATTGTATACGTATTCATACGGTTTGTACCCGCTCCAATTTCCCCACGCATTCCGCCTGTTCCAAATTCCAATGTTTTGTAAAAACTATCTTCTAATTGTTTTTCATCACCTTTGATTGCGTCTAAATTTTGACGTAATTCAGGATCTAAATTTGGATGATTAATCCAAGATGTATACGTTTCTTTCCAACTCATAAAAAAAAGCCCCCTTATATAAATGTAAATATGTATGAAAAGAGAAAAACGAGTAATCGTCTTTCTCTTTTTTTAACAGTCATATTATATTTCTTCGTCCAAATTTGACTTCCTGCTATTATATTATGGCTGTATTGACAAATTTTGAGGTACTTTTTTATTTTATCATGAAATACCTGTCATACGGTTAACTTTTTCATCTACTGGTACAACTGCGTCATGAAGGTGCTGTTCTAATTCATCCGTATAAGCTTTTGTTTGCTCAGGCGTCCACTTTAACTCTTCGGCCATATGAGCAATCACTTGTTTTTTCCAGCTTCTTACCCAGTTGATATCAAAGAATAAAGCGCCCGTACGTCTAATGAAGAAGTCCACTGGTTTTGAAACCATTTCTTCTTCTATGCCATATTGAATTTGCAGAAATACACTAGCTGGAAGGTCGCTGTTTTTTAGCTGATCGGGACGTTCAATCATGTAGCGGTATACTTTATCTACGTTTGAACCATAGCGTTTTACAAGCTTTTCAGCAGCGTCACGTGATAACCCTAGTTTGATGCCTTCTTTGACTTTTTGCTCTACAAACGTTGGGAACCCACCTGAACCGCCTACATTACCTCCAGAAATCGGTAAATGTTTAGTTTGACAGCTTTCAAATTCGCGTCCTTCTGCTTTAAAATCTTCAGCTACGCGATTTACGACAATTTCAGCCATTTTACGGTACCCAGTTAATTTCCCTCCAGCGATTGTAATTAAACCTGATTCTGATGTCCAGATTTCATCTTTACGCGAGATTTCAGAAGGATCTTTTCCTTGTTCGTGAATAAGTGGACGAACACCCGCCCAGCTTGATTCTACGTCGTCTACTGTAATATCAACCGTTGGGAACATATAGTTAATCGCATCAATAACATATTGACGGTCTTTTACAGTCATACGCGGATGTCTAGCGTCTTCTTTATAGACCGTGTCTGTTGTGCCCACATATGTTTTTCCATCACGCGGAATTGCAAACACCATACGTCCATCAGGTGTATCAAAATAAATGGCTTGTTTTAATGGAAAGCGCTCTTGATCAATAACTAAGTGAATTCCTTTTGTTAATTGAAGCTGCTTGCCTTTTTTTGAATTATCTTTTTCACGCAGCGTGTCCACCCATGGACCTGCAGCGTTGACGATTTTTTTTGCATAAATATTATATTCTTTATTCGTAAGCTGATCACGAACAACAACCCCTACTACTTTTCCTTTATCGTAGATAAAGTTTTCCACTTTTGTGTAATTGACTAAGTCTGCTCCTCTTGCGGCAGCTTCTTTAGCTACTTCAATCGTTAAACGTGCATCATCTGTTTTATATTCAACGTAGTAACCGCCGCCTTTTAAATCTTTAGATTTCACCAATGGCTCGCGGCTAAGCGTTTCTTCTGCGCTAAACATTTTGCGGCGCTCTGAGCGTTTTACACCAGCTAAAAAATCATATACGCGCAGTCCAATTGAAGTTGAGAATTTACCGAATGTTCCACCCGTATGGAAAGGTAACAGCATCCACTCCGGAGTCGTTACATGAGGCCCATTTTCATATACGATGGCACGTTCTTTACCAACTTCGGCTACCATTTTAACTTCAAACTGTTTTAAATAGCGTAGACCGCCGTGAACAAGCTTCGTTGAACGACTAGATGTTCCTGCTGCGAAATCCTGCATTTCAACTAATGCCGTTTTCATGCCTCGATGAGTCGCATCAAGCGCAATACCTGACCCAGTAATTCCCCCACCAATTACTAGTAAATCATATTGATTTTGTGTCATGTCTACTAATTTATTCGAACGTGTTTGACTTGAAAACATACGTCATTCCCCTTTCAATTTTTAAAGATATCAAATTTTTCCAATATACAAAAAAGAGAGACCACAAATCACATATATAGTATGTCTATATATGGATCTGTGGTCTCTCCGATTCTCCAACCAATTTATTAACTTGATTAAATTATATCATACATGCGCTTTTAATTAAAGTGTTTTCATCAAATAATTACTTAAAAGCCATTGTTGCATGTACGGCTTTTTTCCAGCCGCTATATAATTCTTCACGCTTTTCTTCTTCCATATTTGGTTCGAAAGATTTTTCCATATTCCACTGCTGCGCAATTTCATCGCAATCTTTCCAGTAGCCGACCGCAAGACCCGCTAAATATGCTGCCCCAAGAGCCGTTGTTTCATTCACTTGAGGACGCTCAACCGGAACGTTTAACACATCACTTTGGAACTGCATTAAGAAATTATTCTTAACTGCTCCCCCGTCTACACGCAATGTTTTTAATGTAATTCCAGAATCTGCTTCCATCGCACTTAATACATCTCTTGTTTGATAAGCCAGTGATTCAAGCGTTGCACGGATAAAGTGTTCTTTTTTTGTACCACGAGTCAACCCAAACATCGCTCCCCGTACATCGCTATCCCAATAAGGTGTTCCAAGTCCTACGAAAGCTGGCACAATATATACACCGTCTGTAGACTCTACTCGCGTTGCATAGTTTTCAGTTTCAGCCGCATTTTTAAACATTCTTAAACCGTCGCGAAGCCACTGAATAGCAGATCCTGCTACAAAAATACTGCCTTCAAGCGCATATTCTACCTTACCGTTAATCCCCCATGCTAATGTAGTTAATAAGCCGTGATCGGACTTAACTGCTTTTTCACCCGTATTCATGAGCATAAAGCAACCTGTTCCATAGGTGTTTTTCGCCATTCCTTTTTCATAGCACGCTTGTCCAAATAAAGCGGCTTGCTGATCCCCTGCTGCTCCAGCAATTGGAATGTTTTTACCAAAGAAATGATAATCTACTGTATGGGCGTATACTTCAGAAGAAGGCTTTACTTCTGGAAGCATTGATTTCGGTACCCCTAAGATATCTAGCAGTTCATCATCCCATTTTAAATCGTAGATATTGAACATAAGCGTGCGGGATGCGTTTGAGTAATCCGTTACATGCGCCTTTCCGCCTGATAGCTTCCAAATTAACCATGTATCAATTGTTCCAAATAACAATTCACCGTTTTCTGCTTTTTCTCGTGCACCTTCTACGTTATCTAAAATCCACTTCACTTTTGTTCCAGAGAAGTATGCATCAATTAATAATCCCGTTTTGTCGCGGAACGTATCGTTTAATCCTTTTGCTTTTAATTCTTCACAAATACCAGACGTTTGTCGAGACTGCCATACAATTGCATTGTACACCGGCTTCCCTGTTGTTTTTTCCCATACTACTGCTGTTTCACGCTGATTGGTAATCCCAATTCCTTCGATTTGATCCGCATGAACACCTGACTCAGATAAACAAGATGCGATAACTGCTAGGATAGAACCCCAAATTTCACTTGCATTATGCTCTACCCAACCTGGTTTTGGAAAGTACTGTGTAAACTCTTTTTGAGCTACATGTACAACTTCACCTTTTTTATTAAATAACATTGCTCGTGAGCTTGTTGTTCCTTGGTCTAAAGATAAAATAAATTTTTCCATATCAATATCCCCTATTCTCTGTATAGTGTCGTTTCTTTATTGTACATAGTTAGATGGTAAAGCGCATTCATTTTTTCGGTACTACTGCTGATTGAATCTGTGCTGCCTTTTGTTTAGAAACAGCGTAGATAACTGCTAAAACAATCAGCGCTAGACTTAAAACAACCCATAAGCTGCTTGACATTTTATTTAAAAATGCCGCTTGGTAAAATACTGCCCCGATTGATCCGCCTACTAAAGGACCCACTACTGGCACCCAAGCATATTTCCAGTTCGAGCTGCCTTTGCCAGGTATGGGCAAGATAGCATGAGCAATACGAGGTCCTAAATCACGAGCAGGGTTGATGGCATAGCCTGTTGTTCCTCCTAATGATAAACCAATACTTACGATTAAAAATCCTACTACTAAAGGATTTAATCCATCTGTAAATTTATTTGCTCCAATTGCTAAGATTCCTACTACTAATACAAACGTTCCAATTGCCTCACTTAAAACGTTTGCAAATGGGTTAGCAATTGCTGGTCCCGTTGCGAATACGCCTAATTTTGTACCAGCATCTTTTGTTTCTTTCCAGTGTGGAAGATAGTGTAAATAAACAACTGTTGCACCAAGAATGGCTCCAATAAACTGAGCTAAGATGTACATCGGTACTTGTGACCATGGAAAATCACCTGTAATAGCAAGCGCTACGGTTAACGCTGGATTTAAATGTGCCCCACTCATATTACCAACCGCATATGCTGCCATCGCTACTGCCATTCCCCATCCCATTGTGATAACGATCCATCCTGAATTAGCAGCAAACGATTTTTTTAAATTGACGCCCGCACATACACCAGCGCCAAGGATAATTAAAATCATTGTTCCAATTATTTCTCCTAAGAATGCTTGCATATAAATAACCTCCCCTTTGTATGAAAACGATTAAAATGACAAGAAAATAAGAAAATCCACAATACATCCCCCTAATAAAATCATTAAAAGGCTATACCGTGGATCTCCTATTCTCCCTCACATCTATTAACTTATCTAGAAGTTTACTAGATGATGAAAGCGTTGTCAAACAGTTTTTTTAAGTTGAAATACTCCACAGTTCTCTGTTTGATGTTGTAACAGCAGAAGCCCCGGCTTCTAAAGCATTATGAACTTCTTCTGCCGTTCGTATTAAGCCTCCAGCTAACACCGGAATGCCCGTTTCAGCTTTAACTTCTTGGATTAAAGTGGGCACAATTCCAGGAAGAAGCTCAATATAATCCGGTTTTACTTTCTTCATTAACTCATAGCTTTTCTTCAAAGCTGTGCTGTCCAATAAAAAGACCCGTTGAATGGCATAAATCCCTCTTTGTTTAGCTTTTAAAATAACGTTTGTTCTTGTCGAAATAATTCCCGCAGGCTTAAACTCCTGACACAAAAAATCAACCGCATACTCATCGTGCTTTAAGCCATGAATTAAATCTAAATGAATGATTAGCTTCTTTTCATGCTTATGGACCTCTTTCATAATTCCTTTTAGCATGCCCACTTGATTGTCTAAAAGAACTCCGTACTCATAATTACTTACTAAAAATTTTTCCAATTGCTTCATATCTCGAACAGCGGGTAATACCGATTGTCCATGAAAACTCATGTTTTCCCCTCTTTTCCATGGTTAGTCCACAAAATTCATTGTAATAG
>Ga0207696_1001999_pt1 | contig 10329 bp, 8 predicted proteins | sample KBSS54metaG_FD_184403 | JGI IMG/M metagenome (GOLD analysis project Ga0207696, IMG submission 184403) | Switchgrass rhizosphere microbial communities from Kellogg Biological Station, Michigan, USA - KBS S5-4 metaG (SPAdes) (version 2) | ecosystem: Host-associated > Plants > Roots > Rhizosphere >...
AGGGGGCGGTTGCCTATGGGGTTGTCCATAGGCCGGATCTTAGTGGTGACGTGGCTTGAGGATCGCCGGTTTTTCGTCGGGCGCCTGGCACAGCAGGTACAGCGCGGTCAGGGCTTCCGGGATCTGCACGATCATGTCGTCCATCAGGTTGGCGTCCTTGGCGATGTCTTCGAACTCTGGCTGTTCGTCGAACAGGCCCGAACCGACCATGATCGGCAGGAGCATTTCGCTGACTTCTTCTTCGGCGGTTTCGAACCAGGCCGCTTCGCGCAGGAACACGCCTTCCATGAAGCCGATGCACCAGCCGCGCAGTTCGGAATCGTCCGGGTCGTCGCCCAGGTCCAGTTCGCATGGCAGCTCGAATTCTTCATCGGAGGCCAGTTGGCGGGCGATGTGGGCTTTGAGGCCGATCAGCGTGGCTTCGATTTCTTCACGCTGGGCTTCGCTGCTGTAATGCGGCTCTTCGGCGAACAGGGCGTCGATCCACTCACGATCCGGCACCACATCGGCGCAGATCGACAGCGCGGTCAGGTAACCGTGAGCGGCCACGTAGTCCAGCGCCTCTTCATGCAGCTCGTCGGCGTCGAGGAAGACTTGCAGGCGGGTTAGTTGCTCGGCGAAGGACATTAAAGGGCTACCTTGGGGGAATAAACAATGCGGGAATTCTAGGCCTTCTTGAGCCCTCAAGCCAGCCGCACGGCAGATTTGCCCGCACAAGCTTCTTATCGGCGGTGTCCTTTGCCGGGGAGGGCTCGGGTATACTGCCGCGCTTTGCGATCCCTGCCGGTGTCGCGGCTGATTGTGTAGGGCGCGATGCAATGCGCGCTTACGTTTTGTTTAAAGCAGCCTCGGCTGTCTTGAACCAGCCTGTGCAGGGATGTTTCGGTGGATTTTTGGAGTTTTTATGCTCGAACAGGCTCAACGCGTCCTCAAGGACATCTTCGGCTACGACAGTTTCCGTGGCCGTCAGGGTGCAATCATTGAGCGCGTGGCCAGTGGCGGTGATGCCCTTGTCCTGATGCCGACCGGCGGCGGCAAGTCCCTGTGCTTCCAGGTGCCGGCGCTGTTGCGCGACGGCCTGGCGGTGGTGGTGTCGCCGCTGATCGCTTTGATGGACGATCAGGTCGCCACCCTCGAAGAGCTGGGCGTGGCTGCCGCCGCGTTGAACTCCACTCTGAGCGCCGAACAACAGCGCGACCTCGCCAACCGGATCAAGCGCGGCGAAGTGAAGATGCTGTATCTGGCGCCGGAGCGTCTGGTGCAGCCGCGCATGCTGTCGTTCCTGCAAGGCTTGAACATCGCGCTGTTCGCCATCGACGAAGCGCACTGCGTGTCGCAATGGGGCCATGACTTCCGCCCGGAATACCTGCAACTGGGGCAGTTGGCGGAAATGTTCCCCGACGTGCCGCGCATCGCCCTGACCGCCACCGCGGACAAACGTACCCGCGAAGAAATCGTCACCCGCCTGCACCTGCAGAACGCCGAGCGTTTCCTGTCGAGCTTCGACCGGCCGAACATCTTCTACCGCATTGTGCCCAAGGAGCAGCCGCGCAAGCAGTTGCTGGCGTTCCTCGCCGAGCGGCGCAGCGATGCCGGCATCGTCTACTGCCTGTCGCGCAAGAAGGTGGAGGAGGTGGCCGCGTTTCTCACCGAGCAGGGCTTCCCGGCGCTGCCGTATCACGCCGGTCTGCCCAACGATCTGCGCGCCTATCACCAGAAGCGTTTCCTCAACGAGGAAGGCCTGATCATGGTCGCCACCGTGGCGTTCGGCATGGGCATCGACAAACCCAACGTGCGCTTCGTTGCTCACCTCGACCTGCCGAAATCCCTTGAAGCCTATTACCAGGAAACCGGACGCGGTGGCCGTGATGGCCTGCCGGCGGACGCCTGGATGGCCTACGGTCTGCAAGACGTGGTGATGCTCAAGCAGATGCTGCAGAACTCCGAGGGCGACGAGCGCCACAAGCGTCTGGAGCAGCACAAGCTCGACGCCATGCTCTCGCTCTGCGAAGAAACCCGCTGCCGCCGTCAGGCGCTGCTGGCGTACTTCGACGAAGACATGCCCGAGCCGTGCGGTCACTGCGACAACTGCACCGACGGTGTACAGACCTGGGATGCCACCGAGCCTGCGCGTCAGGCGCTGTCGGCGATCTATCGCACCGGCCAGCGTTATGGCGTCGGCCATCTGGTGGACGTGCTGCTGGGCAAGGACAACGAAAAGGTCCGCAGCTTCGGCCATCAGCACCTGTCGGTGTACGGCGTCGGCAAGGCGCTGAGCGAGAGCGAATGGCGCTCGCTGTTCCGTCAACTGGTTGCTCGCGGTCTGGCCGATGTCGATCACGAAGGTTATGGCGGGCTGCGCCTGAGCGACACCTGCCGGCCGCTGCTCAAGGGGGAAGTGAGCCTGGAGCTGCGCCGCGACCTCAAGCCGCAAGTCAGCGCCAAGAGCGGCAGCAAGAGCCCGGCCAGCCAACTCGTGCGCGGCGAAGAGCGCGAACAGTGGGAAGCGTTGCGTGCCCTGCGGCGCAAACTGGCGGAAGAACATGGCGTGCCGCCGTATGTCATCTTCCCCGACTCGACCCTGCTGGAAATGCTCCGCAGCCAGCCGACCTCGCTGGCGGATATGGCCCGGGTCAGCGGCGTCGGCGCGCGCAAGCTGGAGCGTTACGGCGAGGCCTTCCTCGAAGTGCTCGGCGGCGAGGCCGAGGCGCCGAAAGTGGTGGCCGACGTGCGCCACGAACTGATCACCCTGGCCCGCGCCGGCATGACGCCGTTGCAGATCTCCGGTCAGTTGCAGTGCTCGGAAAAGAACGTCTACACCATGCTCGCCGAAGCCATCGGCAAGCAGCAGCTGTCGCTCGAGCAAGCGCTGGATTTGCCGGAAGACCTGATGGGGGAAGTCCAGGATGCGTTCCTCGACGGCGAAGGCGAGTTGCCGTCGGTCGCCGAAGTGGCCGAGCTGTTTGCCGGTCGCGTACCGGAGGGCGTGCTTTACTGCGTGCGGGCTGCGCTGCAATCCGAGTTTGAAATGTAAGAGGGCGTTTGTGCCAACCGTTATACGGTTGTAACGATTCAGTACAGGACGCCTCTTGCCTATAGCCAAATGTCATGCTTAGCTGACTAATAATTAGTTTTTCTCTATTTGTTCAGTCTAATCATGAGTGTTTTATGCCGTTAACCGATCAACACCGTTTTGGCATGCAATTGGCCCAGATGTCGCGTGGCTGGCGTGCCGAACTGGATCGCCGGCTGGCCGGTCTGGGCTTGTCCCAGGCACGCTGGCTGGTGCTGCTGCATCTGGCGCGCTTCGAAGAGGCGCCGACCCAGCGGGAGCTGGCGCAAAGCGTCGGCGTCGAAGGGCCGACCCTGGCCCGTCTGCTCGACAGCCTGGAAAGCCAGGGCCTGGTGCAACGCCAGTCCGTGATGGAAGACCGCCGGGCGAAGAAAATCGTGCTGTGTGCACCGGCCCTGCCGCTGATCGAACAAATCGAAACCATCGCCACGCAACTGCGCAAGGAATTGTTCGAAGGCGTCGACGAGGCGGATCTGAAGGTGTGCATGCGGGTTCACGGGCACATCCTGGCCAACCTGGAAAAGTCTTGAGGCATAACCGCGTGCCGTTTTTTTGAGAGATCGTGCTGGGCAGACTATAAGAACTACTGGGCAATATCGTGTTCGTACCGGATGTGCGAACGCATAGAAGTCGGTTTTGCTTATTTAAGGGATGCTCATGCTCGGAAGTCGGCACGTGGTACTGCGTTGCGCCAACTCGCTGCTGGTGGCCGGTGTTCTCACCTGGTCCACCGCGTCATTGGCGCTGGGGCTCGGTGATATCACCGTGCATTCAGCCCTCAATCAGCCGCTCAAGGCTGACATCGCCCTGGTGGATGTCGGGGGCGTCAGCGAAAGCGAACTGGCGGTTCGTCTGGCGTCGGCGGACGAGTTCGGGCGCGCCGGCATCGAGCGCGTGTTCTTTCTCAATGACCTCAAGTTCACCCCGATCCTGCGTGGCAATCGCAACATGATCCGGGTGACCTCCAGCAAACCGGTCAACGAACCCTTTCTGAATTTCCTCGTGCAGCTCGATCAGCCCAATGGCCACCTGCTGCGCGAATACACCGTGCTGATCGATCCGCCGGGTTCGCCGGGGATTGTCCCGGCCACCGATGAGCCAACTGCGCGTGCGCAATCGTCGGAATTCCCGACCCCCGAGGCGCCGCCCGCAACCACGCCGGCCAAACCTGCTGCGCCTGTGCAACCACCGGCTCCGGTTGCCGACGCCCAGGCCGAGCAACTGGCGGCGAGCCTTGTGCAGAACCAGCAACTGCAAAAAACCATCGACGAATTGAACGTGAAGCTTCAGGCCCAGGAAGTGCTGATCGCTGACGGCAAGAAACAGCTCGGTGATTTGCAGGCCCGGCTGATTGAAGTGCAACAGGCGCCGCCGGCACCGGTAGCGCCCGTGGCACCTGCGCCTGCGCCGGTCATTGCCCCGGTCGAGTCTCAGGAGGATTCACTCAACTGGCCGCTGCTTGGCGGACTGCTGCTGGTACTGGGATTGTTGGTGGCAGGGCTGTATGTGCGCCGGCAACGCCAGCAGGCGCAAGGGTCTGAGTCGCCGACACCGTTCCTGCCGGTACGAAACGAACCCCTGGTCGACGACGCCGAACCGATGCAGCCAAGTGCCGTTCACAGTGCTGTCGAACATCGCGAGGAACACGCCAACGGCGATGTGCTGGAAGCGGTCGGCATCTATCTCGCCTACGGACGCTTGGGCGAGGCCGCCGGTTTGTTGCGTGATGCGTTGCAGCGGGAACCGGAGCGCATCGACCTCGGCGTGCAATTGCTTGAAGTGCTGGGGCGGCAGGGCGATACCCCGGCCTATGACGAGCAGGAAAATCGTCTGCGCCAGCTCGGGGTCGAGGATCAGCGCTTGCAGGAGATTCGCGCCCGCTACCCGAAACTGGTCAGCGCCGCGCCTTTGGTGGCGGCGGCCCCGGTGATTGCCGCGCTGCCGATCGAACCCCCTGTGGAGCCGGAACCCGAAGACAATTTCGAACTGAATCTGGATCAACTCTCGATGGCCTCCAGTTGGGATCTTGAAGAAACTCGCCCGGCCACCACAGCACCTGAACAGCCGCCATCAACGCTCGGCTCAGATCTGCAGGTATTGCCACAGGATTTCGAATTGCCGGAAACCCTGCCCGACGACGCCGAAACCGCCGAGCTGGAATGGATCGTCGAACCGGAAACGCAGCCGCTGGATGAGGACTTCCTCAACGAGTTTGGCGATCCCGGCACGTCGCTCTCGCTCGAACCACTGGAGCTACAAGCCCCGGAACCCGAACCCTCGGACACCGCCAACGCCGGCAAACTCGAACAGGCCCAGACCTGCATCGACGACGGCGATATCGACAGCGCCATTGCCTTGCTCAACGAACTGCTCAAGGAAGCCGACGAACCCCTCAGGCAAACGGCGCGCACGCTGTTGGCGGGGATTCGTTGACTGCCGTCAGAAGGTCTGCCCGAGGTTCAGGTACACCGCCTGTTCATCCGCATCGTTCAGGCCATAGCTGAAATTCAACGGCCCCAGCGGCGTATCGAAGCCGATGAACACGCTGGCCGCGTTGATGTAGCCGCTGTCGAACTCATTGTCGTTGTTCCAGGCCCGGCCGCGTTCCAGCGAGGCGCCGGCGTACAGCGGGAAGTCCAGCGGCAGGTAAGAGCGCGGCGTGAGGCGGCGGTAATACACCGCGCGCATCAGACTGACGTTCTGCCCGGAGATCGCGTCCTCGCGGAAACCGGACAATTGCCGGGCGCCGCCGAGCAGGAAACTGGAGGTCACCACGTTGGCATCGTCCAGCGTGCGGCCGTAACGGCCACCCAGAATCAGCGTATCCGGGCCACTGCTCATGGCCTTGTCCAGTTTGAATTCCCACTGCCGGTAGCGCGTGTCGGAACCCAGGCTCGGCTCGAACTGCACCAGCGTCAGGCCAATGTCTTCGCCTTCGTGGGGGTAGTAGACGTTGTCCAGCGAGTCGAAGGAATACTTCAGCGCATAGAACCCTTCGTTGAAGTTTTCGCTCGGCAGATCCTGATCGCCGATCCGCACATCCGCCTTGCCCCAGGCTTCGCCGACGCCGAAACGGACTTCGCCGCTGTTGCCGATCTGCCGGCCAAAGTTGAGGCCGAAGCCATAGCGCTCGACGCGATACTGGGCGATCGGATCGTTGTCCAGAACCGAGTCGACGTTCTGTGCGGCAAACGACGCATAAGGTGCGACGAAGTAGCGAGAGCCCACGTCCAGCGGCTGATAGAACTCGCTGTACAACTCTTGTTTATCGCCGATCTGCGCCCGGGTCAGCCATTCCGCGCCGAGCCGGTTGATGCCGTTCATGCGGTAACTGGCGCCGAGGTTGAAGGCGCTGTCGCCGCGCATGTCGTCCGACAGGTTGAGGCCGACCCGTAGGTAATCCGTTCCGGTGCGTTTGCCGCGCGCGCTGATCACCAGCGTGTGATCCGCGCCTTTGTGCACCACGCGGTATTGCACCTGCTCGAAGTAATCGAGGCCGTACAGGGTGCCCATGTCGGTTTGCAGACGGCCCAGATCCAGCGGCTCGCCGATGTGCTGGCGAATGTAGTAGCGGATCACGTCATCGCCGACTTTCGAGTCGTTCTCGACCTTGATCGCAGTGATGATCGGTGTGCGCTGGCCCGGCGCGCGGGCGGCGTTGAGTTCGGCGTCCTGCGACTGCACGGGTTTGAGGCGAGCGAGGCGGATGTTCAGGGCCTGGGTCGCGCGGTAGCCGGCGTCGATCATCTCCTGGCCGCGACCGAAGTCAGTGGCGCCGAAACTCGCCAGCGGCGGCTGGATCAGCACGTCGTCGGGGTGCAGGGTCGCCAGTTGCTCTTCGGAGTTGCGCCGGGTCATCAGGGTGATCGACTGGTTCAGCACATCGACCACGGTCACCAGTTGCTTGCGGTTGCGCAGCGGGGTACCGATGTCGACCACGATGGCCACGTCGACACCCATTTCACGGGCCACATCGAGGGGAATGTTGTCGGTCATGCCGCCATCCACCAGCAATCGGCCGTCGAGTTCGACCGGGGCGAACACCGCCGGGATCGACATGCTGGCGCGGATCACTTGCGGCAGATGGCCCTTGCGGAACACCACTTTTTCGCCGTTGGCAATGTCGGTGGTGACGGCGCGGAACGGGATCGGCAGCTTGTCGAAATCCCGGGTGTCGCTGGTATGGGCCAGCAGGCTTTCCAAAAGCAGCGCGAGGTTCTGGCCCTGAATCACGCCCAATGGCAGGCCGAGGCTGCCGTCATCGCGAAAGCTCAGTTTCTGTTTCACCAGAAAGTCGCGGTCGTCCTGCTTGCGCCGGAACGGTACGTCTTCACGGGGCGGGGCGTCGGACAGCGCTTGCTGCCAGTCGATGGTCAGGGCGAGTTTTTCCAGCTCGTCGATCTTGTAACCCGAGGCGTACAGCCCACCGACCACCGCGCCCATGCTGGTGCCGGCAATCGCATCGATCTTGATGCCTTGTTCTTCCAGAGCCTTGAGCACACCGATATGCGCCAGGCCACGGGCCGCGCCGCCGGACAGCACCAGGCCGACTTTCGGGCGCGTTGCCTCACTGGCATGGACGCTGACACCAGCGAACAGGGGTAGGAAACCAAGCAACAGGCAGATCAGAAGACGACGCATCGTGAGTCTCGGGGCGAGCGATAAAGCCGGCTATTATAGCGGCGCCCTCTGGCTCAGGAGTTTCAGCGATCATGACCGTCACAAAACCGGAAATCGTCATCACCTATTGCACGCAATGCCAGTGGCTGTTGCGCGCCGCGTGGCTGGCGCAGGAGCTGCTCAGTACCTTCGGCGACGATCTCGGCAAAGTGTCACTGGTGCCGGGCACCGGCGGGATATTTCACATTACCTGCAACGACGTGCAGATCTGGGAACGCAAGGCCGACGGCGGTTTCCCGGAGGCCAAGGTGCTCAAGCAGCGGGTACGCGACCAGATCGATCCGGACCGCGACCTCGGCCACAACGACCGCAGTCAGTGAGAGGCGGCCTCGGCCGCGACGGTTTTCTTGTCGCTGCTGCCTGACATCCGGCTCGACACCACGATGGCGACGATGATCAGCGCACCGCCGATCAGCATGCGCAGGGTCGGATCTTCATCGAACAGCAGCCAGGCCACGGTAATCCCGTACACCGGCTCCATGGCGAACACCACCGCGGCGGTACGCGCCTTGATTACCGCGAGGCTGGCGACGAACAGGCTGTGGGCGACGCCGGTGCAGAACACCCCGAGCAGACCGATCCACAACCAGTCGATGGCGCGCACTTCGCTCAGTTGCGGTGCGGCCACCGGCAGCAGACACAGCGCCACCACCACGTTCTGGCACAGCGCCGCCTGCACCGCCGGGATGCGCCCGGAGCTGGCGCGGTTGGTCAGGGACAACAGGGAAAACAGCAGGCCGGACAGGATCGCCCAGAGCAGGCCGGTGGTCGCGCCGCTGGCCAGATCGAACGCCGGGGTCACCAGCACCAGCCCGACACTCACCAGCACCACCAGCACGATTTCATTGATGCGGATGCGTTCGCGGAAAATCAGCCCTTCGAGGATCACCGTGAAGGCCGGGAAACTGGCGAAACCCAGGGTCGCGATGGCGACGCCCGCGACCTTGACCGCAATGAAGAAACTCACCCAGTGACCGGCCAGCAGCACGCCGCTCAGAGCCAGTCGCCGCCAGTCGACGGCTTGCAGTTTCTGCCAGCCGCCCTGTTGGGCGAAGCGGGCGAAAAACGCCAGGGCCAGCACGGCAAACGCGGCGCGTCCGAACACGATGACGGCGGGCGTTGCGGCCGCGAGTTTGCCGAAGACGCCGGTCAGGCCGAACATCAGTGCGCCGATATGCAGGGCGCCGAGGGCGGTACGGGGAGTCATTGCAGTCCTTTTTCCAAACACGATTACAGGCACACATTGAAGCGTGTAACGGCCGAAAAGTCTGTCGGCAGGCTATCGACTTTTGTCGTCAGCCTCGCGTCGCAATTGTGTAGGAGAGGTGCCGAACTCACGCAGGACGGCGGCCGAAAACGCGCTTTGCGAGTTGTAGCCGACCCGGCTGGCCACTTCACCGATGGGCAGCGTGGTGTTGCGCAATAGTGCGATGGCTTTGTGCAGTCGGCGACTGCGAATGTAGTCCATCGGAGTCTGCCCGCATTCGGCGACAAACCGCGCATGCAGCCGGGCGCTGGATAACCCGGCGACGCGCGCCAGATCCGCCACTTGCAGCGGATAGGCCGCGTACTGCTCGATGTGCGCGTCGAGTGCCGCGTAGGGCAGGCGGCGCGCGACGATCTCGGCGGGTGGCACGTGGTTCAGGCTCGCCAGCAACAACACCGCGCCTTGTTGCGCAATCAGCGGGTCGTCCACCGGACTGTTCGCCAGCCAGTTGACCAATTGACCTTGCCCGGCATCCAGCGACAACCGCGCGGCGTTGTCCAGCAGACGACGGCTGGCATCGGCGTGGTCGCCCAGCGAGCGCGCCAGCCATTGCTCGTCCGGCACATCCAGCACCAGACAGCGGCTGCCCTTGGGACTGCCACACGCATGATGCGCGCCGGCGGGGATCACCACGAAGCTCTGCTGCAATACCTGACTGCCACGCCCTTCGACTTCAAAATCCAGCGCGCCGGACAGGCCGAACACCAGTTGCGCGTGATCGTGGCTGTGGGCGATCAGGTCGTGGCTGTAATGGCGCAGGGTCAGGATCGGTTGCATGGCGGTCTCCGGGCGAGCCGCCAGTCTACACCGGCGCAGGGGCGACGCGTTTGTCACACGACTGACGCATACCTGTCATGGTCGATTAACCGGGCGCGCGCAGAGTGGCGAAAACATCGCAGAGGGTTGCCCATGACCAGCGCCGAGCTCGCCAGACCCAGCCGTAAACAACGGGTTCGCACCCTGTGGATCTCCGACGTGCACCTGGGCACGCGGGATTGCCAGGCCGAGCATCTGTCGCAATTTCTCAAGGGCTATCACGCCGACAAGATCTACCTGGTCGGCGACATCATCGACGGCTGGAAACTGCGCGGCGGCATGTACTGGCCCCAGGCGCACACCAACGTGATCCGCCGCTTGCTGACCATGAGCAAGCGCGGCACCGAGGTGATCTACGTCACCGGCAACCACGACGAATTCCTGCGCCGCTATTCAAAACTGATTCTGGGCAACATCCAGCTGGTCGACGAAGCGGTGCACGTCACCGCCGATGGCCGGCATCTGCTGGTGATTCACGGCGATCAGTTCGACG
>Ga0207696_1002000_pt1 | contig 10325 bp, 11 predicted proteins | sample KBSS54metaG_FD_184403 | JGI IMG/M metagenome (GOLD analysis project Ga0207696, IMG submission 184403) | Switchgrass rhizosphere microbial communities from Kellogg Biological Station, Michigan, USA - KBS S5-4 metaG (SPAdes) (version 2) | ecosystem: Host-associated > Plants > Roots > Rhizosphere >...
ATAACTTCCAGCGTTCTCGTTCTGACAGCTTGGCCTATGGTTAAACAATAGAGCCTGCCCGATAGAAAAGATCCCTGTTTATAAAAATAGACTAGTGATCGGGGTAAAACGCCACGCGAGGTAGAAGTCATGCACATATTGCTGACCGGCGGTACTGGATTGATCGGACGTCAGCTTTGCCGGCACTGGTCCGGGCAGGGGCATCGCCTGACGGTCTGGAGTCGTCGTCCGGAAAAAGTCGCGAACATCTGTGGCGCCCAGGTGCGTGGAATCGCGCGTCTGGAGGACCTTGGCGACGAGCCGGTCGACGTGATCGTCAACCTCGCCGGCGCGCCGATTGCCGACCGGCCGTGGACCCATCGGCGCAAGGCGCTGTTGTGGAGCAGCCGGATCACGCTGACTGAATCGTTATTGGCGTGGCTGGAACATCGCGGGCAGAAACCGTCGCTGTTGATCTCGGGTTCGGCCGTGGGTTGGTACGGTGACGGCGGCGAGCGTGAGTTGACCGAAGAGTCGCCGCCGGTGATCGACGATTTCGCCAGCCAGTTGTGCATCGCCTGGGAGGAAACCGCGCAGCGCGCCGAAGCGATGGATATTCGCGTGGTGCTGGTGCGCACCGGACTGGTGCTGTCGGCCGAGGGCGGCTTTTTGTCGCGCCTGCTGCTGCCGTTCAAGCTCGGGCTGGGCGGGCCTTTGGGCAATGGTCGGCAGTGGATGCCGTGGATTCATATCGATGACCAAATCGCCCTGATTGATTTTCTTCTGCACCGCAATCAGGCGAGCGGTCCTTATAATGCGTGCGCGCCGAAACCTGTGCGCAATCGCGAATTCGCCAAGACGCTGGGCAGCGTGCTGCACCGCCCGGCGTTCATGCCGATGCCGGCCCTCGCATTGAAGGTCGGGCTCGGCGAGATGTCATTGCTGTTGCTGGGTGGCCAACGGGCCACGCCGAAACGCTTGCTGGAAGCGGGATTCACTTTCCGGTTCACGGATTTACGCGCGGCCCTGGACGATCTTTCCAGCCGCCTCTGAAATAGGACGTTGCATGACCGATCACGCCTTGCTTCTGGTCAACCTGGGTTCGCCGGCCTCCACTTCGGTGGCCGACGTTCGCAGCTACCTCAATCAATTCCTGATGGACCCGTACGTGATCGACCTGCCGTGGCCGGTGCGGCGTCTGCTGGTGTCGCTGATCCTGATCAAGCGCCCGGAGCAGTCGGCCCATGCCTACGCCTCGATCTGGTGGGACGAAGGTTCGCCACTGGTAGTGCTCAGTCGTCGCCTGCAACAGCAGATGAAGGCGCAGTGGACTCACGGCCCGGTTGAGCTGGCCATGCGTTACGGCGAGCCGTCGATCGAGACAAGCCTGTTGAAGCTGGTCGCGGCGGGGCATAAACGCATCACCCTCGCGCCGCTTTATCCACAGTTCGCCGACAGCACCACCACCACGGTGATTGAAGAAGCCAAGCGGGTGGTGCGCGAGAAGAAGCTCGATGTGCAGCTGTCGGTGTTGCAGCCGTTCTACGATCAGCCGGAATACCTCGACGCGCTGGTGGCGAGCGCCAAGCCGCACTTGCAGCAGGATTACGATCACCTGTTGCTGAGCTTTCACGGTTTGCCGGAACGGCATCTGACCAAGCTCGACCCGACCGGCAATCATTGCTTCAAAAATGAAGATTGCTGCAAGAACGCCTCGGCGGCCGTATTGGCGACCTGTTATCGCGCCCAATGCCTGCGCACAGCGGCGCTGTTCGCTGAGCGCATGGGCCTGCCGGACGGCAAATGGTCTGTGTCGTTTCAGTCGCGACTGGGCCGGGCGAAGTGGATCGAACCCTACACCGAAGCGCGGCTGGATGAGCTGGCCAAGAGCGGTGTGAAGAAGATTCTGGTGATGTGCCCGGCGTTTGTTGCCGATTGCATCGAGACTCTGGAAGAGATCGGCGATCGCGGCAAGGAACAGTTCTGCGAAGCGGGGGGAGAGGAGCTGGTGCTGGTGCCGTGCCTGAACGATGACCCGCAATGGGCGAAGGCGTTGGCAACGCTGTGTGAACGGGCGCCACTGGCCCTTTGATGATCGTCGATGATTGATCGTTCCCACGCTCCGCGTGGGAATGCAGCCCGTGACGCTCCGCGTCACTGGACGCGGAGCGTCCCCAGAGGCATTCCCACGCAGAGCGTGGGAACGATCAGTGTGGGGTGATCCGCGTGGGAACGATCTTGAAGCCAAGGCTTAGATCAGCGGCTCATCCGCCTTCTTGTGTTTCCAGCTGTCATTGCCCGGCAGGATCAGGTTCAGCGCAATCGCCACCACCGCGCACAGCGCGATGCCTTTGAGGCCGAAGTCGTCGGGACCGGTGCCGGTGCCGACCAGCACGCCACCGATACCGAACACCAGGGTCACCGAAACGATCACCAGATTGCGCGCCTCGCCCAGGTCGATCTTGTGACGGATCAGAGTGTTCATCCCCACCGCCGCGATCGAACCGAACAGCAGGCACAGAATCCCGCCCATCACCGGCACCGGAATGCTTTGCAGCAAGGCGCCGAACTTGCCGATGAACGCCAGGGTGATGGCGAAGATCGCCGCCCAGGTCATGATTTTCGGGTTGTAGTTCTTGGTCAGCATCACCGCGCCAGTCACTTCGGCGTAGGTGGTGTTGGGCGGGCCGCCGAACAGGCCGGCTGCGGTGGTGGCGATGCCGTCACCGAGCAGGGTGCGATGCAGGCCAGGCTTCTTCAGGTAGTCGCGACCGGTCACGCTGCCGACCGCAATCACGCCGCCGATGTGTTCGATCGCCGGGGCCAGCGCCACCGGGACGATGAACAGGATCGCCTGCCAGTTGAACTCCGGCGCGGTGAAATGAGGAAGTGCAAACCATGGGGCTGCCGCAATCTTCGCGGTGTCGACGACACCGAAATAGAAGGACATGGCGAAACCCACCAGCACGCCGGAAATGATCGGCACCAGACGGAAAATGCCTTTGCCGAACACCGCCACGATCAACGTGGTCAACAGCGCCGGCATCGAGATCATCATCGCGGTCTGGTAATGGATCAGCTCGGAACCGTCACCGGCCTTGCCCATCGCCATGTTCGCGGCAATCGGCGCCATGGCCAGGCCTATGGAGATGATCACCGGACCAATCACCACTGGCGGCAGCAGACGGTCAATGAAGCCGGTGCCTTTGATCTTCACGGCCAGGCCGAGGAAGGTGTAGACGAAACCGGCCGCCATCACGCCGCCCATGGTCGCCGCCAGACCGAACTGGCCCTTGGCGAGAATGATCGGGGTGATGAAGGCGAAGCTCGACGCCAGGAACACCGGCACCTGACGCCCGGTGACGATCTGGAACAGAATCGTCCCAAGACCTGCGGTAAACAGTGCCACGTTCGGGTCCAGGCCCGTGATCAGTGGCATCAGCACCAGGGCGCCGAAAGCCACGAACAGCATCTGTGCGCCGGACAGCACCGTGCGCCAGAGCGGATCGTTGAACTCTTGCTGCATGCTTACGCGTCCTTCTGCTTGGTGCCGAAGATCTTGTCACCGGCATCGCCAAGCCCAGGAATGATGTAACCGTGCTCATTGAGTTTCTGATCGATGGACGCGGTGTAGATGATCACGTCCGGGTGAGCTTTCTCGACAGCGGCAATGCCTTCCGGCGCGGCAACCAGCACCATCGCGCGGATGTCCTTGCAACCGGCCTTCTTCAGCAGGTCGATGGTCGCAACCATGGAGCTGCCAGTGGCGAGCATCGGGTCGATGATCATCGCCAGGCGTTCGTCGATTTCCGGAACCAGTTTTTCCAGATAGGTGTGGGCCTGCAGGGTTTCTTCGTTACGGGCAACACCGACGGCGCTGACCTTGGCGCCCGGGATCAGGCTCAGCACGCCTTCGAGCATGCCGATGCCGGCGCGCAGGATCGGCACGACGGTAATTTTCTTGCCGGCGATTTTCTCGACCGACACAGTGCCGCACCAACCTTCGATGTCGTAGGTTTCCAGCGGCAGGTCTTTGGTAGCTTCATAGGTCAACAGGGCACCGACCTCCTGAGCGAGCTCGCGGAAATTCTTGGTGCTGATGTCTGCACGGCGCATAAGGCCAAGTTTGTGACGGATCAGCGGATGGCGGATCTCTTGGATGGACATGGGGAAAGGCTCCGGCGGCGGGCAAAAAAACCGGCCTAGATTAATCTATCCGAGGGTGATGTCCTATAGGACATACAGTACGTTAGTCCACAAATGCTTGATTCGGCCGTGCGGGATGCGTACCTTTGCCCGCTTTTCCGAAACAGACCCCCCTTGGAGAGCGCCATGTCCGCTGATCTCGAGCATATCCGTCAAATCATGCGAGAGGCTGACTGCCTGTACACCGAAGCTGAAGTCGAGGCTGCCATTGCCCGCGTCGGTGCACAAATCAACGAACAACTGGCCGACAGCAACCCGGTGGTGTTCTGCGTGATGAACGGCGGCCTGATCTTCTCCGGCAAACTGCTGACCCATCTGCAGTTCCCGCTGGAAGCGTCCTACCTGCACGCCACCCGCTATCGCAACGAAACCAGCGGCGGCGACCTGTTCTGGAAAGCCAAGCCGGAAGTCTCGTTCATCGACCGCGACGTGCTGATCATCGACGACATCCTCGACGAAGGTCACACCCTGGGCGCGATCATCGACTTCTGCCGTCACGCCGGCGCGCGCAAAGTGCACACCGCCGTGCTGATCGACAAGGATCACGACCGCAAGGCCCGTCCTGACCTGAAAGCCGACTTCGTCGGTCTGCCGTGCATTGACCGTTACATCTTCGGTTACGGCATGGACTACAAAGGCTACTGGCGCAACGCCAACGGGATCTTCGCCGTCAAAGGCATGTAAGAACCCCTGAAAGATCGCAGCCCCAGGCTGCGATCTTTTGCTTTTAAAGACTGCTAAAGTGCTCGGCCCCGCCCCCCGGAGCCTGTCATGAGCCTCTTGATCCGCAGCTGCGCCGCCCTGTTGCTGACCCTCAGCCTGCCCCTGGCCGCCGCCCCGATGCACAGCCAATTCCTGCCGCCGGACGACCTGACCCTGCGCGATGCCGAACCCGAGCAGCAGCAACTGTTGCAGGTCACCGATTATTCAGTGGTGGTGGGGGCCCAGCGCCAGTCCAATCAGCAGCCGATCCCGGTCACCTCGCCATTGATGATCCGCCTCAAGGGCAAATCCCTGAACAAGGGCGCAACGATCAATCAGGTGCTGGTCAACTTCGATGGCGAAAGCAAAAGCCTGAAAAAACCGGTGTATGACGACAAGAGCAAGACCCTGACGCTGTTCTACCCGCTGGCCCAGTACCGGGTGGTGATCGATCTGTTGCGCAACGACACGGTGTACGTGCAGTTCCTGACCTACGCCAACGGCCACATCTGGGCCGATTTGCACACCGGCAGCACGCGCTCGCGTTGAGCCTTGTGCCTGCGCAGGGGTAAACTGCCCGCCCCGTGAAATGTCTGCGAGCTGGAGTCGGCAATGCGTAAAGATAAGAAGCAAGTGATTGGTGACGAGATCGGCGATGAGCAGATCAAGCTGTTCCTCGATTTTGAGCCGGTCGACGCCACCTCGCCGTCGCTGCACAAACTGGTCAAGGCTTACCGTGGCCTGCGCATCGACGATTTCGAGCGTTTCCTGACGTTCTTCGTTGCAGCCGGCTATGACGTGGACGGCAAGGACGAGCACGGCAAGACCTTCGTCGACCAGATCCGCGATCAGCGCAACGCCCCGGAATACATCGAGCTGATCGAGAAAGCACGCGGTTGATAGTCCGCGGTTTTCCCCAGGCATAAAAAAACGCCCCGCACTCATCGAGTGCGGGGCGTTTTTCATGGAGCCGAATCAGGCGTAGCTTTCGGTCTCGTTGCTGGCTTCAACCAGTTCCAGCGCGACGTTGTTCTGCGTGTTGATCTTGCGATACAGCGCAGCGTCGGTTTCCAGGACTTTTTCACGGGCCGGGAAGATTTCTGCCAGTTTGGCAGCCCATTCACCCTTGGCCTTGGCCGGGAAGCACTTCTCGATCAGTTCCAGCATGATCGAGACGGTCACCGAAGCGCCTGGCGAAGCGCCGAGCAGGGCGGCGAGGGAGCCGTCCTTCGCAGCGACCAGTTCGGTACCGAACTGCAGGATGCCGCCTTTTTTCGGGTCTTTCTTGATGATCTGTACCCGTTGGCCGGCCACTTCCAGGCGCCAGTCTTCGGCTTTCGCCTCGGGGTAGAAACGGCGCAGGGATTCCAGGCGCTGTTCCATCGACTGCATCACTTCGCTGACCAGGTACTTGGTCAGGTCCATGTTGTTTTTCGCCACGGCCAGCATCGGGCCGATGTTGCCGGCGCGAACCGACATCGGCAGGTCCATGAAGGAGCCGTGCTTGAGGAACTTGGTGGTGAAACCGGCGTATGGCCCGAACAGCAGGGATTTCTTGCCGTCGACCACGCGGGTGTCCAGGTGCGGCACGGACATCGGAGGCGAACCCACGGCGGCCTGGCTGTAAACCTTGGCCTGGTGATGCTTGACCACTTCAGGGTTGTCGCAACGCAGCCACTGGCCGCTGATCGGGAAGCCGCCGAAGCCTTTGCTTTCTTCGATACCCGAGGCTTGCAGCAGCGGCAGGGCCGCGCCACCGGCGCCGAGGAACACGAATTTGGCGTCGACTTCACGGCTGCTGCCGCTGTTGACGTCCTTGATGCTGACGGTCCAGCCGTTGCCATTACGCTTGAGGCCGGTCACGCGCTTGCAGTACTTGACCTGGGCATCGGGTGCGCTGGTCAGGTGCTTGAGCAACTGATTGGTCAGGGCGCCGAAGTTGACGTCGGTGCCGTTGATCACGCGGGTGGCGGCGAGCACCTGGTCTTTCGGACGACCCGGCATCATCAATGGCATCCACTCGGCCATCTTCGCCTTGTCTTCGGTGTATTCCATGTCGGCGAAGGCGTGGTGCTTGTGCAGCACGTTGAAGCGTTCCTTGAGGAATGAAACGCCTTTTTCGCCTTCGACGTAGCTCAGGTGCGGCACCGGGCTGATGAAGGATTTGCACGAGCCGAACGTGCCCTTCTTGGTCAGGTACGACCAGAACTGCTTCGACACCTCGAACTGGGTGTTGATGTGCACGGCTTTCTTGATGTCGACGGTGCCGTCGGCAGCCTGCGGCGTGTAGTTCAGCTCGCACAGGCCGGCGTGGCCGGTACCGGCGTTGTTCCATGGGTTGGAACTCTCCGCGGCACCGGAATCCATCAGCTCGACGACTTCCAGCTTGATCGCCGGGTCGAGCTCTTTGAGCAGTACTGCGAGGGTGGCACTCATGATGCCGGCCCCAACCAGAACTACGTCGACTGCTTCGTTATGCGCCATTTAACGCGTCTCCAAAATCTGCAGCACCAAATTGTCGGCATGGCTGCCAGGCGTCCAGGGCAGGTCAGTTGAGCCCCGGGTATCCTTGGTCAGGTGTGCCATGTCCGAATCTTCGCAATTTTTCGCAACTTCGACGGATGCGTGCGGCCTGGCTTCAAGAGTCCCATGAACTCATTTCGGCACGGGGCTGGCAATTCGACTTATGGTCGAGACATCCGTTTGTGCAACCAAATCCGTAGCGGACAGGCTTCAGGCTCCGGTATTCGAGGCGTTCCCGTTCCTGTGTCGTTGGGCTGTTTCAGACGCTAATGGTGCATGTTCAGACGCAAAACTATTCATTTGCTCGCCACACTCTTGTGAAGTTGTGAAAACCCGTTTTTTTCACGCTCTTTTGAAGACGTGAACCTCAAAAAGGGCTGTCCGGGGCTGGCACCGTGCCCGAAGGGGCAAACAACTCAGTGGCCGAGCGTCATGACAGCTCTGCAGATTCGCGAAAAGCGGGATTTGCCAGGGAAACAGCAAGCACGCCAGCTTCACTCGATCTGTGTGGGCGGCTCTCTGTGGGCGATTTGGATGCCAATGCAAGCGCATTGACGCTGTTGCGGGGCCCGATCAGGAGACGTCCTTATAATCGGGGGGAGATTGTATCGAAGAAATGCGGGGAGTTGGTCGAGTTTAATGACTTTTATTAGGCATCCGGTCAGATGCTCAACATCGCCTGAGCACGTGCGCGTGGGCGCTGCTGTTCGACCCGGGCGCTGGCAGGCAGTGGCTGGTGCAGCCAGTTGAGGCGGATTTCCTCGATTTCGACCCAACCGTCACCCATCGGTTGCAGGCTGCATTGCTTGAAGGCCTGGCAATGGCCGTTGCGGTCGAGCAGGGCGAAGCTGCGGTGCAGCGGGCGTGGGGCGAACAACGAGATCAGATAGCGCATGGCAGTGTTCCTTTTTGGGATCTGTGGCGAGATTGTCAAAGGAACGTGAACTGAACGTGTATGGGGGGTGAAGAATGTGTGACAGGAACCGCTGGCGGCGGGGTTTGTCTGACATTTCAGTGCTGGTGACCCACAGTGGCCCACCGCTATACTGCCGGCCTGTCTGTGCCTGATTCTGGAGAGAAGAGCATGTTGCAACGCCTGTTGTTCGGTTTGATCACTGTGACCAGTTTGACCCTGGTTGGCTGCGCCCACAGCCCGCAACAACTGAGCCCGGAACCGAAGCTGACCACTCAGCTGGCACCGGTCGGCCATGGCCAGCCTGTCGTGGTCCGTGTGGTCGACGGTCGTCCGTCGCCAACCCTCGGCACCCGTGGCGGCCTGTACCCGGAAACCAGCGCCATCACCGTGCAGCGCGAGCAGATCCTGCCGAAGTTGCAGGCCCAGGCCGAAGCGGCCGTGCGTCTGCTGGGCTTCACCCCGTCCAACGGCGCGATGAACGCTCCACAACTGACCGTGACCCTGACTGAACTGAAATACCAGTCGCCGAAAGAAGGCATGTACGTGACCGAAGCCACCATCGGCGCGACCTTCCGCTCCGACGTGCAGAACGCTAACCGTCGCTACAGCGGCCGTTACGGTGCCTCGCTGGACCAGCGTTTCGGCATGGCGCCGAACCAGGAAACCAACACCAAACTGGTCAGCGACGTGCTGAGCGATGCGCTGACCCGTCTGTTCAAGGATCCGACCGTGGGTCAGGTCCTCGCCGAGTAAGTATTCGGTTGATGTGAAAAAGCCCGGGGCCAGTGATGGCTCCGGGCTTTTTTCGTTCAGGCGGCCTGGGAATAGAAGTCGAGGACGCTGACGCCGGTCAGCAGATCGGTCTCGGGCAAGTCCGCATGCTGATGCCCGCCGAGGGCGCAATACACCAGCCAGTGGCGGTCCTGAACATTGAAGGCCAGGCTGCCGACGAGGGTCTGCTGTTCGTCGGACGGGGAGATGAGGTACAGGCGATCCTGGTTTTCAGCGTGAAGCATGTCGCGTTCCATGTCGGTTTCGAGGCGCGCAGGGTGACTGAAACAAATGACGATGCCGTGACACAGGACAGCCATCGGTCGATTGATGGGTTATTTGTCGCAAAGGCTAGGGCAGTCAGGGAGTGTTTCGGTAGAATCCGCGTCGCGGTCGTCGGTCTGGCGTTCGCCATACCGGTTTAGATTGAGGTCTGTGATGTCGCTGCATTTGATGACGCTGTTTACCGCCCATCCCGCCAAACTGATCAACCTGCTGGCCCTGCTGTTGGCCTTCCCCGGCAGTTGGCTGCTGCACGCGACCCGCCGCCGTGAACAACGGGCGATGGCCAGTATCGCGGCCCAGCGTCAGAGTCAGCCGGATCAGGAACCGGTGCTCGATTGGGCGACCCTGCGCATGAACCGCTTCTTCTATCGCTTCGGTTTTGCCTGCCTGGGCCTGGCGTTGCTGGTGTCCTGGATCAGCACCCGCTTCTGAACGAAGAACGGCGCCCGAAGGCGCCGTTTTTGTCTCTTGCCGAAACCGCTTACAGCGGCAGGCCAGCCTTGACCCGGTACTGATTGCGCACCGGCGTCGCATATTGCAGCACCAGATACGGACGATGCTCTTGCGGGCAAGCGTCCAGACGGCTTTGCCATTCTTCCTGGGCCTTGGCCAGTTCCTCGGCACCGAACACTTCGGCAGCCTTCGGTACGTTCAACTGCGGATCGGCATCAGCCCACTGCGCGTATGCCAGGTAATGCACCGGGAACAACCGGTAGCCGCCGAGAATCTGCTTGTCCATTTCGACCGCCAATTGCTTGGTGTCCTCGAACAGCTCGGTGATCGGCGCGGCGAAGTTCACGTGCACCCGGCCCTTGTAGCCGGTGATGCCCTTGGCAATGCTCACGTCATCCTCGCCCGGCGCCTTGCTGTAGGTGCCGGTGGTGGCGCGGATGTACAGCTCGCGGGCCTTGGCCTGGTCGCATGGGTCGTATTCGTAGCTGAT
>Ga0207696_1002003_pt1 | contig 10320 bp, 10 predicted proteins | sample KBSS54metaG_FD_184403 | JGI IMG/M metagenome (GOLD analysis project Ga0207696, IMG submission 184403) | Switchgrass rhizosphere microbial communities from Kellogg Biological Station, Michigan, USA - KBS S5-4 metaG (SPAdes) (version 2) | ecosystem: Host-associated > Plants > Roots > Rhizosphere >...
CAGGAAGGTGGTGACGCCCGCGAGAATCTCGGTGCGCACGTTGGTGTTGTGTGCTCTTAGTTGAAACAGCCTTTCCAGCATGCCCGCTCCCCAAGGCGCCCCCGGCGCCGTGAATGTATCGACCCCATCAGCAAAGCACAGACCGTACCGGTTGCCGTGGTTTTGTGTGGGGAGGAAAAAAGCCGCGCATCATACCAGCATGCTCGTTGAGCGGTAATCAATGTCTCTATACTCTGCAGATTCTACGCCGTGCGGTATGCGGCTTCGTGGGAGCAGCCTTGTGCAGCTGATGGACTACCGTGACCTGAACCATGCCCAGCGGGCGCAGCTGTTCGATATCCAACTACACCCCGAGCAGCAGCGGTATGCCGGTGATGTTGCGAGTACGCTGCATGTGTTGCTGAGCTGCACAAGCGATCACCGGCGTGCGCTGGTACTGGTGCTCGACGAAGTGCCACAGGCGCTGCTTCTGGTCCAGCGTGGGGCATTTCTGCCAGCCTGGGCCAAGGTTGGCGCGGCTACGATGATGGCCTTGCAAGTCGACAAACGGGTCCAGGGGCGTGGTTTGGGTCGTTGCTGCATGAATGCATTACCGGCAGTGGTGCGTGCGATGTGGCCTGATGTCGACCGCCTGCAATTATCAGTGGACCGGGACAACCACCCCGCGTTGGGGCTGTATCGAGCCACTGGCTGGGAGGACAGTGGGGACGGCTACCGCGCTCGTAGCGGCTACGAGCTTTGCATGACCTTGATGCTCTGAGCCCCGCAGTGCTCCGGGGTCGGCGCTCAGTCGGCGGCCTTGCTGTGCAGTTGGTCGCGCTTGGCCAGGGTCGGGAACAGCTTTATCCACACCCCGGTTACCACCAAGGTGCCTGCACCGCCGAGCACCACCGCCGGCACTGTACCAAACCAGTGGGCCGTGACCCCGGATTCGAACTCGCCGAGCTGATTCGAGGCACCGATGAACAACCCGTTGACCGCGCTCACCCGGCCGCGCATTTCGTCGGGCGTCTCCAGCTGCACGAAGGCCCCGCGGATCACCATGCTGATCATGTCTGCCGCGCCCAGCACCACCAGCACTGCCAACGAGAACCAGAACGAGGTCGACAGGCCAAACGCGATGGTCGCCACGCCGAACACGCCGACCGCGGTGAACATGATGCGGCCGACCTTGCGCTCAACCGGGAAGCGCGCCAGCCACAGCGACATCAGCAGCGCCCCCACCGCCGGTGCCGAGCGCAGCAGGCCCAGGCCCCACGGGCCGGTCAACAGGATGTCCTTGGCGAACACCGGCAACAGCGCGGTGGCACCGCCCAGCAGCACCGCGAACAGGTCGAGCGAAATCGCCCCGAGGATGTCTGGCCGGCTGCGGATGAAGCGAATCCCGGCCAACAGCGACTCCAGGCTGGCGCGCCCGCGCTGTGGCACCTGCTGGCGCGAGTCCAGGCTCAGCATCAGCAGGCAGGCAATGGCATACAGGGCCACGGTCGGGCCGTACACCCAGATGCTGCCGAAGGCATAGAGGAAACCGCCCACGGCCGGGGCGACGATGGTCGCCGCCTGGGTCGCCGAGGCAGACGCCGCCACCGCTCGTGGAAACAGCCCGGGCGGCACTACATTGGGCAACAGCGCCTGGGTGGCGGGCATTTCGAACGAACGCGTGGCGCCCAGCAGGAAGGCCAGCACGAAGATCAATTCGCGGCTGACGCTGTCGGTGGCGCTGCCCAGCGCCAGGGCCAGGGCGATCAGGCCCTGCAGGGTCTGGCACAGGGCGGCGACCTTGCGCCGGTCATAACGGTCGGCGACATGCCCGGTGTGCAGCATGAACAGCACGCGCGGCGCGAATTCGACCAGGCCGACCAGGCCCAGGTCGAGCACATTGCCGGTCAGCTGGTACAGGTGCCAGCCAATGGCCACGGTGAGCATCTGGAAGCCGCTGGCGGTGAACACCCGGGCCAGCCAGAAGGCAACGAAAGGGCGGTGATGGCGTAATGACTGCGGTGCTGAATCGGACATCGCGAACCTGTGGCCTCGGCGCAGTAGAGGGGCCCGAAGCGTATCATCTGTTTGTAACAAACAGTTACTGTTTGCCGTGATCGGCACTTTTTCACGTGGTTCGGAAGGGGATGGGACAACAGGTCACGCGGCAATCAACCACACGGCTCCCCCGTCTATTCGGGACTATGCTTCCTAGCACGCGTTGATCTGGATCAATCGTTCCAGATGCAACCAATTGGCCTGTGGGCCGAAATCCCTGCGATCGAACAGAACAATTCCAACAGGCCGCACTCGACTGAGACGTGGGGGCAGTGGGCAACGGGGCCACAAGCCCGGAAGCCGGATTATCTGAAGAGGAAGCACCATGTTCGGAATAGAAGCCCTCGAGCTCGCCCGAATTCAGTTTGCCTTTACCGTGTCGTTTCACATCCTGTTCCCGGCCATTACCATCGGCCTGGCGAGCTACCTGGCGGTTCTCGAAGGCCTCTGGCTGAGGACCCACGAGCAGGTCTACCGTGACCTCTACCACTTCTGGTCGAAAATCTTCGCCGTCAACTTCGGCATGGGCGTGGTCTCCGGCCTGGTCATGGCCTACCAGTTCGGCACCAACTGGAGCCGCTTCTCCGACTTCGCAGGCGCCGTCACCGGCCCGCTACTGACCTATGAAGTGCTGACCGCGTTCTTCCTCGAGGCGGGCTTCCTCGGCGTCATGCTGTTCGGCTGGAACCGTGTGGGCCGCGGCCTGCACTTCTTCGCCACGGTGATGGTGGCGCTGGGCACCCTGGTGTCGACGTTCTGGATCCTCGCCTCCAACAGCTGGATGCAAACCCCGCAAGGCCACGAGATCATCGATGGCCGTGTGGTTCCGGTGGACTGGCTGGCGGTGATCTTCAACCCGTCGTTCCCCTATCGCCTGATGCACATGGCCACTGCCGCGTTCGTCGCCACGGCCTTCTTCGTCGGCGCCTCGGCGGCCTGGCACCTGCTGCGCGGGCGCGACAACCCGGCCGTGCGCAAGATGCTCTCGATGGCCATGTGGATGGCGCTGATCGTCGCGCCGGTGCAGGCCGTCATCGGTGACTTCCACGGCCTCAACACCCTCAAGCACCAGCCGGTGAAGATTGCCGCGATCGAAGGCCATTGGGAGAACGTGCCCGGCGAGCCGACCCCGCTGATCCTGTTCGGCATCCCCGACATGAAAGCCGAAACCACCCGCTTCAAGGTCGAGATTCCGGCGCTTGGCAGCCTCATCCTCACCCACAGCCTGGATAAACAGGTGCCGGCCATGAAGGAGTTCCCAGCCGAGGACCGGCCCAATTCGACCATTGTCTTCTGGTCGTTCCGGGTCATGGTCGGGCTGGGCTTCCTGATGATCTTCGTCGGCCTGTGGAGCCTGTGGCTGCGCAAGCGCGGCACCCTCTACAGCTCACGGCCGTTCCTGTACCTGACCCTGTGGATGGGCCCGTCCGGCCTGGTCGCGATCCTGGCCGGCTGGTTCACCACCGAGATCGGCCGTCAGCCGTGGGTGGTCTATGGCCTGATGCGTACCTCGGAAGCTGTGTCCAACCACAGTTATGCACAACTTGGGTTCACCCTGGTGGCTTTCGTGGTGGTGTACTTCGCGCTGTTCGGCACGGGCCTGGGCTACATGATGCGCCTGGTGCGCAAAGGGCCGAAAACAGGCGAGGGTGATGATCACACGCCGGGTGGCCCCGGGCAAAAACGCACGCCGGCACGGCCGCTGTCGGCCGCCGATGATGGCCGCGAGGCCAACACCCCCAGCCTGAGCAAGGAGAACTGAGCCATGGGTATCGACCTTCCGCTGATCTGGGCTGTGATCATCATTTTCGGCGTCATGATGTACGTGGTGATGGACGGTTTCGACCTCGGCATCGGCATGCTCTTCCCGTTCGTCAAGGACGAGCATGACCGTGACGTGATGATGAACACCGTCGCCCCCGTGTGGGACGGCAACGAAACGTGGCTAGTCCTTGGCGGTGCCGGGCTGTTCGGGGCGTTCCCGATGGCCTACGCAGTGGTGCTCGAGGCCTTGTACCTGCCGCTGATTCTGATGCTCATCGGCCTGATATTCCGCGGCGTGGCGTTCGAATTCCGCTTCAAGGCCAAGGATGACAAGCGGCATATCTGGAACAAGGCATTCATCGGCGGCTCGCTGGTGGCGACGTTCTTCCAGGGTGTTGCGCTGGGCGCGTTCATGGAGGGGTTCAAGGTGGTCGACCGGCATTTCGCCGGCGGCACGCTCGACTGGCTGACCCCGTTCAGCCTGTTCTGCGGCCTGGGCCTGATCGTTGCGTATACCTTGCTGGGCTGCACCTGGCTGATCATGAAGACCCAGGGGCCGTTGCAGGCGCAGATGCACAAGCTCGGCCGGCCACTGGCACTGGTGTTGCTGGTGGTGATCGGTATCGTCAGCCTGTGGACGCCGATCGCTTACCCGCAGATCGCCGATCGCTGGTTCAGCATGCCTAACCTGCTGTGGTTCATGCCGGTGCCGGTCCTGGTGCTGGTAACCTTCTACGGCCTGTTCAAGGCGGTGGCGCGCAGTGCCAACTACACGCCGTTCCTGTTGACCCTGGTGCTGATCTTCCTTGGCTACAGTGGCCTGGGCATCAGCCTGTGGCCGAACATCATCCCGCCGTCGATCTCGATCTGGGAGGCCGCTGCACCGCCACAAAGCCAGGGCTTCATGCTGGTGGGCACGCTGTTCATCCTGCCGTTCATCCTTGGGTACACCTTCTGGAGCTACTACGTGTTCCGCGGCAAGGTGACCCACGAAGACGGCTATCACTAGGGGAGGTGCATGATGGCTGGCAAACATGGCCTTGAAGAGAAGAAACCGCTTTGGCAACGGCTGGGCTGGCTGCTGCTGATCTGGGCGATGAGCGTGGCGGCGCTGGGTGTGGCTGCCTATGTGATGCGGCTATTCATGGGGGCGGCCGGGCTGACCACCCATTGAAGGCTATCCAGTGATGGGCCTATCGCCGGCAAGCCGGCTCCTGCGGGTACAGCGTTGTGCTTGAGAGCACCGCAATGCCTGTGAGAGCCGGCGTGCCGGCGATAGGCACTGAATGTCTACTTGCGGGCCTTGAGGATCACGAACTTCGGCGTCGCCGCCACTTGCTCCACCCCTCTGAACAACCGCGCCAGCTTGCTGTGATAGCCCAGGTGACGGTTGCCGACGATATACAGCGCACCCCCCACCACCAGCGCTTCGCGCGCCTGCTGGAACATGCGCCATGCCAGGAAGTCGCCCACCACCTGCTGCTGGTGGAACGGCGGATTGCACAGCACCACGTCCAGCGACTGTTTTTCCACCCCGGCCAGGCCGTCGCCTGCCAGCACCGTCACCTCGCGGTCGCCCAGCGCCGCCTGCCAGTTCTCCTGGGCCGACTGCACCGCCATGTACGACTCATCGACCAAGGTGTACTGCGCCATCGGGTTGGCCAGCGCGCTGGCGATACCGAGCACACCGTTGCCGCAACCCAGGTCGGCAACCCGTGCATTGCCCAGGTCGCGTGGCAAGTGCGGGAGGAACGCGCGGGTGCCGATGTCCAGGCCGTCGCGGCAGAATACGTTGGCGTGGTTGAGCAGTACCAGCGCAGGGGCGTCCAGCTGGTAGCGGGTAGGGTAGGGCGAACGTGCAACGGGGCGCTCGGCGACGGTCGCGGTCAGCAGGCGCGCTTTTTTCTGTGCCAACGAAGCCTGCACCGGGCCGATGTACTTCTCCAGCAGGTCGCCAGCGGCCCGCGGCAGGTGTTTGATCATGGCCCCGGCAATCACTTGTGCGCCGGGGGCCAAGTGGCCTTGCAGGCGGATCAGTTGCTCTTCAAGCAATGCCAGGGTCTTGGGCACGCGCACCAGCACGCGATCGAACGGGCCCTGCCAGTGCTCGCTGGCGGGCACGAATGGCACGCTGTCGAACGCCTTGCCGTTGCGCGCGAGGTTTTTTTCCAGGGCCAGGTGGGCCAGGTGCGAGTCGCCGCTGCTGACCACCGACAGGTGGCCGGCCAGGCTGGCGGCCAGCGCACCGAAGCTGTCATTGAGTACCAGGACCCGACACCCGGCAGTCGGCTGCTGCCCATGCAAGTGCTCGAGCAGGTACTCATCGGCGGCATCGAAGGCCTGCAACGGGTCATTGGCCTGGTCCGGTTGGCGGATCAGGTCGAGTTCGGCGAAGGGGGTGGTCAACAAGGGCATGGCGTCTGGCTCGGGTACGGATCTGCCCGTGGCGGATCGCCTTGGGCTTTGGTCCGCGATTCTACAGGGCTTTGCCGACAGTCGCAGGCCTGGCTACTGATCGATCAGGCCGCGCATCATGGCGATGGCGATGGCGCCTGCCTTGTTGGCGGCGTTGGTCTTGGTGATCACGCTGCGGATGTGGAAGTTCACCGTGCTTTGCGAAAGGGACAGGATGCAGGCTACATCAGCGGCCGTCTTGCCGGCGGCCGACCACCTGAGCACCTCGAGTTCGCGCTCACTCATCTTGAGCGGTGGTGAACTGAGCCTGGCCAGGTGATGCTCGCTGACGATCGCGTGGAGGGTGTGGCACAACCACTGCACCTTGCCGGCCTTGTCGTAAAGTTCGGCGATGCTCACCTCGCCGATGGGCCTGCAAACGCTGACCTGGCTCTCGTTGTGCTGCAGGTCGTGCACCGACTGGGTCCAGCCATGGCGCAGACCATGTTCGCAAGCTTGCTGGCGAAACTGCGGCGCTTCGCGATACAGGTCGTCGGTCCACAACACCGGCATCGTCGAGGCGTGGCTGCGTGCGGCCGCCGTGTCCTGTTTGTAGAACTCATCGCGCTGATAGCGCTCGATCCAGGCCTCGGGGTAGTTGCTGTAGAGGTAGAGCCTGGGTGACTGGGCCGCAAGCTGAATGCGAATTTTCAGGCCCAGGAAGTCCATCTCCATATCTTGGGCCAGGTGCACAGCGAGATCGAACACCTTCTGCGGAGCGCTCTCGCTGATCAGCCTATGTAGATGCTCGTGGTTCCATTGAAGCATCCGGCACACTCCCTCGGTTAGCGGATCCAATCCGTTCGCGTACCCGGGGATTGTAGGAAAAGTCCGAGCGCTATGTTGGGATTTTTTGTTATAGCGATCAGGTTTCTCTGAGAAAACGGCACGATTGACTTGCCGTGCCCCTACATCTAGGTGGTTTTTATCCAGGCCGCTTTGCGCGACACTGTGCGCACGCTATTTTTGGAGCCCGTCATGACCGCCAGTGCCGACAAGTTTACCCGCCAGACCCTGCTCGACGTCCAGCCGCTGACGCCGAACCTGTTCAGCCTGCGGGTGACTCGCGATACGGGGTTTCGCTTCCGTGCCGGCCAGTTCGCCCGGCTTGGCGTAACCAAGGCCGACGGCAGTGTGGTCTGGCGTGCCTATTCCATGGTGAGTGCGCCGCACGACGAACACCTGGACTTCTTTTCCATCGTGGTGCCGGGCGGGGAGTTCACCAGCGAGCTGAGCCGCCTGGGCGAGGGCGACACCTTGCTGATCGACCGCCAGGCATTCGGCTTCCTGACCCTCGACCGCTTCGTCGGCGGGCGTGACCTGTGGTTGCTGGCGACGGGTACCGGCATTGCTCCGTTCATGTCGATCCTGCAGGACTTCGAAGCCTGGGAGCGCTTCGACAACATCAAGCTGGTGTATTCAGTGCGCGAGGCGAAGGAGCTGGCGTATGTGGACGACATCGTCGGGCTGGAACAGCGTGAATACCTGGCCGAGTTCGCAGGCAAGTTGCAGTTTATCCCGGTGGTTACCCGCGAGCCCCACCCGGGGGCATTGAACGCGCGCATCACCACACTGATCGAGACCGGCGAATTGGAGAAGGCGGCGGGGCTTGAGTTTTCGCCTGAGCACTCGCGGATCATGCTCTGCGGTAACCCAGAGATGATCGATGACACGCGTAAAGTGCTCAAGGCGCGCGACTTGCAGCTGAGCCTGAGCAAACGGCCGGGGCAGGTAGCGGTGGAAAACTACTGGTGATGCACGGGGCCGCTTTGCGCCCCAATCGCCGGCAAGCCGGCTCCCACAGGTACAGTGGCTAGCTCGAGAACAGCGTGGTAGCGGTGGGAGCCGGCTTGCCGGCGATTGGGGCGCAAAGCGCCCCCAGATTGTTCAAGGCAGGCGATCCTGGTTCTGCGTCTTGAGCAGGTCGCGAATCTCGGTCAGCAATGTTTCCTGAGGCGTCGGCGCAGGCGGCACGCTCGGTGCCACGGCTTCCTCGCGCTTCAGGCGGTTGATGACCTTCACGCCCATGAAGATGGCAAACGCCACGATCACGAAGTCGATCACGGTCTGAATGAATTTGCCATAGGCCAGCACCACGGCGGGTATATCGCCTTCGGCCGCCTTCAGGGTAATGGCCAGGTCACTGAAGTCCACTCCGCCGATCAGCAGCCCCAGTGGCGGCATGACCACGTCGCCGACGAAAGAGGAGACGATCTTGCCGAAGGCTGCGCCGATGATGATACCGACCGCCATGTCGACGACATTGCCTTTGACCGCGAAGGCCTTGAACTCACTGATCATTCCCATGTTCGATTCCTTTGTAACAAATGGTGAGGTTAACGCAGTGTAAGCCACTAAAACGCTTCATGCGTGACGTTCAGGGGTAGTGACTGCGCTTAGAACGAATAGTTTTGTCGCATCCCAACGCGTTCGAGGCACGTCTGCGTCGGCTATCATGGCGACTTTTTCCAGGAGACCCTGCCCCATGGCCAAAGCCAAGCGTTTGTATGGCTGCACCGAATGCGGTGCGACCTTCCCCAAGTGGGCCGGCCAGTGTGGCGAATGCGGGGCCTGGAACACCCTGGTCGAAACCATGATCGAGAGCGGTGGCGCGGCCGCGCCCAGCGGGCGTACAGGTTGGGCGGGGCAGCAAGCGCAGCTCAAGACCCTGGCCGAAGTCAGCGTCGAGGAGATCCCGCGCTTCACCACCAGCAGCACCGAGCTCGATCGCGTGCTGGGTGGCGGCCTGGTCGACGGCTCGGTGGTGTTGATCGGCGGCGACCCCGGCATCGGCAAATCGACCATCCTGCTGCAGACCTTGTGCAACATCGCTGTGAACATGCCGGCGTTGTATGTCACAGGCGAGGAATCGCAACAGCAGGTGGCCATGCGCTCGCGGCGCCTGGGCCTGCCGCAGGACAAGCTCAAGGTCATGACCGAAACCTGCATCGAGACGATCATCGCCACGGCGCGGCAGGAAAAGCCCCGCGTCATGGTCATCGACTCGATCCAGACCATCTTCACCGAACAACTGCAGTCGGCCCCTGGCGGCGTCGCCCAGGTGCGCGAGAGTGCCGCCTTGCTGGTGCGCTATGCCAAGCAGAGCGGTACGGCGATCTTCCTGGTTGGCCATGTCACCAAGGAAGGTTCGCTGGCAGGGCCTCGCGTGCTGGAGCACATGGTCGACACGGTGCTGTATTTCGAGGGCGAGTCCGACGGCCGCCTGCGCATGTTGCGGGCAGTGAAGAACCGCTTCGGCGCAATCAACGAGCTGGGTGTGTTCGGCATGACCGATCGCGGCTTGAAGGAGGTTTCCAACCCTTCGGCGATCTTCCTCAACCGGGCCCAGGAGGAAGTGCCGGGCAGTGTGGTCATGGCTACCTGGGAAGGTACCCGGCCGATGCTGGTGGAAGTGCAGGCGCTGGTCGACGACAGCCACCTGGCCAACCCACGGCGGGTCACCCTGGGCCTGGACCAGAACCGCCTGGCCATGCTGCTGGCGGTCCTGCACCGCCATGGCGGTATTCCCACCCATGACCAGGACGTGTTTCTCAATGTGGTCGGCGGGGTGAAGGTGCTCGAAACGGCCTCCGACCTGGCCTTGCTGGCGGCGGTGATGTCCAGCCTGCGCAACCGGCCATTGGCCCACGGGTTGCTGGTGTTCGGCGAGATCGGCCTGTCCGGCGAAGTGCGGCCGGTGCCGAGCGGGCAAGAGCGCTTGAAGGAGGCGGCCAAGCATGGCTTCAAGCGGGCCATCGTGCCCAAGGGCAATGCGCCCAAGGAGTCGCCGCCTGGGCTGCAGGTGATTGCCGTGACCCGGCTGGAACAGGCCCTGGATGCTTTGTTCGAGTAATTCATAGTCTGTTCTGGCCCCTTCGCGGGGCAAGCCCGCTCCCACAGGCTCCCCACAGGGACCAGAAACTGTGGGGAGCCTGTGGGAGCGGGCTTGCCCCGCGAAGAGGCCATTGCAGGCAAACAAAAAGGGGAGCCGACGATGCGCGTCGGCTCCCCTGCGTAACCGCTCAGTCAGCGGTCAATGCTCGGCGACCGGTGTTCGCCTGGGCG
>Ga0207696_1002005_pt1 | contig 10318 bp, 8 predicted proteins | sample KBSS54metaG_FD_184403 | JGI IMG/M metagenome (GOLD analysis project Ga0207696, IMG submission 184403) | Switchgrass rhizosphere microbial communities from Kellogg Biological Station, Michigan, USA - KBS S5-4 metaG (SPAdes) (version 2) | ecosystem: Host-associated > Plants > Roots > Rhizosphere >...
AAATTAAAAGATGCTACGTGTGTTTTGATTTATCTCTTTTATAAAATTGTATAACGCTTTACAAAGTAGATTCCTTTTCTCTCTTATCAATATTCATATGTTACAATAGTACCAGTAGTATCAGTGGTACCATTAAAACCATTAAAACAATTAGAACAACCACCACAACCGCCACAGCCGCCACAACCAAAACAACCGAAGCAACCAATACAACGGAATCCACCACAACGGAATCCACCACCACCACCACAACGACCTCCACAACCGCCACAACGACCGCAACCGCCACAGCGACGAGCAGCATCTTCAAAATAGTAGTATGGATATTGGTTTTGCTGGTCCCAATACACAATATTTCCAGACTGGTAATCATTAAGGCTTAACGCTTGTAGTTCTTGTTGAAACTTATTCATTTTCATGACCTCCGTTTATAAACTTTAACCTCATCGATGCTTTCCAATATTTCTGTTCGTTAAATCTAAGTAGAAATAACGCTATAAACTAAGTTCAATACGTACACCTATAAAGTATGACCTATCACTAGACGGTGCACCTTGTTCATATACCTATTTTTACTATGGGCTCATTTTTATAAATAGAAATTATAAAATGTGAATGTTTGCGTCATATCTTCATGCTTACTAAGTTCAATTCATTTCTCAATAACCATGATGCCGTATCCTACGTATTCCCGTATGCCGCTTAGATTTTTCTGTACTGTAAATGCCTCTCGTTATAACACTTCCATATACTTTCTGAGAGCACCTTCAGATATTCCTAACTTTTTTATATACTTCACTAGCCGAATAATCGATTTAGTCCGTCGTAGCGTCAAAACACCTACTAGTGACAGGACTCAATGACGGTTAAGAAATTCCTACAAAAAAAGCCCTGATTAGGGCTTTTCATTCTACTTTTTCAGCAAGCTCTCCATGAAATTGCTAATTGAAGAAAATTGAAAAAAAGACGCACTTAGATTGATACGTCTTTTTTGCGATACCCCTTTTTTGAAATCATATAAAGAGGTATTATCCATACATATGTATAACAATACCTCTACTCTTTATCCAATTACATCTTTTACTTCTGTATCCACTGGCCATTTTTCTAATGTATAAGCCATTTCCCAAAATGAATATTCATATTGACTACTAATAATGAAATGCTGTTTCATACGCTTCCGATCAGACTCTGTCACTTGTTCAGCGATAGTATCTAATCGTGTAATTTGCTCTTCAACTAAAGTACGGAACCAATCAGATCCATAAGCAGAAATCCACTCTTTATAAATCGGCTCTTCTGGCTGACATTCTTTTAAACGTTCACCAATTTCATAATATAGCCAGTAGCAAGGTAAAATTGCTGCGATAATATCCCCTAAATGCCCTTCATACGCCGCACGGTACATATGTGAAGTATACGCATATGCAGTTGGGGCAGGGATAAAATGACCTTTTTCTTCTTCCGTAATTCCTAATTTCTTTGCGAAATTCTCATGTAATGATAATTCTGCCTCGTATGTATTTTGAGCATGGTGTGCCATGCGAGCTGTCGTTTCTAATTCAAGAGCCTTTGCAGCTCCTAAAGTTTGTACTCTAGCAAAATGACTTAAATAATATGAATCTTGAAGTACGTAATAACGAAAACTTGCCAAATCTAACGTACCTTCACCAAGTTTTTTTACAAAAGGATGATGAAAACTTGCCTCCCAAATAGAATCTACTTCTTTACGTAATGTTTGTGAAAAAGTCATTTAAATTCCTCCAATAATGTATAAAATATATGTATTTATCCACAGTTATTAAATCTGTAAAACAAAAAAAACTTTCTTTACAGGCGTAAAGAAAGTGAAATAGACAATATTAATGTATTCTTTAAATATAATCGTCTTCCCACTTCCCTACGCTGGTATTAACCAGATCAGGTACTAAGAGTCTCAAAATTATGTTTGATCTCAGCCTACAAAAGGCCCCCCTAGTGGATAAATATTTAGTTGTCGTATTGTAATTATCATAGCATACTTCGTGGAACTATCAAAAGTTTTAATTGTATAATTATCTTAAAAACCTTCTTCTTTCCTCACTCTTAATGAAGTTTCAATTATCATATCTAATAGTTTACTATAATTAATCCCCGCGGCATCTGCACTTTTTGGCAGTAAACTTGATTGGGTCATCCCTGGTAATGTATTAACCTCCATTACATATGGAATTCCGTCCTTCACCATCATATCAACCCTTGCATAAACACTACATTTTAATGCTTTATAACAAGCCAATGACGCTTTATTTACACGTTCCTTAATTTCAGTTGGAAGTTCAATAACTTCTTCAATTGTACTAACATCATCGTATTTTGCATTGTAGTCAAAAAACTCAGCTGCATGTCGAATTGAAACGATAGGTAAATGTTTACCATCAAAAATTGAACAAGTAATCTCGTCACCTTTTATATACTTCTCAATTACTACTTCAGAATCCCATTCGAATACAGTTTCCAGCATTGAGATCAATTCATTTTTATCATTGACGATCTTTACGCCAACACTCGAGCCGCCAGAGTTTGGTTTTACCACTAACGGAAATCCTAACTTATCTAAATCATCAAGCTTTAGATCCGCCATTTTTGTAAGTTCAATCCAATCTGGTGTTTCTACTCCTTCATAACGCAAAATCTTTTTCGAAATATTTTTATCCATACATATACCGCTAGATAACATATTGCTGCCACTATATGGAATACCTAAACTCTCAAGCGTCCCTTGAACCGTACCATCTTCTCCGTATTTTCCGTGTAATGCTAGCAATGCAAAATCAATGTCTTTCGCTTTTTCAATTAAATCCATTTTTTCATTTAACGTAATTGGAACGATTTCATACTTATTTTTATCTAAATGTGCAATCATTTCATTTCCAGTCATAATTGATACTTGTTTTTCAGAGGATACTCCTCCCATAATAACGCCAATTCTCATTTTCTCAACTCCAAGTTTCATTTTTTAAAGTTTCACCAATTATTTGAATCCCACTAACTATTTCTTTCTCCTTCAAACGTGAAAAACCTAAGCGGAATGTATTCGCTCCCCCTCCATCAGAATAAAAAACATCTCCAGGAGAAAACGTTACACCTTTCTCATAACACTTTTGTAAAAGTGTGCGAGCGTGAATTTTCTCTTCCAACTCTATAAACAAATGAAGTCCGCCATCTCCAGTCATCCTTTTAAACGGAATGTACTGATTGCAAGCCCCAACGGCTAACTCATATTTTTTCTTGTAAACAGATCTTGCCTTTTTTAAATATTTTTCAAAATATCCTTCATGTAAATATTGAAACAAAACAGCTTGATCTAACGTAGATGTGTGAATGGTTCTTGCTCTTTTAACACTTTCTAAATAATGAATCAGTTCTTTATCGGCAATAATCCACCCTACACGTAAACCAGGGAAAAGTACCTTCGAAAAGCTACTAATATAAATCACATTATTACCAGCCCCTGCAAAAGTTAATAGTGGCGATAAATGTGAACCTGAATAACGTAATTCTTCATTAAATCCGTCCTCTATAATAGGAACCTTATATTTCGAAAATAACCTCATCAATTCCGTTCTTTTCTCCGAACTTGTAACAATACCAGTTGGATTATGATAAGAAGGAATTAAATACGCAAAATCAAAATCCTTTTCACGTAAACTTTTTTCTACTTCAGTCGTATCAATACCATCATCATTCATATCTATCCCATGAACTTCAAGTCCATGTAAGCGAAAAAGTTTCAATGCAGCATGGTGAGTTGGATTCTCACAAATCACACGCCCTGATTTTTTCGCTAAGGAAGATAGTACAATATCTAATCCTTCTGTAAATCCATTTGTAATTAAAATATCTTTGTTCGAAATATCTACACCTTTTATTTCCATGTAATGAAGTAGATATTTCATTAACGGGCGGTAACCTTTTGCATATCCGTAGTTCAATACGATATCCCCTTCAATGGACATACGAGTAAGAAAAGCTCTTTTGAAATTTTCAACATCAAATAGCTTTTCGTCCGGGGCTATACTATTAAAAACAACCATTCCTTTTTCCCAGCGGACTCCATGCTTCATTAAGTCTAATTCATCCGCTAATGTGGTAACTGTATTAAGTTTATTTTTCCAATCTATTTCAACAGACGAAGTGTTAGATATATCCACCTTCGCAACGAAATTCCCTTTTCCTTTTACTGCATAAATGAGTCCTTCTTGTTCTAAATCCGCATAAGCAGAGAGTACTGTATTTCTGCTCACTGATAATAATTCACTCAGTTCCCTTGTTGATGGGATCTTTTGATCACCGAGCAAATGCCCTTTCATAATCATCTTTTTAAAATAATCCTTTAATTGAATATAAACGGGACGATCTTTTACAACTTTAAAATCTTTAAACAATTTCTTACCCCCTGCAATTATTTTTGCATATTTATTTCATTCTCAAAAGGTCCACTACATATGTATTTTTTATTAACAGCGGTACGGTCTTATAAAGTGAAACTTTAATCCGTGGGAATTTTATTCATCCCCCACCGATTTTTAGCCCGAATCGGACATATATGGGCTAAAAGGCTCCCACCTAACTTTTTTTCTCCATCCGAATTTTGAAGGTGTGAGTTTTACTTCTATAAATCTCTACGATATAAGTTAATTACATCTTTTAAAGCAGCTGCTGCGGCTCCGCGTGGATTAGAAGCTCCACCAATTGTAGTAACTTGTCCCATTGTATCTGTAAAGAATGTTATTCCTTTTTCAGTTCCATTTACTTTTGCTAGTGGATGGTCTTTTTCTATTTCAAGCGGTTCTACATTAAGATTCACTTTACCATCCATATCCTTATATGCTGAAGCTATTAATTTAATATAATTGTTTTGTTCCTTAGCATGTCGAATTTGTTGTTTTGTAACATTTTCGATTCCTTTTATATGCATATCAGTAAGCATATTCTCAACACCCATCAAGCTGTTTGCCAAAAGTAATAATTTACACGCACTATCCGAACCACTTACATCTAATATTGGGTTCGTCTCAGCAGTTCCTTTATTTTGCGCTTCTTTCAGTGCTTCTTCAAACGTAACATCTTCTTCATACATTTTTGTAAGAATATAATTAGTTGTCCCGTTTAATATTCCTTCTATTTTTTCAATATTGCATCCAGCCAAACTAAATTGTCCAATATCTAATGTCGGTAGTGCTGCAGCAGTTGCGCCACTATAGCGAATTCGTACATTCGCTTCTTTTGCTGCTGCCTTTATTTCTCTCCAGTTAGTAACGAGTGCACCTTTTGAAATTGCAACAATATCCATATGTTTCTCAATCGCTTGTTTTATATATTTTTTTCCCGGATTTCCATCTTTAAGATTTGTAACTGTTGATTCTACCAATACAGTACCACTTATCCCACTTGTTGCACGGTCTTTCGGGTGATGTTCTATATACTTTTCAATTGCTGCAGTACCGCTACCATACATTAATAAATGATGAATAGACAAACCTTCCTCATTATGTATTGCAATATTTCTACCTAATACGCCACTTACAACTAAATGGATTCCATATGTTTCGTATATATATAAATATTTTTCGTTTACTAATTTTATAAACTCTCTTCCTACTGTCCCGTATCCTGATAAAACAACTTGTATTTTCATAATATCCCCCCATATTTTTCTTCCATATCCCTCTTTCAATATAATATAAAGCGCTCCCGAATTCCATCGAGAGCGCTTTATTATTAACTATTGCGGTAACCGCGATAACTTTTCTGCAACTGTTCTATAAAACTCTTGAATATTAGAAAAACCTAACGTGTCTGAAACGCTTAGTCCTACCATGTCTAAATGATCCCAATTTGCTTTCGTTTCAATATGATTCCATTTTCCAACCTGTAAAAACTCATTATTATTTACAGCAATACTAGTTGAAGGCGCAATCATAGAATTTGTATTTACTACACCGTCATTTTGCCACCAAGATGTATCAATTAATGGGCGATTTTCTTCAAATCTTGCATAGGAACCTAAGAAAAATGCATTCCCCATTAACACTTTGTTCATTGTAATATGAGGTAGTTGTAAACCTGTTATAGGTGCTGCTTGTGATGCATGTCCACTATACGATAAGTAATACACATCCGATTGCGTCTTTACCCAACTATTTAACTCCCTTGCTCCATCAGTACTTAAATCCCATTGACTAATATCTTTTGTATTTTCCCAAATTGAACTATTTAAAATCCGATCAGTATATTGGAAGAAGGACTCTCCAGCATTTTTTTTCATACCCCATTGGTCCAATTTAAAATCATATAATGATAAATTATTGTTTCCTCCTAAACTCGCAGCTGTAATGAGTAAATCTTTAACGAACGGCAATAGAAGACTTCCGTCCGCGAGTGTTGTGCCATTATGAGGAGTTGCTAAAGTTGTAACACTATGAACATACGATTTACCGCCTTCAAATAGTGGTGATATCTTTGCGTTCGGATGATTTTTCACATAGTCTTTTTCTTCATAACTGCCTTCTTTTAATAACTGCACTAATGTTCTTGTCGTTTGTCCACCCATGCTATGCCCAACTAAATGAACTTTATTTGTTTCACTCCAATTTGGTGCAAATCCACTATAAGTTCTACCAAAACGATTATGTCCATGTTTCTCAGCGTGTGCCGCACCATAGTCTACAATTCCACCGTTAATTTGTGCATATAATTCACATGCACGGTCCCAGTTACTAGAAACAGGACCAACAGCAGCCGTATGTACTGTATAGCCATTTCTTTTTAAATCTTCCTGTATATCATGAACACCACCCCAATATTTTACCCCTAACATTTCTTCCCTACCCCATCCAGCAAATCCATTCACTAAAATGATAGGATAATTATTTTGTTGCCTCTCTTCAGCGTAAGTTGTTTTCGCTATGAATGAACAAACAGTCACTAATGTGAAAAAACATACTTTTAAAAATAACTTTCCCATACTTTCTCCCCCTAATTAAACGCTTTCATTTTTCCGTGAAAAATATTGACACATTCAGTTTTTAACTTACACATAATGTAAAGTATTTTATATACGTTGTATATATAGAAAACATACACAAATGTTGATAAATATTAATTCAAGTAAACATTTACTTTTTACAATACAACTTGTAAATCTGATTATTTGAATTTATAATTGAATGTAGTTTCCTCATGTTACATGAATTTAACAATCATAAGAAAACTAATTTTATTGCTTGAAAAGGAGGAAAAAGCATGCAAATCGGATCAAACATTCATACATTAGCTCAACCTACTAAAATAACTCCATCTAACCTTGAGCATAATACTATCTCTTCTACTAAACTTGAAGGTAAGAAAGCAAATGATCCTATCAAGTTCGATATTCGTTCATCTGAAAAAGAAATGAAACAGCCTGAGCATAAATTTAACGAATTAGATTTATGGAAGATGTTAAAGGATAAAGGTGTTCCATTATGGATCATTCTTGAAATGCTACAAAAGTCTCGTAAAGAAAAAGAAGCTCAAAGTAATTCGGTTCAAAACCCAAATGTGATTGAGGAAACAAACGAGACTCGATTAAATGAAGTAATGTAATCTAAATGGCATATAACTAAAAAGAGTTCGAGGTTGATATAGTTTCTATCAACCTCGAACTCTTTTTTAAGATTTTTCTCCAATCGTTACAAACTGAAAAGATACTTCTCCTTCCAAACCTTTAATTAGCTTTTTTACTTTGACATTTTCATTAACCATTGTATTATCTGTCGACATTTTAGGCCTTTCGTCACCTAAAGATTTCTTAAATTGAAGAAGATGCATTTTCGTTTCATTTGCTTTTATTTCCTTATATACACTATTTTTTGCTACAATCACATACGATTGCGTTGGATATTTACGATTGTTACCTATCCAAGCGTCACTATCGTATGTAACAGGAATCTCTTTTCCTTCTATTTTAATACTTTTCATAGTCTTTTCGTCTTCACTTGTAAACAGTAGCGATCCTTCTTTTGGGAATTTCGGTAACGTATCTATAATATAATCGGAGTCATTATCTCGTTTACGAAAAACTTTTTCTTTAATCAACGCTAGTGCTGTAGATTCATTTAAAATTAAGACATGTCCATTTCCAACTTCACTTTTTTTCACAGAAAACACTTCATTTTCTTTCGTAATTTCCTGATAACGATTAATAATTGGTGAAATATTATTTTCATCTCCAATAATTAATACACCGTTTGCAGGGAATGCGTTGTCCTTTTTAGAGCATGCACTAAAGCTTATTAAAAGTATTATAGTTAACATAAAAATAGTTAAAGTTCTTTTCATCACGGTTCCTTTCATAATTCATATCATTTTTTACATGTTTTTTTGTAATTTTATTAGTTAATATCCTCTATCTCGCATTAACGGGCAGTAAGACCCCCACCTCAAAATTCAGCGAGAGCAAAGAAGTTAGGTGGGGGCTCAACTGCCCGCAAAAGCCCGATTGGTGAAGGCTAATAATCAGTGGGGGATGAAGGAAACCCCCACTGATTAAAGTTTCACTTTATTGCTCCATAGTCTTATAAAGCTTTTGTAGGTAACGCCAACGAGTGATAAAAAAATATAAAACTTGTATACATATAAATGAAATTAAAATAAAGATCGAGCTGTTTAAAATAGAAAAACTGACTAATTGTTGCAGTGCCGTATACGCAACTACAGTATGAATCACTGCAATGATAATTGGTAAGAAGAACATTAATACTAACTGTCTCGTTACAACTTTTTTTAACTCTCGTTTACTTAATCCCATTTTCGAAATCATTTTATATTGTTGTTGATCACGGTCCAAATCAGTATATAATCGGAAATAAATAAAACTAGCAGCAAATGTAAAGAAGACGATTCCGACTAAAACACTTGCCATGAGTAATAAACCATTCTTTTGCTTTGCCTCCAACAAGTTTAATGTTAAAGCTTCAAAGTAGAAATCTCTGTCCCTGAGATCTTTATCGAGTATACTCTTTAATTGATTTGAAATCTCTTTCGTTTTTATCCAATCATCTACAACAAATCCATAAGTACGATGTTGAATATTTTCATCTTGTGGATTACTCGTCAGAGGAATTTCATCATACACATGATCTTGAACAGCAATATAAATACTACTAGAATCATGTGGTAAAACTAAATCCCCAACAGTTTTTTTCACACGAAATGTCTTTGTCCAATCACCTTGAATAACTTCAATATTTTTTTTATAGTCACCATTTTTAAATTCTTGTTTTTGTGACACCCTCCCAGGAATTAGTAAAATTTCATCTTCTTTTTCAATTGTTTCTTGTTGGTACCCTAGTGCTCTCGTAAGTTCGTTATATTCACTTAATTTCAATACATTTACGTTACTTTCTGTAAATTTACTTGAAGATGAAGCCATTCGGTACGGAATATTTGCATCAGAGAGATGTTTTTTTATAATAGAGAGATGTTTATCTACTAATTTGTTGTTTTCAGAGCTTTCATACAGAAATGTATATGGGTTTGTCATCCACACTAAATTCCTATTACCAAGAGCGGCTGTTGTACCTATTGCTGTAAATGCAACTGCTGAAATAATAGATACTATAAAAAACATCGTTGCATTATCTTTCATACGGTAAATCAATTCTGAAAATGTTAATATATTTGTTCGCTTTAAAAAGAAAGATTCTCTCCTTTTAGCAAGATACAATATATAAACGCTACACTGTGTATATAAAAAGTATGTTCCTATAATGACTAGAAGTACACCCATTCCGAGCGTAATAAAATTAATACTTGGGATAAAGCGAAATACTGAAATATATCCATATCCTATACTAATTAAAGAAAGTAGCGATAATAAAATGGAAAATTTCGGTTCAGGCTTTGGCTTTTCCTCTGCTTGAATAAGTTCCACAAGTTCCGTTACTTTTATCATTTTAAAAGTAACAAGCGAAACGATTAAAAATAAGAAAAGAAATGTGATGACTGTTAATAGTACAGCCTTCACTGGTATATAAAAAGGTAAGCCATTACTAATCATTAATACACTTGCACTAATCAATAATACTAGTTTAGAAAATATGAGACCGATGAAAATCCCTATACAAATTGACCCAAGTCCAATTAACATATTTTCAATTAATAATAATTTCTTTAGTTGCCTCATTGACATACCTTGCATCATTAAAATGCCAAATTCTTTCTTACGCGTTTTTAAAAATGAACTTACTGAATATAGAATAAAGAAAAATGAAAAGACAAATATCAAGCCTTG
>Ga0207696_1002006_pt1 | contig 10316 bp, 14 predicted proteins | sample KBSS54metaG_FD_184403 | JGI IMG/M metagenome (GOLD analysis project Ga0207696, IMG submission 184403) | Switchgrass rhizosphere microbial communities from Kellogg Biological Station, Michigan, USA - KBS S5-4 metaG (SPAdes) (version 2) | ecosystem: Host-associated > Plants > Roots > Rhizosphere >...
AGCGACTGCCCCGGAACGCCGTCAAGGCGGGCGCGTAGCTCAGCGGTAGAGCACACCCTTCACACGGGTGGGGTCACAGGTTCAATCCCTGTCGCGCCCACCATGTTTTCAAGCACTTAGCGAAAAACATGGTGGATCATGTGAACTTCGTGTGAAATACACGACTGCGCCATATGGCGCCCTACCTCCTTTCCCTGTGCCTCATTTCGGGCGATACCTTGATGCACAATCGCAGACGATTGTCGCACTCAGGGGGTGGTTATGGGGTCTTTATCAATTTTGCATTGGCTGATTGTGCTAATGATGCTGCTGGTGTGGACGGCATGGATCGTCCCGCTGTACCGCATCCTCGGACGAACCGGCCTTGGTGCTGGTTGGTCGTTTCTGGCGCTGTTTCCGCCAGCGGGCATGGTACTGCTGTGGGTGATCGCTTTCGCGCGTTGGCCGTCGCAACGATGAAAACCCACAAAATAAAAACCCCAGCGGAACGGCTGGGGCTTTGAGTTCACATTTTGAAAGTCAGTGCACCGCGTTTTCGCGCTGCCGCTCGGGCGCGCTGGCCGGGTGAACCACTCTGCTGGCGTTTGCGGCGCACCCTCTTTGCAATCACGAGTTCGGCCAGCAGTTGGCCGCACTCGGCAATCTCGGCGTCCAGATACGCCATTTCAGCGGCTGCCACATCGGCCCCAAATGCTACTTCGGCGTCGTTGCGCAGCGCGGACAGCTTCATTGCGATGTCATTCTGCCCGGCAAGGATTGCGTGCCCCATTGCGCGCTCGATCAAGCTGGCCAGGTGAAGATGGTGAACGGCGCGAGGGCCAGGCAGTTCAGCAGGGGGGCGTAGAAACTGCGCTGAACGCCGCATGGCGGCTTTCAAGGCAGGGGAAGTGCTGGTGGCGGTCATTCTTTCGGTTCCTCGGTTTCAAAATCGTCCAAGTCTTCGGGGTCCAGTTCGGCTTCCGCTGCCTGCTTCAGCGCGGTGGTGATTTCGGCACGCAGCGTATCTTTGATATGACCTTCATCGGTGCTGCCCACGATCTGCATGCAGGCCCTTGCAGGTATGTTCAGCATGTTCGCTCTGATGATGCCGAAACGCTGCTCCCACGCCTTGGCCATTTGTTCGATGGGGGCGATGTCGCCCTTCGCCAGAGCATATTCCATTTCAGCCTTGTCGGCGTCAGCCGCGACCTTGCGGATGCGTTCGGCCAGCAAGCGTTTGCCCAACTCGCCACCGCCCTCCATGTGCTCGAATATCGTCTTGATGGCTGGGCCAGCGGCGTAGGAATTGCGCCCCACTTTCGCGGCGGCGCAAATCGTGCGGATATGTCGGGTGGTGAAGCCGGATAGTTCTGCCAGACATGCATCCGTCACGGGGAGCGTGTCCAGTGCCGTTGCGTTAGTCATCAATGTGGCCATTCGAGCGCGGCGGCGCTGGTAGCAGCCCGAAGGTCGCGGGCCATACTGGCGTAATCATGCGCGAGCGCTTCCAGATCACCTGCCAGGTCGATGGCCTGGATACAGGTTGCATTCCGAAGTGCAGCGATATGCGCGGCAACGGCTTTCGTTTTGCTGCGCGCTTGGCGTGCGGCGTGTGCGATGGCCGCTATTTTCTCATTCTCGATGTCCATTCGACTTACCTCGGAGAAAGACCGGCCAGGGTCCAAGGAACGCCTGGCCGGTCAGGTACGCCCGCAGCACAAGGACGACGACTGCGGGCGTGAATTGAATTGTTACGGTCGCTCAAAACCGGCCCGCATCGCGCGGGTGGCCAAAGATGTTAGGCTTACATTCACGCCTTCGACGGCGGCGATGCGCGCCCGTTCGGCCATGAGCGTGTGGGCAAGGTCCGGCTCCAGCAAGACGGTCAGTTTGCGGAGCGGTTCTTTCGATACCTTCGGGCGTGTGGCGGGCACCGGGCAAGCATCCGCAATCTCTACCAGCCGTCCCGCCAAAACGGTAATCTGCTCCGGGGAAAGTTCTGGCCACGCGGCGCTAGCCCAGGTTTCAGCAGTCTGCGCCGTGATAACCAAGGGCTGCCCACCGGGAAAATGTACGACTGCCCCGCCGCTCGGAAGCGGCGCTGCGGTTGCGTGGTCCAGCGCAGCAAGCGCCTGCGCGTAGGCATCATGATTGCAGGTTTTCATTTCGAGCGGTCCTTAATAGCGGTTGATCCACGGGCCACTCATTCTGCCGGAGAGGGCATCTGCGCGGGCGGTAGCATCAGCGGCATGTTGGCGGCGGCGAGCGGCGACGATGCCGCCAAGGCGTCGGGCCGCCTGCGAAACCGCCACTTCGCCCAGTTCCGGCCAGGAACGCTCGATCACCTTTGCTGCCGCCTCGGGCGAGAAGCGAAAACCGCCGGTGCCGTTGGGAAGCTGCACAATAGCTTGGTCGGCTAGCGCGCCTTCGCCAGTGTCTGGACGAAACAGGACGCTTGCGCTGTCGAGGACGGCTATAACTGCGTCAGCCAGTGGGTCAGGTCTTGCGGGTCGATCCGAGTGCGCAACGGGCACCTGCTCCGCCGGGGTGGTATCCACCATCGGCTGGACGTTACGGAATAGCGACATGACGGGGCGGCGCATCTTATGCCGCCTTCCAGAATGCGCCAGGCTGCGGCATCAGGGCCTGTGCATTGCACCAGCAGGTCAGGGTACAGTCCCCGTTGGTGTTGATGCGCTCTGCCGTGAACGAAATTCGGTCGCTGAAAACCACGGCTGCACGCGAAAATGCACCGATAACGGTTGCTGCACTGGCGGGGGTCAAGTCCGCTTCAATGCCAGCGGCGCGCAGCACGCCGGATGCATCGACGCTCGCGCCGGTGCCGTTCGTGCCCACCAGCGCGCGCAATTCGCTGAAGTTGAAGCCAGCTGCTGCTGCTGCACCCAGGGAGAACGTGGCAGGCGTCGAAGCCGTGACGGCATCCAGCAATACGGCGTCCGCAATCCTGCCCAGGCCCATCGCAATGCTCAGCATCGCAGCGCTGGAGAGAAGCCCGTCTGCGAAGTGGCGCGCGTCGGCGCGGGTGATTACAGTTTGGAAACCATAAGTGGGGATGGTTTCCAGGTCGAGCGCATCCGTCAAGAGCGGGAGAGTTGATGCGGTCAGTTCCTCGCCGTCAGGCACTTCGGAAAACCGCGCGGGCGCGATGACGCCGAACCGAACGTCACGGCGCTGGAATCCAAGGACACCGTTAGAGCCAACGACTGCGTCGGTCGCCTCGGGCTGAACAATCAGGGGCGCGCCATGGGAAACGACACGGCTTGCTGCTGCAAGATAGGTAGGCAATTTGATGGAGTTGCCCGCCGCAGAACCTTCACGCGGCAGCACGTCCGCAAAGTAATATCCTGGCGTTTCACTGGGTGCATTCAGTTCGATGCTGCTCAGTGAATGATGCTGGGCGCTGGCTGCGGGTTTCGTCGTTACGGATCGAACGGCGCCGGTCGCATCATAGTGGACGTGATGGCCCGTCTGGTTGCGGGTGGCGTCGAGTAGTGCCTTGATGACCATTTGTTCGGACTTTCGCGGTTTCGATAAATCGGAGTTATCGGAACAATCCGTGCGCTTCCCCGTGTGGTTTTTCCACGGGTGGGTTTTCCAGCGGCCTGGCTCGCTCGGCGGATGCCGCTGCCAGCCAATTGGAATTGGAAGCGCGTTTCCGGGCCACCGAGTTGCAAAGCGGTGCGGGCAACATGATCCCGCACACAGATGCTTACCAAGTACCTTGACCCCCAGGGGGGGGTGACGCACTCGTTGTGCGAGGAGGATCAAGGTATATGAATGAGGCTGAGGCAGAGCGCGAATACTCTGATCGCATATCAGAAGAGTTTGCCAAGGAGCGGGATGCTTGGCGCGAAAAGTGGGCGGTATCCTTGGCTGTTGGCAATGGCGCTGCCTTGCTCGCGCTCCTGAACATCAACGCCGATCCAGCGAAGAGAACGATGGATACGATAGTCCCATCCTATTTCTTTTTGCTGGGTCTGATCCTCGCCGCCGCAGTCCGGCTTTTTCAAAGCAAAAAGGCGGACCAATCTTCAGAACTCTATTGGGGCCTCGCACGAAAGGCTGGAGGAAAAGAATTCGGCATAAATGTCGATGGCAAGGAACTTACCGGTGCCGACTTCATCCAACAGGCCCGGAATGGCCGCAGCCGATGGATGGCAGCGACGTTTTGGGCGGAAACGGGGGCTGCAGCCGCGTTCGTCACGGGATGTTCGGTTGCACTTGTAATGACGACAATCAAATCTGTTACGCCGCCAATCGATCAGCAAGCACATATCTCAACCAAAACACCGTTAGTCGCACACCAAACGTCACAGCCTCGTCTCCAAGCTGCTCGAAGAATGCCGACGCCACCTGATCTTTCGTCATCACCGGAGCCTTAGCCCACATCGCCACCCGCCAGTCTGACCAGCGCGCATTGTCGTTCGCCGCTGCGACCATCGCTATTTGACGACGCGCGTTGCGGCGGTCAGCCCACATCTGCATTTCCGCGATGCTCTCCGGGGTCACGGCGTAGACACGCCCCATTTTCGTCTGCGGCTTGTATCCATCCTCGGGTATATTCTCTTTGGTAGTAATGGGCAGGGTGGTTACAACGCGAGCGCGGATACCACGCCATGAAAGCCCCATCCGTCGCAACACTTCGGCCATCTCTTGGCGCGGGTTCTTCGGGCGCTTCAGCGACATTAGGTTGCCCTCCCGGTCTTCCTGCCACACGCCATAAGTCTGCGGTACGACACCCAGCCTTGCGAGTAGCAGCCGCTGGTCAATCATCCGGTCCAACACGACATCTGCCAGCGCGTCCGTGATGCGATCGGCAGCCAGGTCGATCCCATGCAGCAGTTTCGCGTATGCCTTCGCCATCGCGCGCCTGAAGCTGCGGTTCGCAAGATTGTCCTTGCTGTCGTCATACGCCCCCACAATGCCCTGCCATCCGCTGAACCTGTCGAGACGGCGGACGGCGGCGCCGTCATCCCAGAAATCCAGCGCCGCATCGTCCAGCACGTCCACTCCCAGGCTTTCCCGAATGCGCCATGCCTCCAGGGCGACGTTTTGCAGTTCAGTGCGGTCGGGCGTGGCTTCCAGGCGCCGCGCGTCCGCGTCGTCGATCACGGGCGCCGCGAGTAGCGCCGCACGGTGTGCTTCGGCTTGGGCCTGCTTCAGTTCGGCTAGCGCAGCGGTGACGGCCTCGTCTGCCCCTTCCCCGTGCCGCAACGTCCAGCCTGCGCGCTCCAGCTGCCACAGCAGCCCCGCCGCAAAGTCTGCGCGGGCGTTGGCTTCGTCTGCGGTAATCTGGGCCACAAGGCCGGTGAAGGCGTTGGGAAACGCGGGGCGCCCCTCCAGTGCTGCCGCTTCCTCCAGGGCGCGCAAAATGCCTTCCGACGCTTGCTTGCCCACCTGGCTGTTCGGCATCAGCCCCAGCGAGAAGCGGCGCAGGTAACGAACGCGGCGAAGCGCCTGCGCGGCGTCGGCTGGCGTCAGCCGGTGCCCACCCCCGATGAACGCCCCCAAGGTGAACCATTCGCCCACGTCGCGATGCTCGATGCTCAGGCCGGAACCGATAACAGGGGACGCAATCACCACGTCATAGTGGCGGCTTTCGCTCTCTGGGCTGGCAAGGAACGCGGCCTGTTCGCGATTGCCCTTATTGTTCGCATTGATCGCCAACGCCCGGTAACCCTGCGCCTCGAAAAACGCCCCCAGCGACTTTGCGCGGCGGCTGCTTTCAGTCGCGATCCATACCCGCCCCCCGGCCGCGAGTTCGGCAAGGCAGTCACCCACCACGGCAGCGGGAGCGTTGCCGCCAGTATGATAGGCCGCCTCTATCCCGTGGCGCCGCTGGCGCATTTCGATGATGCGGAACCGCTCGCCAGGCCGGCAGCTTTCCAGAAATTCGAGTGTGCGGGCATCGCACCCAGCATCGGCCACGATGACGCATTTCGCCCTGGTCACCATTTCGCGCAAGCGGTCGTAGACGCCTTCGTTCGTTGCATGGCTGGTGCGGCATTGATCCTTCGCGGACAGAAACCGCAGAACCTGGCTGATTTCGTCCACGAACAAATAATCCGCGCGTCCCATCAGTACGTTGTGCGCGGGCGTGGTGATGCTCGGCAAACAGGTGGCCAGCCCCCGCAACGCAGGGTCAAACGCTTCGTCCGCGTCAATGTCGCCATACTTTTCCAAGCCCAGCACGCGTGCCAGGTCATGAACCAGCGAAACGCGGTGACAGATGGCGACGGGTTGGCTGCGCTGGCTAGCCCAGGCGATGTAGGGGGCACCGATCCTGCGCGTCTTGCCGGACGCCATTGGCGCCCACAGCACTATCACACCTTGGTAATCAGCTGGCGTCAGCGTCGGCAGGGCGTCGCATGCTTCATGCCGGTGTCGGGCGAGAACATCAGCAGGGATCGTCACAGGGGCCAATGCTGCGGCTTTGCGGTGCGCCATGGCGAGGTCCAGCCGCTGCATAATACCGTCCAGTGTGGCCGGGTGAACCAGGCCAGCAGGCAATACGGCCTCCACGGCTGCGCGGATTGCTCCCAGGCTCATTTGCGCGGGCGTGATCATGAACCAGCGAAGCGCGGCGGCCAGGGCCAGCGCGGCTGCATGCTCCGGGTCCGTCACGCTTGCCAGTTCCTTGGCCCATTGTTTCGGTGTCCGGCCGCTCGGCTCGATGCGCCTTAGCTTCCATGCATCGAACACTGGCACGGCGCTGGTCGGCAGGCCCGCGAAGGCGCGCGCGGCAGCTTCCTCACCTGCGTCGTTCCAGTCCTGGCCGGGCGTGGGCGGCATGAACCAGGGCAAGCCGGTGGCCATGGCCGCGCGATGGCCAGTGCCGTATGCATCCAGCCGCTTGCCGAACCGCTCGCCACGCTTGGCGGCGTTGTCGTTGTCTGTGGCTACCACGTCGCCAGGCTGGGCAAGAATGGCCGTCACGGCTTTCAGGTTGCTGGCGTTGAAGCACACCACGACTTCCCGGCCCGTGGCCGCGTGGACGGTGGCGCCGGTAGCCAGGCCTTCGCAGAAAATGCGCGGCCCTATGCCGGGGATGATGTAGTGCCCGGCGTCGGTCGCGGCATCCTTTAGAAACCGCTTTTCGCCGTCGCGGTCGATGCGCTGCACGCTGGTAAGCGCGCCGGTTCGGGCGTCATAGACCGGAACCAGCAGACGGCCCGACAGGTCCACGCGCAGGCCATCGCACGTGATCCCTTTGCGGGCCAGATATGGGTGTTCGGTTGCGGGCTTGCCGCTTTCCCAAACACGGGCAGCGGTGCCAGCAGCGGCGGCGGCAGCATCAACACGGGCACGTTCCTGCTTAGCGCGCCGCGCAGCATCCGCCACCGGATCGCGGCGCGGCGCGTTGTCGTTTGCCGCTCGCCAAGTATGGCGCTCTCCCGTGGTCCAGTCCCCATAGGAGGCAACGCCGTCGTCATGCAGCTTCACCCACCCGTTTCTGTCGGATTTCCCCTTTCCAGGTGCCGGGATGCGGTAGAATTTTCCTGGGACAAGAGGCCCCTGCAGGCGGCTGGTGTCAAAACCAGCCGCCCTAAGCGTCGCGATGATGTCGTGCATTATTTGTCCAGATTGCGCGCGGCGATTGCCGCAATCAGGGCGTCCGCATAGGCCAGCGCCCGCGCCGCGACCTGACCGGGTGTAAGCGCCAGTTCGGGGTCCGCCAGCAGTCCAGCCAGCGCTTGCCCTGCAAAGTAGTCACGCGGCGACGGTGGAGGTTGCACGGACGCGCTCATTCCGCCCCCTCGCAGCGCTTGGAATTGCCGCCCAAGCTACGCGGCAAGCCGAAACCGCCACTGTCCATTTCGTCCCACTCGCCATCTACGCAAGCGTACCCGCCGTCAGCGAAGCGCCCATCTTCATCGCGGCGCTGGTGACGGTTGCGGGATGGCGCCACTTCACGATTATCGGAGGTCATCGCTTATGCCCCCGCCCCAGCATTGTCGTTCGCGCCCACGAGCGCCCGGATGCTGTCCATAGTGATGCGGGCAGAGCAGCCCAGCTTGACCACCCGCAGGTCACCCGCATTCATTAGCTTGTAAATCGTGCTGCGGCCTACGGAGAGGAGGCTTGCGGCCTCCATGATATTCACCAGCAGCTTGCCGTTATCGAGGTTTGCATTCATTTTTCGTTTGCCCTTGCTCAATCAAACAAGGACAAATTGCGCGATCTGGAAAGACGAGCAATCCACGGAACTTAGGAATATTATCCCGCGTGAAGTCTAGTGATTATAAATTATCTTGAGAGCAAAACTTATCCACAGGTTTACAGAACGAATAACAAGCTGAACCCGAATATCAATTGAGGCCGCGCTTAGATAAGTTGTTTAAACGCATCGTCGAATGGTCATTTCAGGCTGGAGGCGTCGCCGGGGCAAAGGCGCGCGCCGCCACGTCAGCCAGGCCAACAGCTATCCGGCGGGCTATCGGCTATCGTGGCGGGCGCCTCTTGGACGTCGCGATCTGCGCACCTAAATTGCAAGTCCGGCCAACGCTTGCTCAGCCGCGCCGCCGACTAAGTGGCCGTAATGTTTCTCAACCATCTGCGCGCTCGTGCCGCTGATTTGCGCAACACTGAGGAGAGGAAGCCCGGCCAGCACCAAATCCGTGATTGTGCTATGTCGGAGAGTGTAGGCACAGCACGCGTCCGGCAACTTCGCCGCTCTGGCGGCGGACTTGATCGCGTCTGCCCATTCATGACGTTCCCACGCCTTGCCAGAATGGGTAAATAGGTGGGCGGGCGGCAGTTTTCCCCTGGCCTGTTCAACGATGAATTCGGCGGTGGCGGTTGGCAGAGTGATGCGGCGATCATGACCCGCCTTATCAGTGCCCACGGTTAGCGTGCGGGTTCGCTTGTCGAATTGCCCGACTGTTAACGCAGCCAGCGCACCGGGCCGCAGAGGCAACAGGCACATGGCACGAAGAAAGGGGGCCGCCTCATTCGACGCGCAATCCAGCAAGAGTTTCCGCTCCAATCGATCCAGATAGAGCGTGCGCCGACCATCCACCTTCTTTGCTGGCAATAACGCTTCCTGCCACGCGGCTTCGGTATTCGGCGCGCCGGGCACCAGCACGCGGCGCAGTGCCGCCCGTAGCGGAACGATATCGCGATTTACGGTAGAGGCGGCCCGCTTCTTCGTCACCGTGCCAGCTTTGTCGCGGGTGACGGCAGCGGGCGCATTCTCAAGCCGTGCGCGCCATTGTCGCAGATGGTTCCGCCGTAGTTTGTCCAGCTTCACCCGGCCTAGTGGATCGTCGAGAACGTGGCGCCGGAACACGCCAGCCGCGATCCCGTTCGCGTCAGCAACTGTCTTGAGATATGCCCGGCAGGCGTCCGCAACCGTTACAAGGTCATCGGCGCGAACGCCGCCGGTCTCGACCAATTCCCCAAATGCTTCCGCATCCTTCTTCGCCGCGCCAAACTGTTCCTTACCCGGCAGCGCGCCATAATCGCCCAGCGCTTTGGTTTGATAATCTCCGCCGTCAGCACGGGCGCGGGCAATCCACGTTCCAGAGCCAGGGCGAAAGCCAAGGAACAGCCCAGGGCGCAGTCTTTGGAAATGGGGGGCGTTACCCGCCTTGGGCTTCAACTTTTCCCGCGTGCTCACTTTTGTGAGGTCGATTGCCATGTCCCGCTCCATACGAACCCGTGTGAACTTTGTGTGAAATACAGGGGCGGACACGCAAAAACAAGAGTGACTGGTTTTGCTAGGTTTTATCGTCCTCAGGCATGTGCCGTTATGTATATTTACACCCTTCACACGGGTGGGGTCACAGGTTCAATCCCTGTCGCGCCCACCATGAAACCCTCTGAAACAAGGGGGATTTTATGGAAACCACATTCCCTCGAAAAATCCTGGATGCAGACGCTGCCGCTTGGGCTGCCGAGCAGCACGTCGCCTTGCGCCCACTCCGTGATGGCGAGGCGATGGGCGTGGAGAAAATGGGCCGCCGATGGCTTTTGCGGCGCGCGATTTATATCCGGTTTTTCTTGAGCATGCGCTCACGCCGAGAGTGGCGCTGACCAGTTCCAGGACAACAGTTCATCGATCCTGTTGATGGCATAGCCGTGGTCGCTCCGGTCGAGCCCATCGGCCCGCCAGGTTCGTTGGTAACAGGTTCACATCGTTGAGCTGGCGGTTCCCAGCAGGGCGCTAATCGCAGCGTTGCGCTGCCTGCCACGGTCGGCATCGGCAAAACAGCCCGTGCCGAACAAATTTGGCGGCGCCGAATGGCGCCGCCAAGGATTGGGCAAGATTGTGTGCGGGATTATTTTCCGCCGAACCGGTAGGTCGCACGCACGCC
>Ga0207696_1002007_pt1 | contig 10313 bp, 7 predicted proteins | sample KBSS54metaG_FD_184403 | JGI IMG/M metagenome (GOLD analysis project Ga0207696, IMG submission 184403) | Switchgrass rhizosphere microbial communities from Kellogg Biological Station, Michigan, USA - KBS S5-4 metaG (SPAdes) (version 2) | ecosystem: Host-associated > Plants > Roots > Rhizosphere >...
GCCGCCATCACCAGCTGCACCAACACCAGCAACCCGCGCAATGTCATTGCCGCCGCCTTGCTGGCGCGCAATGCCAATCGCCTGGGTCTCACGCGCAAGCCCTGGGTCAAATCCTCGCTGGCGCCGGGCTCCAAGGCCGTGGAGCTGTACCTGAAGGAGGCCGGGCTGCTCACCGAGCTGGAGCAGCTGGGCTTTGGCATCGTCGCCTTTGCCTGCACCACCTGCAACGGCATGAGCGGCGCGCTGGACCCCAGGATCCAGCAGGAAATCATCGAGCGCGACCTCTACGCCACGGCCGTGCTCTCGGGCAACCGCAACTTCGACGGGCGCATCCATCCCCAGGCCAAACAGGCCTTCCTGGCCTCGCCGCCGCTGGTCGTGGCCTATGCGCTGGCGGGCACCATCCGCTTCGACATCGAGCAGGATGTGCTGGGCGTGGTCGACGGCCGCGAGATCCGCCTCAAGGACCTGTGGCCCGCCGACGAGGAGATCGACGCCATCGTGGAACAAGCGGTCAAACCTGCGCAATTCCGAGCCGTCTACGAACCCATGTTCGCCATCCGCAAGGACGATGGAGACAAAGCCTCGCCCCAGTACGACTGGCGAGCGCAGTCCACCTACATCCGCCGCCCGCCCTACTGGGATACCGAAGGCGTGGGCGCGCTGGCGGCCTTCCCGCGCACGCTGCGCAACATGCGGCCACTGGCCCTGCTGCCCGACAACATCACCACCGACCACCTGTCGCCCTCCAACGCCATCCTGGCCGACAGCGCGGCGGGCGAATACCTGGTGCGCATGGGCCTGCCCGAGGAAGACTTCAACTCCTACGCCACCCACCGCGGAGACCACCTCACCGCCATGCGGGCCACCTTCGCCAACCCGCAGCTGGTCAACGAAATGGCCGTCATCGACGGCGTGCAGCACAAGGGCTCGCTGGCGCGCATCGAGCCCGAAGGGCGCGTGGTGCGCATGTGGGAGGCCATGGAAACCTACCTGAACCGCCGCCAGCCGCTGATCATCATCGCGGGCGCCGACTACGGCCAGGGCTCCAGCCGCGACTGGGCCGCCAAGGGCGTGCGCCTGGCGGGCGTGGAGGCGGTGGTGGCCGAAGGCTTCGAGCGCATCCACCGCACCAACCTCATCGGCATGGGCGTGCTGCCGCTGCAGTTCCTGCCGGGCACCGACCGCAAGACCCTGGGGCTGGACGGCACGGAGATCTATGGCGTGGAAGGCGAGCGCACCCCGGGAACCCAACTCACGCTGGTGATCGAACGCCGTAACGGCCAGACACTGCGCGTGCCGGTGACCTGCCGGCTGGACACGGCCGAGGAGGTATCGGTGTACGAGGCGGGCGGCGTGCTGCAGCGCTTTGCGCAGGACTTCCTGGCGCAGGCTCAGGCAGCCTGAGCAGGGGGCGTGCCAGCGGCCAGCGGCTGGCGCGCCAGCTCGATGAAAGCCTGCAGATAGTCGGTCTGCAGGTCCGCCACGCGCGCGCCCAGGAAGATCTGCTTGGCAATGCCCTTGGCGCCCAGGCGCACGGGCACCACGTCCAGCTTGCCCGCGTACTCCTGCACCAGCCAGCGCGGCAGGGCCGCCACGCCCCGGCCGCTGGCCACCATCTGCATCATGATGTCCGTGGTCTCTATGGCCTTCTGGCGGCGCGGCGTGATGCCGGCCGGCATGAGGAACTGGTTGTAGATGTCCAGCCGGTCCATGGGAACGGGATAGGTGATCAGCACCTCGGGCGCGAGCTGGGCGGCCTCCACGAAATCGGCCCCTGCCAGCGCATGCGCGCTGGAGACCACCAGCACCTGCTCGTAGTCGAACACGGGCACGAACTCCAGGCCCGTCTTGAACAGCGGATCGGGCGTGACCAGCAGGTCGATCTCGTAGCCGAACAGGGCGCCGATACCGCCGAACTGGAATTTCTGCTTCACATCCACATCCACATCGGGCCAGCTCGCCAGATAGGGCGCGACGATCTTGAGCAGCCACTGGTAGCAGGGATGGCACTCCATGCCGATGCGCAGCGCGCCGCGCTCGCCCTGGGCGAACTGGCGCAGCCGCTCCTCGGCCAGGTCCAGCTGGGGCAGCACGCGCTGGGCCACGGCCAGCAGGTACTGGCCGGCCTGCGTCAGGCGCAGGCTGCGGCCTTCGCGCAGCCAGATGTCCGTGCCCAGCTGCTGCTCCAGCTTCTTCATGCTGTGGCTCAGCGCCGACTGCGTCACGCACAGCACGCCGGCCGCCGCCGTCAGCGAGCCCTGTTTTTCGACTTCACGGACGATGGCGAGGTGGGTGCGTTCTAGCATGCAGCCTCGGCCTCAACGCGGATCCTGGCTGTCCAGGCGTGCCAGTATGTCCAGTGCCTGCTTGGCATCGCCACTGGCAGCCAGCGTGCGAAAGCGCGTTTCCATGTCAAACGCCGTGATGGCCTGCGTGCTCAACTCTTCGACCAGCTTGTTGATGCTCAGTCCCCGGTTGCGGGCCAGCGATTTCAGGCGCTGCGCCGTGTCGTCGGGCAAACGGATGGTCAGGGTGCTCATGGCTGTTCCTCCAGATCCAGGTATTGGGCGGGCGTCAGAATGCGCAACTGCGGCCAGGCCAGTTCCCCGCGGCTCAGGTCGCGCACATTGTGGGTCACGATGACTTCGGCATTGCCCGCCACGGCCAGCTCGATCAGGTGGTTGTCTCCCTCGTCTGGCAGATTGGGGCGCCAACCGTAGTAAACGTTGACCCAGCGTCCGGCATGCGCCAGTGCGGCCAGCACCTGCCGGCGTTCGTCGGCCGTCGTGGCGTCAGTCCAGACGTCGCGGCCAAGCAGGTCTTCGTACTCCTGCCACAGGGCATTGCCAAACAAAGGCATGGCCTGCCCTTGGAGTACGCGGCGCAGCACTTCGCGCGATGCGCCCCCGCCAGAGCGCAGGGCGGAGACAAACACATTGGTGTCCAGAACGATCAGACGCATGGCTGATGCTAGCGCATATGCAGTCATGACCATCATTCATGACCTCGGTTTCCCCCATCGGCGCCCGGCGTGCTACGCGGCTGGTGCGCCGGGCTGCAGGGCGCCGTGCAGGAAGGCCTGCTCCATCACGGCTGCCACGCTGGCCCGCGCAACACGGCCGCGCCGTTCCGCATCCAGCAGGCCCACGGCCATGGAAAGCCACAGCTCGGTCATCGCCGCTGCCGTGATGTCGATGCGGAACACGCCGGCCTGCTGGCCGCGCAGGAAAAAGGCATCCATGGCCGCCACCCATTCGCTCTCTATCTGGCCGACCACCGAGATGTCGGAGCGCCAGAAATACATCAGGAACAGCAGCAGCGTCTGGTGGTCCTGGCAGTGGGCGGTGAGGCGGCGCAGCGCCTCCAGCGGCGCGTGGCGCTCCAGCTCGGCCGCGTGCATGGCGCGCGACAGGGTGTCGGCCGCATGCCCTATGAGCCGGTCGATGAGCTGGTCGCGCGTGGGGCAGAAGCGGTAGAGCGTGGCCTTGCTGATGCCGATGGCGCGTGCCAGCTCCTGCAGATTGGCCTTGGGATCGTCCAGCAGCGCCAGTGCCAGTGCGCCCAGCAGCTTGCCTTCGTCCTCTTGCTTGGTGCTCGTCATCGCTTGTCATGCCTCCTTGGAAAGTGCATGGATTTTATCTGTTGATGTTTCAAAGCATCAAATGAATCGATGTTGACTCATTTGATTCTGATATGTACCATCGCGGCCTTCGTATCGAACTCAATCAGGTTGTGAACATGAGCATGCGTCTGAACAAGCGACGTGGCCTGCCGCTGGCGGCCCTGGTGCTGGCCGCCCTGGCCGCCCTGGCAGCGGGCTGCGGCCGCAACGAGGCTCCGGCCGCAGCGGGTGACGCGCTGCCCGTGGTGCAGGCCGTCACCGTGCAGCCCGCGCCGCTGGCCCTGTCCAGCGAGCTGCCGGGCCGTATCGAGCCCGTGCGCATGGCCGAGGTGCGTGCGCGGGTGGCCGGCATCGTGCTGCGCCGCCATTTCGAGGAAGGCGCCGATGTCCGGGCCGGCCAGGTGCTGTTCCAGATCGACCCGGCGCCCCTGCGCGCCGCGCTGTCCCGCGCCCAGGGCCAGCTGGCCAGCGCCGAGGCGGCCCTGCTCGAAGCGCGTGCCGTGGTTGGCCGCAACGCGCCGCTGGTGGCGCAGGAGGCAGTCAGCCGCCAGGACTTCGAGGCCATGCAGGCCCGCCTGCAGGCGGCCCAGGCCGCGCGGCAGTCCGCCCAGGCCGAGGTGCAGGCGGCCGCCCTGAACCTGGAATACGCCACGGTCAGGGCGCCGATCGCGGGCCGCATCGGCCGTGCGCTGGTCACCGAGGGCGCCCTGGTGGGCCAGGGCGAGGCCACGCCCATGGCACTGGTCCAGCAGCTCGACCCGGTCTATGCCGACTTCCAGCAGCCCGTGGCCGAAGCCCAGCGCCTGCGCGCGGCCCTGGCCGAGGGCCGCCTGGCACAGACGGCGGGCAAGGACGGCACGCCGGTCTCCCTGAAGGTGGACGGCACGGGCCTGCAGCGCACGGGGCGGCTGCTGTTCTCGGATGTGACGGTGGACCGCGGCACCGGCCAGATGGCGCTGCGCGGGCGCTTCGACAACCGCGACGGCATGCTGCTGCCCGGCATGTATGTGCGCGTGACCGTGGGCCAGGGCGTGGACCCTGCCGCCATCCTGGTGCCGCAGCGGGCCGTGCAGCGCAGCACCGACGGGCAGGCCCACGTGCTGGTGGTGGATGGCCAGGACACGCTGCAGATGCGCCCCGTGCAGACCGCGGCCATGCATGGCGCGCAGTGGCAGATCAGCGCAGGCCTCAAGGGCGGCGAGCGCGTGGTGGTGGGCCGCATGGCGGGCCTGCAGCCCGGGGCGCGGGTTCAGGTCACGGCCCTTTCCGATGCCGCGGCCTCCCCTACGGCGGGGCTGTCCGGCACCTTCAGCGCCTCCGGCAGCTCCGCCACGTCCAGCGACTGAGCCGGCGCCTGCCCAAGGAATAGACCATGTCCAAGTTCTTCATCAACCGCCCCAACTTCGCCTGGGTGGTGGCCATCTTCATCATGCTCGCCGGGTTGCTGGCCATACCGGCGCTGCCCGTCTCCCAGTTTCCCAACGTGGCGCCGCCGCAGATCTCGATCACCGCCAACTACCCGGGCGCCTCCGCCACCACGGTGATGGAGTCGGTGACCAGCGTCATCGAGGAGGAGCTCAACGGCACCAAGGGACTGCTGTACTTCGACTCCTCCAGCGGCTCCACGGGCCTGGCCGAGATCACGGCCACCTTCGCCCCGGGCACCGAGCCCGCGCTGGCCCAGGTGGAGGTGCAAAACCGCATCAAGAAGGCCGAGGCGCGCCTGCCCGCGTCCGTGATGCAGATGGGCCTGCAGGTCGAGCAGGCCAGCGCCAACTTCCTGATGATCTACTCGCTGACCTACAAGGACGGCAGCGGCAGCAACAGCGAGGTGGCCCTGTCCGACTACGCCGTGCGCAACATCAACAACGAGATCCGCCGCGTGCCCGGCGTGGGCAAGGTGCAGTTCTTCGCGGCCGATGTGGCCATGCGCGTGTGGGTCGATCCGGGCAAGCTGCTGGGCTACGGCCTGTCGGTGGCGGACGTGAACGCGGCCGTCGCCGCCCAGAACGCGCAGGTGCCGGCCGGCAGCTTTGGCGCCTCGCCCGCAGGGCCTGGCCAGGAGCTGAGCGCCACCATTGCCGTCAAGGGCACGCTGGCCTCGCCCGAGGAGTTCGGCCAGATCGTGCTGCGTGCCAGGGCCGATGGCTCGGCCGTGCGCCTGGCCGATGTGGCGCGGCTGGAGGTCGGCCAGCTGGACTACAGCTTTTCCTCGCGCGAGGACGGCCGCCAGGGCGTGGCCGCCGCCGTGCAGCTGGCGCCCGGGGCCAACGCCATGCAGACCGCCAAGGCCGTCAAGGCGCGCCTGGCCGAGCTGTCGCAGAACTTCCCTGCCGGCATCCAGTACGCCGTGCCCTATGACACCTCGCGCTTCGTGGAAGTGGCCATCGGCAAGGTCATCCAGACCCTGGTGGAGGCCGTGGCGCTGGTGTTCCTGGTGATGTGGCTGTTCCTGCAGAACCTGCGCTACACGCTGATTCCCACCATCGTCGTGCCCGTGTGCCTGGCCGGCACCCTGGGCGTGATGTATGCGCTGGGATTCTCGGTGAACATGATGACCATGTTCGGCATGGTGCTGGCCATCGGCATCCTGGTGGACGACGCCATCGTGGTGGTGGAGAACGTGGAGCGCCTCATGGCCGAGGAGGGGCTGTCGCCGCTGGCGGCCACGGTCAAGGCCATGCAGCAGGTCTCGGGCGCCATCGTCGGCATCACCCTGGTGCTGGTGGCGGTGTTCCTGCCGCTGGCCTTCATGAGCGGATCGGTGGGCGTGATCTACCGGCAGTTCTCGCTGTCGCTGGCCGTGTCCATCCTGTTCTCGGGCCTGCTGGCGCTGACCTTCACGCCGGCGCTGTGCGCCACGCTGCTCAAGCCCATTGCCAAGGGCCACCACGCCGAGCGCAAGGGCTTCTTCGGCTGGTTCAACCGTCGCTTCGCGGCCCTGACCGAGCGCTTCGACCTTCTCAACCAGCGGCTGGTGCGCCGCGCCGGGCGCTGCATGCTGGTGTATGCCGCCATCGTGGCCGGGCTGGGCGTGGCGTACACGCGCATGCCCGAATCCTTCGTGCCCTACGAGGACATGGGCTACTACATCGTCGGCGTGCAGCTGCCGCCGGGCGCCACCACGGAGCGCACCAAGGCCATGGTCAAGGACATGGAGGACTACATCCAGGGCCGCCCCGCCACGGCCCAGGCGGAGTTCCTGATGGGCTACAGCTTCTCGGGCATGGGGCAGAACGCGGCCCTGGCCTTCGTCACGCTCAAGGACTGGTCGGTGCGCGGCGCCGGGCAGGCGTCGTGGGACGAGGTGCAGGCCTTCAACCAGCGCTTTGCCCGCCTGTCCGACGGCACCGTCATGGCCGTGGACCCGCCGCCCATCGACGGCCTGGGCAACTCCGGCGGCTTTGCGCTGCGCCTGCAGGACCGCGCCAACCTGGGCCGCGAGGCCCTGATCGCCGCGCGCGACCAGCTGCTGGCCAAGGCCAATGCCTCGCCCATCATTGCCTACGCCATGATGGAAAACCTGGAGGATGCGCCCCAGCTGCGGCTGGACATCGACCGGCGCAAGGCGCAGGCCCAGGGCGTGGATTTCAGCGTCATCAACACCGCCCTGTCCACGGCCTACGGCTCGGCCGTGATCAACGAGTTTCCCAACGCGGGCCGCCTGCAGCGCGTGGTGGTGCAGGCCGATGCGCAGGCCCGCGCGCGGCCCGAGGACATCCTGCGCCTGCACGTGCCCAACGCCAGCGGGCAGCAGGTGCCGCTGTCGGCCTTTGCCTCGGTGCGCTGGGAAAGCGGGCCGGTGCAGATCTCGCGCTACAACGGCTATCCGGCCTTCCGCATCTCGGGCGACGCCAAGCCCGGCCACACCACGGGCGAGGCCATGGCCGAGCTGGAACGCATCATGGCCGAGATGCCGCGCGGCATCGGCTACGAGTGGACGGCCCTGTCCTTCCAGGAGAAAGCCGCCGGTGCCCAGGCGCCCAAGCTGTTCGCGCTGGCCATCGTGGTGGTGTTCCTGCTGCTGGTGGCCCTGTACGAGAGCTGGAGCATTCCCGCCGCCGTGATGCTGATCGTGCCCATAGGCGCGCTGGGATCGGTGCTTGCCACCTCGGCCGTGGGCCTGTCCAACGACGTGTACTTCAAGGTGGGCCTGATCACCATCATCGGCCTGGCGGCCAAGAACGCCATCCTGATCGTGGAGTTCGCCAGGGACCTGCATGCGCAGGGGCACAGCCTGGCGCAGGCCGCGCTGCAGGCGGCGCGGCTGCGCTTTCGGCCCATCGTCATGACCTCGCTGGCCTTCATCCTGGGCGTGGTGCCGCTGGCGCTGGCCTCGGGCGCGGGCGCCTCCAGCCAGGCCGCCATCGGCTTCGGCGTGATCGGCGGCATGCTGTCGGCCACGCTGCTGGGGGTGGTCTTCGTTCCCGTCTTCTTCGTCTGGGTGCTGTCCCTGTTCCGGCGCAAGGCGCCGGCCGGCGCCCCGCCTGCCCTGCAGGCCCCGGCAACCTCCATCGAGTAAGCGCCATGTCCATGCACTTCTTCCCACGCGCCCTGTGTGCGCTGGCCGCCAGCCTGGTGCTGGCCGGCTGCTCCCTCGCCCCGGTCCACCAGCGTCCGCAGGCGCCCATTCCCACGCAGTGGCCGCAGCAGGATGCGGCGCCCGTGCTGTCCTCGTCGGCGGCCACGCTGGACTGGAACAGCTTCATCGCCGACCGCCAGCTGCGCCAGCTGGTGGACCTGGCCCAGGCCCACAACCGCGACCTGCGCCAGACCCTGCTCAACGTGGAGGCGGCACGCGCCCTGTACCAGGTGCAGCGCGCCGACCGCCTGCCGGGCGTGGGCCTGCAGGGCGGCGGCACGCGCCAGCGCCTGCCGGGCGACATGAATGCCACGGGCCAGCCGCAGGTGCAGAGCAACTGGCAGGCCGGCCTGGGGCTGGCCGCCTTCGAGCTGGACCTGTTCGGCCGCGTGCGCAACCTGTCCGAAGCCGCCCTGGGAGAGTACCTGGCCACCGAAGAGGCCGCGCGCGCGGCCCGCATCAGCCTGGGCGCCGAAGTGGTGCAGGCCTACCTGTCCCGCGACGGGGCCCTGCGCCGCCTGCAACTGGCGCAGCACACGCTGCAAAGCCGTGAATCCTCGCTGCGCCTGACCGCGCAGCGGCGCCAGGCGGGCACGGCCACGGCTCTGGATCACCAGGACGCCCTGGGCCTGGCCGCCCAGGCCCGCGCCGACGTGGAGCGCAGCGAACGCGAGCTGCGCCAGGCCGGCAACGCCCTGCTGCTGCTGACGGGCGTGGAAGATCTGGGGCCGTACCTGTCCGCAGGGTCCGCACGGTCTGCACAGTCGGCAAAGTCGTCCGACGTACCCATGCTGCTGCAGGACCTGTCGGCCGGCACGCCTTCCGAACTGCTCATCCACCGCCCGGACATCCAGGCGGCCGAGCACCGGCTGCGCGCGCGCAGCGCGGACATTGGTGCGGCGCGCGCGGCCTTTTTCCCGCGCATCTCGCTCACCGGCTTCCTGGGATCGTCCAGCGCCGATCTGTCCGACCTGTTCCGCCCGGGCCAGCGCGCCTGGTCGTTCACTCCCCAGGTCGCGCTGCCCCTCTTCGACGGGGGGCGCAACCGCGCCAACCTCGACCTGGCCGTGCTGCGCAAGGACATGGCCGTGGCCGCCTACGAGCAGGCCATCCAGACCGCCTTCCGCGAAGTGGCCGACGCCCTGGCCGCCACCGACACGCTGCGCCGCGAGGAAGCCGCGCGCCTGGCGCTGCGCGACAGCAGCTGCGAAAGCCTGCGGCTGGCGCAGGCCCGTTACCAGGCGGGGGTGGACGACCATCTGCGCTACCTGGACGCACAGCGCAACGCCTTCGCCAATGAAAGCGCCTACATCGATACCGTGACCCAGCGGCAGCTGGCGCTGGCCCAGCTGTTCCGCGTGCTCGGCGGCAGCTGGACTGCGCCGCCGCCACCACCACCGCAGTTCCAGCCTGTGGCGGCCTTCCAGCAGCCCTGAGCACCGAGCAGCCCTGAGCCCCGGCTACGCCGCCTCCACCCGCGCGTTGTAGGCAGCCAGGGTCCGCTGCCAGGCGGGCCGGGCCAGGCATCTGTCGCGGTAGGCGACCACGGCGGGGCAGGGCGCGGTCAGCGTGCTGTCCGGGATGCAGGCGAGCACATGCGCCATCAGGATGTCGGCCACCGTGAATTCGTCGGTGGCAATGAAGCGGCGCCCGTCCAGCCAGCGCTCCAGGTTGCCCAGCATGCGATGCGCCCAGCCCACCAGGAATTCGCGGTGCTTGCCGCAGCTGCCATCGGCCGTCCAGTCCAGAACCATCAGGCTGAGCAGCGGGGGCTCCACCGTGTTCATGGCTGCAAAGCACCAGCGCAGCACCTGTGCTTCGCCGGTTGCATCGGAGGGCATCAGCCGGCCGCACTTCCTGGCCAGATGCAGCACGATGGCGGCCGACTCCGAAATCACCTGCCCGTCATCGTCCAGCGCAGGAATCTGCTCGAAGGGGCTGAGCCGGCGGTAGGCCTCGGTGTTCAGGTCGTGCGCGGGATGGTCCATGCCCGCGATCTCGAAGGGCAGCTGCATCTCTTCGAGTGCCCACAGTACGCGCAGATCGCGCGTGCGGCCGCGCGCGCCGGCATTGACCCTGGAAAAACCATAGAGCTTGAGCATGGTG
>Ga0207696_1002010_pt1 | contig 10296 bp, 8 predicted proteins | sample KBSS54metaG_FD_184403 | JGI IMG/M metagenome (GOLD analysis project Ga0207696, IMG submission 184403) | Switchgrass rhizosphere microbial communities from Kellogg Biological Station, Michigan, USA - KBS S5-4 metaG (SPAdes) (version 2) | ecosystem: Host-associated > Plants > Roots > Rhizosphere >...
TTAAAAATATGTCATTGAACAGTGAATGGGTTCTACCTGCACGCAAAATGCAAAACCGCATGATCCCACATATCGTTGAAAGCACCCTGCCGGTTGCCTTAGCAAAAGTAAAAGCTGAGATGCCCGATGTCGATAATTTCACAGTACATGATTTCAGACGAACCGCACGTACTCACCTCGCATCTTTAGGCGTTGACCCTATCGTTGCTGAACGATGTTTAAATCATAGAATCAGAGGAGTAGAAGGGATTTACAATAGGCATCAATATTTTGATGAACGCAAAAAAGCCTTAAATTTATGGGCAGGCAGATTAACAGATTTAGAATCAAAGGATTGAGGAATTAAATGAAAAGCTTCCAGAGAATGAACGAATTTGAGAGGTTAACTACTCTCCCGTCAATCACAATCGATGAACTAGCTAAATGCCTTGTTGGTATATCCCCCACGATGGCTAAAAAATATATTATTAAAGAAAAACTTGAGATAATTACACATATTCACATGCGAATGACTAGAACATTAGAAGAAATATTTAAGTCGAATAGCATCCCGAGAACAACACGGTACGGGCAATTTAGAACAACCACTCATCCTGTCAACTCTGATGAAAGAATTATTACTGACATAATTTGTGCAACAGGGTTTAATTGTACGGATGATGAATTCACGCCACCATCTATTTTAGAAAGGTGTAGAGTTGCAGTAAGTAACATTGCAATGAACAATAAAACACGCCCCCTCCTTGCTTTCATCGGTGGGGAAGCAGAAGAGCTAGGGAAGACACTCATATCTGATAATCGCGGACTTTACAAGAAAGACGAAGAGATTATTAACATCAATAAACTCTTAGGAATAACAGTTAGTCTATTAGCCCTAGAGAAAAACAAAAAAAATCCATCTAAATGGATAAAGAAGGACAACATTGTATGTGTAGAACATATTAAAGAAATCATAGATGAATATATCGAAAAAAACGATCTTTCAAATGATGGCCTAAAATCATCATCGTTAAGAGCGAAGCTATCCTCTGCGTTAAACGCAATTTATGATTGAACCCATAAGAAACCGCTAAAGGAAATTTAAAGTATCACAGGAACAGAGATCTATTTCATTTCTTATAGACCCTTTAAAGGGTCTATAAGCTTACCTGACCACTTCCTAGCCCTACATAGCACCATACTGCACAAGAAAATGAGACTCTATTCTCATAAATCAACAACTTAAGCATAATCTCGAACTATATTTTTTGATGGAATTTACTTTTTCTTGATGGAAAATCTACTTACTTGATGGAATTCCATTCTTACTGGAACTGTATATCTATAAACAATAATATCTAGTCATCTCACAACATATCAGGTAGTTAGATGAATAATAACATTTGTGAAACATACGGTTTGTTGCCTAAAACTGGATTTGTTAGACAGAGGACATTGATGCCTTGTCTGCCATTTTCACACGCTACACTGTGGAGGAGGGTTTCTGCAGGAACCTTTCCTAAGCCTGTAAAAATATCGGCAAAAATTACTGCATGGCGAGCAGAAGACATTAGAGATTGGATAAATGAACAGAACAGTTTCTATTTAAATTAATAAGTGCGGCCAACTAAGCTAGCCGCAACAATTGATATTACTCAACCTTTTGGCTCAATCCCTCGGCGTTTTAATTCTTGCCGTGCGAGATCTTTTATCCAATTTGCAAGGCTAACGTTATCTTTACCGGCTTCGGCCTCTAATTGCTCTTTCAGCTCAGGAGTAATACGCATTTTAAATTGTGGGGATTGACCGCTCCCTTTAGGACTACGATCTCTGGTTGTAACTGTTGACAAGTGGCCACCTATTGAATTACTGTTAACTCGTTAGGTGGCCACCTTATCACGGTATCCCTTAAAAAAAAAGCAGCCCCAATCGGTATTCGAAGTACCAACTGAGGCCTCACCATAAGCGAAACAGAGAGTAACTCTATGGCTACAACAAAGTGTACCTATATCTTTGCAGCAATCAACCGTACGCAACGTAGAATTCGCCCGCAGATGCTGCGTATCACGGCATGCAATGAGAAAATTGCCCGTCAACAGCTAATAAGTGATTACATTTTACTTTTCGCAGGTCGTGTACCAGTTATGGAGGTTCGGAATGCATAATCATTCAGAAGACTCCACCTTATCCTTTGATGATAATAAAAAAACAGAAACGACACTCAGCCTTGAAGCATTTCGCAAGCTTAACCGCTCACAGGAGCTGACCTATTTTTTAGGATGTGATTTAAGAAAAAGAGAAATCGACGGGCTGACGCCATTTTATCTGCCCCATATCCTCAGCTATGTGGACGAAGATTTGTCCTTTGTATTGGCAGAACTAAAAGAGAAAGGGATGTGCGGGAATTTTTAAAAAATCAACGCCTCTACTCTTTCTTTAAAGGTATTTATTATGTCAATTAAAAAACTCACGGACGCTACATATCTTGTAGATATTCGGCCACAAGGCTGCGACGGAAAACGTATACGCCGCAAATTTAATACCAAAGGCGAGGCACAGATTTTCGAGCGCTATATTATTGCCCGTTATCAGGATAAAGCGTGGTTAGATAAAAGCGCTGACAGACGAAAACTGACCGAACTTCTCAGCCTCTGGTGGGTATATCACGGCAAGCATCATGTGCGGGGAGAGATTGACCGGAGCCGCCTGCACAGCATCGTCAATCATTTGTCAGAAATGGGTGTAACACGCGCAGACCAGCTTACCCATAAAGCGATCATTGATTACCGGATTATGATGCTGGATTTGGGGCTCAAACCCGCCAGCGTTAACCGGCATCAGGCCATTCTGAGCGGCATGTTCACCAAGTTAATCAGTGCCGGTGAGTACCATAACGCGCATCCTTTCAGGGAGGTCAAAAAGCTCAGGGAAGGAACAACGGAAATGGCGTTTTTAACGACGGATGAGATTAAGACACTGCTGCAAACGCTTGAAGGCGATAATCTGAAAGTTGCTCAGTTATGTCTGGCCACCGGCGGCCGCTGGGGAGAAGTCTCTAATCTCAAGGGTGAGCATATTATCAAGAACGTCATCACGTTCATGAAAACTAAAAACGGCAAGCGCAGGTCAGTCCCTGTTTCGGATGAATTAGTGCGCGCCATAAAGACAAAAGCCAGCGGGCGACTTTTTATTTCAAATTACAATACGGTTCGGATGACATTAAGAAAGGTAAAGCCCGACCTGCCAAAGGGTCAGGCCGCGCACGTATTACGTCATACGTTTGCCACCCATTTTATGATGAACGGCGGGAACATTATTACGCTTCAGCGCGTATTAGGGCATGCCACTATCCAGCAAACGATGACCTACGCGCATTTTGCACCCGGATATCTTCAGGATGCCATTACATTCAACCCGTTAAATTCCATCACGGTTTAAAAACTCATTAAGCTCCGGTAGCCCCGTTGAATAAACGGCTATTACTGATGCGCGAAAGCGCAGGGTTGCTTACATCTGAGGTATATGTTTATGAATATGCACGTCTCCGGCACGTTAAAAAATGCCTGCGGAAACTGGCCTTTTATTTTGCCAGCGTTAGGGATAAATGTTCCTGAAAATAACAAACATGGAACCTGCCCTAAATGCGGCGGTAAAGACCGGTTTCGCTTCGACGATAAAGACGGACGCGGCACATGGTTTTGTAATCAGTGCGGGAACGGTGACGGTCTGGATTTACTCTGCCTGATATCAGGAAAGAATAAGTCAGCCGCGGCCGCTGAAATAGAAAAACTGCTTGCCGGTAAAGTGGTCACTGCCCCCGCGCCTGCCAAGAAAAATGCCTCTGACGCACAAAAAAGGGCTCAGCTGATAAAAACTTATCAGGCTCTGTCCGCTCAGTCCTCTCAGGGGGAAAGCCTTTATCTCAAAGGTAAGGGACTCATCGGTCATCAGTATCCGCTGACCGCTCACCCTGTTGCACTGGCGGGAATGACCTTTCCGGAGGGCTCTCTCCTGCTGCCGCTGGTCACGCTGGATAACCAGACCACCGGCGCACAGCTCATCAGCCCCACGGGCGATAAATGCCTGCTCTCTGGCTCAAAAATGTCGGGGGCTTTTCTGGCCGTCACGCCCGTACCGGATGACTATCCTGAACGGGTCATTATTACCGAAGGTTTTGCCACGGCTATCACCGTCTCAGGCCTCAGTGAAGGCTGGTGCATCGCCGCCGTATCGGCAAACAATCTGCTCAACGTGGCCAAGGCGGTGAGGGAAAAGTGGCCTGACACCCGTCTGGTGATCGCCGGTGATAATGACTTTGCCGACGGGAAAGATAATCCCGGTCGGGAGAAAGCATTTCAGGCCGCACAGGCCGTCAACGGGTGGGTAACCATCCCCTCTGGTCAGTTTAAAGCGGACTGGGATGATTTCCGGCGTGAATTTGGCGTCCAGCGAGCCCGTGACGCCTTTACCGATGAAATGGTGAACCCTAACGACACTGAAACCCGCCTGCCTCACGGCTTTCGCCTGACAAAGGATTTTCTGTGGTTCGATAAGCCAGTCAACGACGACGGCGACAGCGGTCAGGTCAGGCAAATCAAAATTTGCAGCCCGCTGCGGGTGACGGCCATCAGCTGTGATGCCGACGGCGGAAAGTTTGGCCGCCTGCTGGAATGGGAAGACTCAAACGGGATTAATCATCAGTGGGCAATGCCCATGACCGTATTAGCCGGTAGCGGTCAGGAGCTGCGGGAGGTGCTGCTGGAAAACGGCCTGCACTTTATCAGCGTGAACGGTTCAGCGCGGGGCTATCTGATGGAATATATCTCCACCTGCCGCCCCGTGCGTAAGGTCACCTGCGTGAACAAAACCGGCTGGCACGGCTCCGTGTATGTTTTGCAGGATGAGGTCATAGGCAGCGGTGCCGAGTCCGTGATTTTACAGTCGGCCTATTCTTCCAAGAACGATTTCAGAACGGCGGGCACCACGGCGGAATGGGTCGAACAGATAGGCCGTTACTGTATTCATAACTCACGCCTGACCTTTTGCGTCAGCCTCGCACTGGCGGCGCCGCTGCTCCACTTAATCGGCGCGGGCGGCGGTGGCTATCACCTGAAAGGCGAGTCTACCGACGGGAAAACCACCACCATGAAGGTTGCCGCTTCACTGTGCGGCAGTCCCGACTTCTGGAAGACGTGGCGCGCCACCGGTAACGCGCTGGAAGGTATCGCCCTGCGGCGCAATGATGCCGCCCTGATGCTCGATGAGATCAGCGAAGTGGACGGCAAAGAGGCCAGCCGGATTGCTTACATGCTGGGTAACGGTCAGGGTAAGGCGCGCGGTCGCGTCGATGGCAGCGTTCGTGATCCGGTGACATGGTCAATGCTCTACATGTCTACTGGCGAGGTCTCCATCATGGAACATGCCGCAGAGGCAGGCGAAAAACGCACCGGCGCGGGCGTGGGGGTGCGCATGGTGCAAATCCCCAGCGATACCGGCGTACACGGTGCCTTTGAAAACCTGCACGGCTTCGACAGCGGTAAGGATTTTGCAGAACATCTTGAACAGGCCAGCAAACAGTACCACGGCGCGCCTTTTCGCGACTGGATACGCTACCTGACCGCGAACCTTCAGGACGTCACGCACCGCGCCAAGACGCTGAAAAAAGAGTATGAACGAACCCTGCTTCCTGCCGAATCGGGTAAACAAGTGGGGCGCATCGTAGATCGCTTTGCCCTGCTGGCCGTGGCGGGCGAGCTGGCCTCGCTCGCAGGCATTACCGGATGGCCATCCGGCGAGGCGCTTCGCGCCGCACAGGCCTGTCTTGATGCGTGGCTGAAAGACCGTGGCCACTCTGCCAATCAGGAAGAAGCGGATGCGCTGGAGCGGATACGGCGTTTCATCACGGCCAATCAGTTCACCCGTTTTGCAGACTGGAACGACGATAAAAACCGGCCTGCCAATATGGTGGGCTATCGCAGAGTGGTAAGGGGTGATAATGCCAGTGACGCAGTGACCACTTTTTACGTATTGCCAAGCGGCTGGAAAGAGATTTGCGGCACATCAGACCAGAAGAAAACCGCCCTGCTGTGCCGTGAAAACGGCTGGATAACGGAAACCAGCGAAAACCGGATACAAAAGCAAATTCGCCTGCCAGAAATAGGGCCGAAGTTTGTTTACGTGCTCAATCAGGAGGTCATCGGCTGAGGTCAGTGCCTCGCGTATCTTATTTTATTATTAATCCATGTAGTACATGTCGTACACCGCGTACAAGCTATGATATTTAAAGGGTTTTTAATGTACTACATCGGCAACAGCGTGTAGTACATGTCGTACACGGCTGATTTGTCATTACATGCCCCCAACTGTACTACATGTACGCGGTGTAAATGTGGCATGTAGTACAGAATTTTACATTGAAAATCATAGCTGTACGCACCTGTACTACATGTACGCGCCGGGAATTACTGAATAATACAGAAACCCGAAGCGTTTATTTCTGGCAGGCGTTTTTTCATCGCCCGACGGGTGACAAATACCTTCAACAGTTTGTCAGCGTGTCCTTCGTGCCTGAAGAGTAATTTACCGGCTTATTCACAGACTGCGCCTGAGAGGAAAGAGTCAAATCCCCAAGATGTAGCGCATTCCTGCCCGCGCCGGCAGGGTCTTTGATTGCTAACATCATGCCTTCAATTAACCGCATGGCATCACGCTGGGTGAGTGAGATTTGCTGGGTGCCGAGTTTGAGTGTGAGCATTGATATTTCCCCTTTCTTTTCTGAAGTTATTAGCGATATGCTTAGATTACAGCATTGAAAAATATGCGTTAGCTTCCGCCGTTCTGTCGTCCACAGTACGTCCTGCCTCAATAGAAACGCTCTCCGGTCAGGCTCATAATTATTGATATTAACCGACCCAATGTGAGAGCCATTTATGAAACCCAATACGCCTGAGTCAGAATTATCGCCTGCCGTTCAGCAGGCTATTTCGCGTTATCTCGATACCAAGCAGACCCAGCAGGGGAATGTGAATAAAATGGAGGAGATAATTGCCGACATGACCCGCTGCAAAAATCAAAAAGAGGAAATAGATAATCTCAGTGAGCAGTCCGGTGGCCAGTGGCGCGAGGCCTTTTTGAAAATGCGCGGTCAGGTCAGTGACGAAATGAAAGCGCAGCAACTGCAACGTCTGGCAAATCAGGAAATGTCACGCGAGCTGGGACACCTGCTTCTCAGTCTGGACATTGAAAAAGACCGTCAGGAAATTACCTGTTCAGGCTCTGGCAAAGCGCTTTTAGACAGCCATGAAAGTGCGTTAATGGCCTATGCAGAACAGGAACTGAGAAAGGCGCTGTCAGCAGGCTTTGAGACGCTAATCCGGGCAGTATCATTGAAACGTACAGCCTTAAGATACCAGCAGGCTACCGTAACGCTGGGGGGCAGGCTGAGCGACTACGAAGTCAGTCCGGACGCCGTCATTTTTGAAGAAATTAATCAGTATCTGAAAGATGAGATGACGCGCTACAGATTCGACATGGCTCAGGAACCTGTTTTAGCACAACTTGGTGTTCACCGGCCTGAGACGAAGTTTTTCAGCGCGAAACTCGCTACCACTGGTGGCCGGTCTATGGCATTTGCAGCCCTGAAGCGAAAAGAAGAGCAACTCGGCGCAACGGCACCATAACTGCCCAAATTGCTCATCACATCAAATGAGTATCTCGGCGTAATCATGCTTCTGAGATGCTCATTTTTTATTACCCCCTCCCCCACTTTCCCTGTACTTGTACTGATCCACTTCCGTTCAAAAATTCATGATAAAAACCCGAACAAATTATTGATTTTTTCTAAATGAGTGGCGCATTCTGACTGCATGCTTTTGCATTAAAAAATGAGTATTTTTCAGTAACCTTAAGGCCGGTGCTGGCGGGCTCTGAGCATGCCCATGCACATGCATTAAAAGCGATATGAAAAGCGGGCAGGCGTGGCGGGGATAGCATTGCGCGCTGCGAAATTTAATATCATGTGAGCGGGTTTTAATAATTCAGACATTTAACTAAAAGGACTCATCGAGATGGCTTACGAAATTCAGGCAATATGCCCATGCTGCAAGATACAAGCAACGAATGACTTGAATAAAATTCAAGAGCTTTTTGGATTTAGAACCGTTGAGAATGACAGACTTATTCCTCAATCATATTGTCGAAGATGTCGAGGCTTGCGCTGTTCACCTTCAGAAAAAAGGTGCGGAGCTATCTAATTACAAAATTAATATTAAATTACTGAATAATAAACTCGGCCTACTAAATTATTACATAGGCCGAGTTTCAACCTTAGAAATCAATCTTCTTTTACATTTGAAGCTGAAACTTTATTCGGCCGAGCATCTATTATGACAAGTTCCTTACCTTCCTTAATTTTAAGCTCTTTAAAGACTGATATTAATTTACTTAACTCTTCATCAGTAAAGTAAAGTATGACTTTTATTGATTTTTTGGTTTCGTTAGCTTTTTCATATACTTTTACTTGCTTAGCTAAATTTTGCTTTAGCTTTGTATTGCTTGCAAGTTTAAATTCAACCAATGTTTTATCCTTAGCACCCCGAGATATTTTATAATCTACGGGCCCCCTACCATTATCAACCTCACTATTAACATCAGACAATGAAGCAAACCATGTCAGTCTAAACATTAATTGCAAATCTGATTCGCGCTTTATAGGGTTTCCTTTAAGATAGAAAACCCTATAACCATTGTTGTTTTCAATAACTTGCTTTAAAAAAAGCACACGATTGTATGACTCTTCAAAAGTATCTTGATTCTTTACAAAGAATTCGCTGTGCTGCTCAAATATTGAATCTATAAGCCTTTGCACTTTATCGATAAATATACTTTCTGATTCAAGAACTTTATCCATGCTTTTTTCATGTGCACTACGGCTTTGCCTTTCTTTTAATTTGATATAATAATCAATAAAAGACGGGTTTTCTTTGATTACTAAATCAGCAGCTGATTCAAAATCTTTCTTCTTAGCGTCAACAGGCAGGCACCTATTGAAATACTCGCTCAACTGGTCTCTTAATTGTTCATTAGGAATACTATTACAAATATCCCTAAAATCAGCAATCATTTCGTTCCTATTAATCCAAGTATCATCTTTGGTTAATATGTCTCTTGGAGTTAACAATACGAAATCGCCATTGTATGTTGGTAAGGTGAAAGTTTTACTCATCCAAGTTCTGGTCTGATAATTAAACTCAACCTTATCAACCTTGTAAGATTTTAGAAATTTAGAATCTATATATTCTAATGAGAACTTCTGTGTATAGTTTAATAAGTATGATTTAATAAGATTTGTGGTGAAATCACTAACACTATCTTTCCCCACACCGCCTTTAATTAAACATAATTTTTCAAGATGACTACCTGAAGTTATATCTTCGCGACCAAAATTCGACAATATATTTGAAAAGCTAGCATTTAAAGCTTTAGCAAACTCATGACCTAAACCGCTGCCTCCATTTCCTACTATGCTATAACCAAACCAATTTTGCTTAACCTCTGGAAACAGGAACCAGCTATCAATAAGCCCTTTGCTTAGTTTTCCGTTACTAGACCTATCTCTCAAAAAGGCAACATAGCTAATTATTTCTTCGTGTAATTTTTTATATTGAGTATCTTCACTATTAAAAAGTAAAAATGGATCTATAAACAAAGGTAAATCATTTATTAATGAAATATTAAAGGCGCCAAAATCTTTAATAATTTTGGGGTCAACTTTGAAAAAGTCCGAGAAATATACATTTATCTTCGGCATGCGGTCTCTCCTCAGTTTTTATTATTAAAATTGCTGCGTAAGAACAGTGGTGGTTGAAATATGTTAATTCTTAACTTATTTGTGTCAAAGTGTAAACACAAAAAAGCAACAAACCACTACAAGCTTATGATTAACATAAATAATAAAAACATTGGATAGTACTAATAGGTTTATTTGAGTAGGAAACATTTCTCCTGACTAATCTTTGATCCAACTGAATCAGTAGCAAAAACCAATGTGTACCAAAGTAAGTACCAAAAAAATAATTTAAAAAAAATATGCATTAAAATTATAGAGATAAAATAATAAAAATAAATAAATTCAGAACATCGAGTAAATCCTCTCCCCCCCGCATAATAAAAAACGCCTCCGGTCATAAAATCCGAGGCGTTTTTTTATGCGTCAGCGAAGAAAGAAATTAGTCTTCCCAGCGTTTCAACAATACACAGGCATTAACGCCACCGAAGCCGAAACCGTTTGATAAGGCATAGGTGATGTCATGTTTCTGC
>Ga0207696_1002015_pt1 | contig 10283 bp, 4 predicted proteins | sample KBSS54metaG_FD_184403 | JGI IMG/M metagenome (GOLD analysis project Ga0207696, IMG submission 184403) | Switchgrass rhizosphere microbial communities from Kellogg Biological Station, Michigan, USA - KBS S5-4 metaG (SPAdes) (version 2) | ecosystem: Host-associated > Plants > Roots > Rhizosphere >...
CCTGAGCAACTTCAATAAATGCTTTCACAGCTGGACTCATATGCTTTTTATTTTTCACTGCGAGTCCAATAGAACGTTTAAGGTTCGGTTTAAAAGGGCGTTTAACTACATTTGGATAGAGTGAGAGCAACTCTTTGGTAATTACCATATCCGACACAATGGAAACCCCTAGCTGGTTGTGGACCATGCTAACAATACTCAGAATTTGTGAAACATAAAATTTGATGTCTGGTTTCACATTAAAGTTTTTTAAAATTAATTCGACCTGATGTCTACTACCTGCCATTGTCATGATGAAAGGGCAGTTTTCTAGTTGTGCTGGATCAATATAGAGTTGTCGTGCGAGCGGGTAACCATTTGGAATTAGGGCAACAAAACGGTCTTCGATTAAAGGGAAAGTATCGAACCGCTCATCTGGCATAATCAAAAAACCGACTTCTATGCGCCGTTCCAATAACCATTGAGCTACTTCTTTATCCTCACCTTCATCGATATAAATTTCGATTTTAGGGTAGCGCTGCCGAAAGCTTTCTAAAATTTCAGGCAATAGATAAATGGATGATGAAGCCCCAAAAGATCCGATATGTAATGTGCCTTCATTTAATCCATGGATCGCAGCCACTTCTTTTTCTAATGTGTTGGAAATACTCAATAGCTCTTTTACATGAGTGAGTAACTGCTGGCCTGTTGTAGTCAGTTCAATATCACTTTGAGTTCTTGAAATGAGGTTAATGCCCCATTGTTGTTCTAATGATTTAAGCGCATGAGAAACTGCCGATTGTGAAATTCCCAGCTTTTCTGCTGTAGCAGTAAAGCTTTTTAGTTCAGCAATAAGTGCGAAAATTTCAAGTTGGGTAAATGTCATGTTGTACTTATTATGAGTAAAAGCTCATTTTATCATGAGTTTTCATTATCTTTAATATATGAGTAAGCCACAGGAATTGCCAAAAATAGCAAGCCCTTCAACCAAACTCGAGTAAAGAAATGAATAGCATTGTTTTATCTCTTTTTCCCTTAGTTGCATTAATTGCATCGGGATACCTGTTTAAAAAATATCGTTTTTTTAGCGATGAGTTTTGGGCTGGGGCAGAGAAGCTCAATTACTATATTTTATTTCCGGCTTTGCTTTTTAGTACGCTATCGACTGCGAAAATTGACTTACAAAGCTTGAGTACAGCCATTATTGCCATGTTGATTGTGGTTTTAGCAGTTACCATTTTCTTGTACATACTTCGCGTGTTTTGGCACATACCACCTGCACGTTTTGGTGTGCACGTACAAAGTATGGTTCGCTTTAATACTTATATTGGTTTGGCTTTAGTGACTTCGCTTTTTAAAAGTGAAGGAATGGCAATTCTGGCGATTTTATTGGCGCTTTGCATTCCACTTGTGAACGTTATTTCGGTGCTTGCCCTAACTTCTAAAGAACATATGGCGATTAAACCTGTTTTGATTGCACTGCTTAAAAACCCTTTAATTGCATCGTGTGTGGTTGGGGCAGCAGTCAATGCACTTCACATCCCGATTTGGGAAGGCTTTTCTAGCTTTATTAAGCTTTTTTCAGCATCGAGTTTGCCACTGGGTCTGTTATGTGTGGGTGCAGCTTTGCAATTCATGCAAATTAAAAAAGATATTGTCGTGTTGGCGGCAGACACTTTTGCACGACTTTTAGCAGTGCCTGCCTTGGCCTATGCAGTCTGTATGTGGTTTGGTTTACCAAGCTTGCAAACACAAATTTTAGTTATTTTCTTTGCGCTACCGACTGCTTCCGCATCATACATTTTAACTAAGGTTTTGGGTGGTGATAGTCAGCTCATGGCAGCCGTGATTAGCTTTCAAACTTTATGTGCAGCTGTGACCTTGCCAGTGGTGATTTGGTGGATCTCTTAAGATATAAACATTTAGGTAAGACACGTTCTATTTTCTAAAAATAAATAGGCTGATTCTTACTTAAAGAATGCTTTACTACCTTCCTCATCTAATTATTGCTACACTTTTTTCTTTTTCAGGTGGATGAGTATGTCCTTTGATCTCAAAGTGAGCTTGCAGCAAAGGTCTGAGCCGTCTGCACAGCAGAAAAAACTGAATCGCCTGATTGATAAAATAGAACAGCAAAAAGTTAGCCTTAGCACATGGCAAAATGCGCAAGCTGAGATTCAACAGCACATACGACAAAAGCTGATGCCTGTGTATAGTGATTTGCATGAAGTACTATTTCAGCAGTTAGAGCAACTTTGGAATATGTTGCATAGTCATGAGTTTTCCAAAGCGGATATGCAACAACTAGACGAAAAAATTGCCCAGCTTGCACAAATGTTGAAGCGCTCCAAACAGCTATCTGAGGAACAGTTGGAGCTAGTGAAGCAGATTGATATCTTTTATCAGCAACATGCAGGGGAATCGGCAAAAAAGACTAAAAAAGCTCAGTCAATAAAATTTGAATATGAAGAAAGTGCTGATCAAAGTTCAGAATTTGATGAAGACTTTGAACAGTATGCTGCCGAGCAGCAGCAAGCACGGGAACAAGCCAAACAACAAAGACAACGACAAAAACGTGAACAAGCTGAGCAGATGGCTGCACAGTCTTTAAAAACAGTTTATTTAAAAATTGCCGCAATGATTCACCCAGACCGTGAGCAAGATGAAACCAAAAAACAGGAAAAAACCGAATTGTTCCAACAGGCAACTCAGGTATATGAAAAGCAGGATTTGTTTTATTTACTCAAACTCCAGTTACAGCTTGAGCAGAATAAAGGGGTTGGTGCTAAAGAACTAACTGCTGAGCAATTGCGATTTTATAAACTTGCTTTGGATGCACAAAGTCAGCAGCTTGAAAGCCAAATTGCTGAAATTTTGGATTCTTTTCAGTTGGCAAAGAATGTAAAAGCAGAGCATGTGCATATTAGTGATATTTATAAAGCTGTCGATGCTGACTGTGTTGAGCTAAAGCAGCAGTTGAAGTGGGAAAAGGAACGTTTAAAGCATATGAAAAAGGTGAGTGGAGTGGAGATGTTGTTGGGACATGGGGTACTTTGATTTATTAGGTAATCTTAATAATATAGCTAGCTGATGGCAGCAGTAATTAGATTTACATACTTTATGTGCTGTCATCAGGTTGCTAGTCATGTGTTAGGGAGAGCGAGGTGGTTTATTTAAAATCTTAAATTTTTAGAATTTGAATTACACGCTCTACTATATCTACATATACTTCATCTCGTTCAGCAGCACTTAAATTGCTTAAGGGAGTAATTCTTTCGACTTTCTCATTATTAATTGAGCTAGTAAAATGAAATTTATAAGGTAAAAATTGATAATTTGTAATTTCAGCTCTCGCGGCAGCAATGTTATTACCTTGATATGAAGATTCAATACGAGATATATCTTGTAGAGAAATTTTGGCTTTTTGACCTAAATTTGCGAAACTAGCCCAAGGAAAAGATTTTACAACAACACACATAATTTGCTTACGATTTTCATCTGCAGCTTTGAGTATTGGAATTAGCTCTTGCTCTAAAATATATTCAGATTTAAAAAAACTCATTGAAAGCATAAATATTACAAGATCTGCTTGTTCAAGTTTTGATTGAATTTGCTCATTCCATTTACCAACTTCAAGTTCACCACAATCCCAGACTTCATGGCCAGCAACTTCAATAGTTGGCTTTAAAAAATGAATAAGTTCATTTTTATATTCTACATCCATGCGGCTATAAGAAATAAATACTCTTTTCATATCAATAAACTCTTTCTCTGTAAATATATTAAAGGGTTTAACAGGAATTTCATGTTTAAATTTATTTAACTCAAATTCATAATTGTTATTGTTTAAGAAGTGGGCATTAATAGTAGTAGAGCGTGGATTAAGCTGTAATAAACTATGGTACTTAATGAAAGATACTTCATCTAATGAAATATATAAATCATTAGGAATAAAGAAATTGTTATATTCTTTTTTGTTGTAATGGTAATGTAAAAAAGGTTTCCAAACTTTTTTCAGATTAATTGGTTCATTTTTCTCACGAAGATTGAAAAATTCTTGGTAAGTAGCTGCACTACTATCTAAAGCATGAAAATCCCAATAAAATCTTAATAGACAGTAAAAGATATATTTACAAACTTTATGAAACTCATTTTTATTTCCTTGAATATAACATTGAATTAATAGTTTTGAAAAGTCTAAATTAATTATTATACGATATGGTGTTTGAGTTCCTTCAGAGAACGTAAAAATCACTGTATCACGCCAAAAAAGTTTATAGTCAGGCTGTCTTCCAAAAAAGCAAATTAAATGGTTAATCATACCCATTGGAAAAAATTTCATAAATTTTAATGTATAAGTTGGTTTTCCTATTCCAAAAGTACTAAATATATAAGCTGGGTTTTCCTCATTTATTAAAGGTAAATAATTAGGTATAATATATTCTATTAAGTCTGAATTACTTTTTAAAGGAGTATGCTTGAAAATTATATTGTAATATTCTAATAATTCAACTGTATAAGGATTTATATTTAATTTAATAAAATCTTCTTTTTTTATAATTCCTTGATTTTTAGAGTTTCGTATGATTTTTTCTGATAAAATCCTTTTATATAAGTCTTCAACTAGTGACTTAGGATTTAACCATACATACTCCCCGTTAGAAATTTTTTTATCATATAAAATTAATCCAGATGTGTTCAATTGCTCTAAGTCGAATTTAAAAGAATCTAAGGTATATCCTATATCGGAATATTGGTTCTTTAAGTCTAAAATTGAAATGGGTTCAATTTCATTTTTATTTTTATTAAGAATATCTTGCATTAGTTTTATACGAACTTTTGACATTTTTACAGATTTACTTTTATCTTTAATTTTATATAAAAAAGATTTTTTAAATAAGGAAATTTGATTAGATTTTTCTTCTCCTAAATCTAGTGAGAAAAAGTCTTCTAGATTTTTGTTATTAATATTTTGAATAAATTCCCAATATTTTTTTTGCCCACTTTTGTAGTGGCTTTGAATTAGGTAAATATTTTTTTTGTTTTGATTGTTTGATATTAAATTGTTTTTCTGAAAATATTCAATCTGTTTGCCCCAATAATCTAAACTAAAATTTTGAGTATACTTTTGATTTTTATATACTGTGATATCAGATTCAAATTTTTGCTCATTTTTATTATTTTCAGGATTGATAACAATAATTTTTATAGCATCTTGTTTTAGAAATAAACGATATATTCCATGATAAAAATCTTGTCCACCAAAGTCATAATATACTGCTAATGGGAATTTCTCGATTTTTTGAGGTGATAATCTAATCTGTAATCCATGAGTGCTAGATTCCTTCTTGGAATTTTTCTTTGTCAGAATATTTAGTAAAGTAGTCTTCCCAGCGGCATGGTTGCCGATAAGTATAACATTAGTTGGTAAGGTAATATTACTATAATTTTTGTAGTCATTTAAAAAAATTTTTAAAAAATCAAAATGATTTCTATCCCATTTGCTATCTAGATAAATATCAAATTCCTTCCATATTGGGTTTTTATCAATTTTTATAATTTCTAGTTTATCAAATATTTTAATTATTTCTAAATCAGATGGATCGTAAATACTATTTTCTGATAAATCTAAATTTTTTAAATTTTTTAAATTTTTAAGACTTTGTAATGAGCTTATATTATTTTTACTTAAAATTAAATAATTGATATTGTATAATTTTTCTAGAGGCGTAATATCATTGATATTGTTTTTTTCACAGTTAAAAGACTCAAGTTTTGTTAAGCCTTCAATTCCTTTAAGTGAATGCAGCTTATTCCTTCCAAGATATAACCTTTTAAGATTAAATAAATTTTTTATTTCATATATATTTGATAAGAGATTGTCATGAATTGTTAATTCTGTTAAATTGATATTTTTATCTAAATTTTCTATTTTAATAATATTGTTATTGTGTAGTCTTAGTGTCTCTAGTTTTATTAATTTTTCTAAATTGCCTATTTTTGATATATTATTAAGCCCCAATGAAATACAAGTTAAATTAATATTATATTGAAGATTTTCAATTTCATTAATTTGATTTTGATAAAGTAATAAATTTTTTAATTGGTTTAATTTATCTAATCCTTCTAACTTTTTTATTTCATTACTTCCTAAATTTAACTCTACTAAAAAATCAAGATTATTTAAATTTTTTATTTTTTGAATTTGATTGTTGGATAAATTTAAGGTAATTAGATTGGTTAAGTTGTTTAGATTTTTAATCTCTTCTATTTGATTATCAGTCAGGCTTAGCGATTCTAAACTCTCTAACCTTTCTAAGTTTTCTATTTGAGAAATTAAGTTTTTATTTATTTTAAGTTCTCTTAACAAATAAAGATTATCTAAATTTTCTATTTTTTTTATTTTATTTTCTGATAAATCAAGGCTTTCGATATGAGTAACATCTATTAGGGGTGGTATAGCTAATAATTCTAATTTAGATAAATTTAAATGTTTATTTTGAGTTTTACGACATTCAGCAATGCGTACATTTAATTCATGATTCATAGTATTACTTAAAATCCTAATAAAGGGCTGAATAATCATCCTTTTATATTACATATTAATTTAAGAATTACAATGCTTTATAAAACAGCAATCCGCTCCATACTCGCTTTAACTTTCTCTAACTGAGAAGCAAATTCAGCAAACTTCAATTTTTCACCCTCAACCACCGCTGCTAGTGCTTTAGACATAAAGCCTTCATTTGCAAGTTGGCCCGCGATTTGGTCGGTAGCTTCTAAAATAAGAAATCGTTGAGGTTATATTCTTTATAAAATATAGTGTGAAAATTATAAAAATTAAAAGATCAGATTTATGAATGAAAAATTTATTCAATTATCAAGAGAACTTAAACATAGACCTATTTTAGAAAAGGCTTTAGGTCATTTTCCTAATTTACCTTTAGTTGCTATCGATTGTGGGTGTGGTGCTGGCAATGAATCTGCTTATCTATTATTAAAGGGATTCAATGTTCATGCTTTTGATATTTCAATTGATGCAAAAAAAGTCTGTGCTGAGCGATCTAAAGATAACTCTAAATTTATTTTCTATCCTGAATCTTTTGAAGACTTTAATTTCCCGTCTGCAAGCTTAATTATTGCCTCATCAAGTCTGTTCTTTTGTGATCCAAGTTATTTTTATAGTGTAATTAAACGAATGATAAATGCATTTCCTGAAGGCGGAATTCTTGTAGTTGATTTATTGGGGACTCAGGATGAATGGGTTATGAGAGAACCTAAAAAATTTATAGGTTTTACTTACCAAGATATAGCCGATTTATTTTTATACGAGTTTAATTTATTGTTTCATAAAGAAATGAATGAAAAATTACCTTTACTGAGTGGTTACATAAAATCATGGCATCTTCATATGCTGATTCTACAAAAAAAGTAATTTTTAAATATAGAAAAACCCAGAACCTGCTTGCACAGATTCTGGGTTTATTCGACTAAAAAAGCTTAAAGCGCAGCAATTTGTTCCATATTTGCTTTAACTTTCTCTAACTGAGCGGCAAACTCAGCAAGCTTCGCTTTTTCACCTTCAACAACTGCTGCAGGTGCTTTAGACACAAAACCTTCGTTTGCAAGTTTGCCCGCGATTTGGTCGTGTTGCTTTTGGATTTTGTCCAAGTCTTTTTGCAAACGAGCAAGCTCAGCTTTAGGGTCGATTAAGCCTTTCATTGGTACAAATACCGACGCATGGCTTACAACGCTAGAGCAAGACAATGGTGGTTCTTGGTCTTTATTCAAGAACTCAATGCTTTCAACTTTAGCCAATGCTTTGAACAATGCTTCAATACGAATAATTTGTTCACGCTCAGCGTCAGACGTGTTTTGAAGTAATACTGGCAACAAGCGCGCATTACCTAAGCCCAACTCACCACGAATGTTACGTACAGCACCGATCAAACCTTGAAGCCATTGCATATCTGCTTCAGCTTGTTCATTGATTTTTGCTTGCTCAGGAATAGGGTATTGAGCAGTCATAATCGTTGGACCGCCTTTACCAAGCATTGGTGCAAGCGTTTGCCAGATTTCTTCTGTCAAATACGGCATTAACGGATGAGCTAAACGTAAAGAAGCTTCCATTACTGCAAGCAATACACGGCGTACTTCAGCTTTACGCTCTTCTGCAACGTCTGCATCGTTAAGAACTGGTTTAGTTAACTCAACGTACCAGTCACAGTATTCATTCCAGATAAAGTCATAAATCGCTTGTGCAGCAAGGTCTAAACGATACGTTGCAAACGCTTGGTGTACAGCAGCTTCAGCTTTTTGCAGACGGCTCATAATCCATTGTTCTGGAAGCTCCCAAAGATCAGGGCGAGCGTCAGTACCAACAGTTTGACCTTCAACATTCATCAGAACGAAACGAGTTGCGTTCCAGATTTTGTTACAGAAGTTACGGTAGCCTTCAACACGTTTTAAGTCGAACTTGATGTCACGACCAGTGTTTGCAAGTGCACAGAACGTGAAACGTACTGCGTCAGTACCATACGCATTAATACCTTCTGGGAACTCTTTGCGCGTTGATTTTTCAATCTTCGCTGCATCTTTCGGGTTCATTAGGCCAGTCGTACGTTTTGCAACTAAGCTTTCTAAATCAATACCGTCAATCAAGTCTAATGGGTCAAGGACGTTACCTTTAGACTTCGACATTTTTTGACCTTCACCATCACGTACCAAGCCGTGAACGTAAACAGTCTTGAATGGTACTTGAGATGAACCATCTTCATTTTTCATGAAGTGCAGGGTCATCATGATCATACGGGCAACCCAGAAGAAAATGATGTCAAAACCAGTCACTAACACATCTGTTGGGTGGAAGGTTTTAAGGAAATCATTTACTTCATCTTGCTTCGCATCGCCAGTCCAACCTAAAGTTGAAAATGTCCAAAGCGCAGAAGAGAACCATGTATCAAGAACGTCTTCGTCTTGTTTAAGCTCAACGTCAGCAGCGATGTTGTTTTTCGCACGTACTTCTTCTTCGTTACGACCAACATAGATGTTGCCATTCGCATCGTACCAAGCTGGAATACGGTGACCCCACCAAAGCTGACGTGAAATACACCAGTCTTGAATGTCACGCATCCACGCCATGTACATGTTGCTGTACTGCTCTGGAACAAACTTAATACGGCCATCTTGAACTGCTTCAATTGCAGGTTCAGCAAGCGGAGCAATTTTTACGTACCATTGGTCAGTTAATAATGGCTCAATGATTACGCCTGAACGGTCGCCACGTGGAGCTTTCAAGTCATACGGTTGGATTTGATCTAACCAGCCTTCAGCTTCAGCTTGAGCAACTAATTTTTTACGTGCTGCGAAGCGTTCTAAACCAGCGTATTCCGCAGGTGCAGTAATGGTTTTAGAAATTTGTTCACCAGCTTTGGCAATATATTCAAACTCACCTAAAACTTCGGCGTTTTTGTTGAAGATATTAATGATTGGTAAGCTATTACGTTTACCTAGGTCATAGTCGTTAAAGTCATGGGCAGGCGTGATTTTTACACAGCCAGTACCAAAGTCTTTTTCAACGTAGTCGTCAGCAACGATTGGAATTAAACGACCAGTAATTGGCAATACAATATTTTTACCAACAAGGTGTGCATAACGCTCATCTTCAGGATGAACAGCAACAGCAGTATCGCCCAGTAAAGTTTCAGGACGAGTCGTTGCAACGACTAAATAGTCTTTGCCATCTTGAGTTTTAACTGATTTATCTTCAAAGAAATATTTAAAGTGCCAAAGTGAGCCTTTTTCTTCTTTGCTTTCTACTTCAAGGTCAGAAAGAGCAGTTTGAAGTTTAGGGTCCCAGTTTACAAGGCGCTTACCGCGGTAAATTAAACCATCTTCGTGCAAACGAACGAATACTTCTTTAACAGCGTTTGATAAACCTTCATCCATCGTGAAGCGTTCACGTGACCAGTCTACAGATGAACCTAAACGACGAATTTGTTTCGTAATTGTGCCGCCAGATTGTTCTTTCCATTCCCAAACTTTTTCGATGAACTTATCACGGCCCAAGTCATGACGAGTCACACCTTGCAAGCCAAGTTGACGCTCAACAACCATTTGAGTTGCAATACCCGCATGGTCAGTACCCGGTTGCCACAAAGTGTTTTTACCCATCATGCGGTTATAACGGGTGAGGGCATCCATAATGGCATTGTTAAAGCCATGGCCCATGTGCAAACTACCAGTGACGTTTGGTGGCGGAATCATGATACAGAATGATTCACCGTGACCAGAAGGTTTGAAGT
>Ga0207696_1002020_pt1 | contig 10267 bp, 9 predicted proteins | sample KBSS54metaG_FD_184403 | JGI IMG/M metagenome (GOLD analysis project Ga0207696, IMG submission 184403) | Switchgrass rhizosphere microbial communities from Kellogg Biological Station, Michigan, USA - KBS S5-4 metaG (SPAdes) (version 2) | ecosystem: Host-associated > Plants > Roots > Rhizosphere >...
TGTTACCATTACATTTAACGCCAGGCGCGAATGTAACGTAGTCACCAATCACACAGTCATGCTCAACATAACTGTATAAATTAGCATGAAAACATTTACCGATTTTTATATTTGATGTAATTGAAACAAAAGAACTTAAGGCTGCCCCTTCACTGATTTCAACGTTATCCATAATTACTGAATTATCAGATTGTACGGACCAAAGTTTAATACCATCAGCAATCAACTGATTGGCAATTTTTTCACGAATTTGACTATTCGCAATAGCAATTAATACATACTTATTAGAACATTCTATTGATTTAAAAGTTTGATAGTTCACAGCTGTATGTCCGTTTACTATCTTTTCTTCTTGTAAACTATCATCAATAAAGTAGATTTCTGCTGCAATACCCTGACGTTGGAGCTGTTGTCTTGCAACAGGCATCAGACTGCGACCACAGCCTGAAGCACCATAAATCGCATAGATCTGGTTACTCATTTATCTGCTTCCGACTTTAAACCTGTAAACTTGGTCATCGTAGCTTCACCCGCTTCATTAATATCATCTTTAGCGATTACTTTTTTAACGGTTTGTAGCATAATTTTAAAGTCTAACCAAAGCGATCTATTTTCAACGTACCACGTATCCAGTTTAAATTTTTCTTCCCAGCCAATTGCATTACGCCCATTAACCTGAGCATGACCAGTCATTCCTGGACGTACATCATGACGCTTCGCCTGTTCTTTATTATAAAGCGGCAAGTATTCCATCAGTAAAGGTCTTGGACCTACAATACTCATATCACCTTTAATCACGTTCCAAAGCTCAGGCATTTCATCCAAACTGGTAGAACGAAGCATTTTACCAAATGGCGTTAGGCGCTCACTGTCTGGTAAAGGATTACCCTGTGCATCTGTTGCATCCTTCATTGTTCGGAATTTAATCATTTCAAACGGCTTCCCATGTAAACCTGGGCGAACTTGGCGAAACAATACTGGCGAGCCTAAGTTTTTTTTCACCTTATATGCAACATAGAAATATAAAGGTGAAAGCAGAATTAATGCTATAGAAGCAATAATGATATCGACTAAACGTTTCATAAGTTATCCTTAAAAACAATACTTTCGAGTTTTTCTGCAATCATGGCATATTCAAGGTTTTGTAATACAAACTGTTTACCATTAATACCTAGCTGTTGCCGCTGCTCTGCAGTGAGCGCATATAATTGTTCTACTGCCCCTACGATTGCTTGAGGATCTTCTGCTTCAATCGTAATTCCCGCTTGCGCTTGCTGAACTATATCGCCCTTACCAGAAAAGGCATGAATAATTGGCTTACCTGCATATAGGTATTCAGGTAATTTATTGGGCGCTATACCAAAACGATAAAGTGGATTTTTCTGCCAACCTATATAACAAACATCAAATTGCTCAAGCATTGACTGAATTTGCTTCTTTGGAATCGCATCAATAAAAGTAATATTCTTTAAGCCCAAAGAATTAACTTTTTGTATTAAATTATCTTTTTCCTTTCCCGAACCCACAAGAACAAAATGTAAATGTGGATTATTTGATAACATCTGTGCTGCTTCAATAAGATCATCTATAGCATTAGCAACACCAATTGTTCCTGTGTAACCAATGATAAATTTATTTTGAGGTAATTGAGTAAAGGTTTCTGTACTGAGAGGTTGTTTTTGAGACACTTCATCTAAAGGCACCCCATTAGGGATCCAGTGAAACTTACTACGCTCTAAACCTCGACTTTGCATATGTTCAATAGCATTATATAAATTTGAAAATACGTAATCAGCTTTTCTATAAGCCCTGTCTTCAATCCATTGCATAAATTTTATGAATGGATGGCTTGGAGAATGACCTCCTAATTCCATTAATGTTAGAGGCCAAATATCCCGCACTTCAAAGATAAAAGGAGTATTAAATTTATTAGCTAAATATTTAGCCCCAAAATAACCAATAAGTGAAGGAGAAGAATATAAAATTACATCAGGTTTTACTGGAATTACATTTGCCAAAGTACGCAAAAGCCATGAAAACTTAAACCAGTTTAATACACGTTGTTTGCTATGTGCTTCTTCGTATTCTGGTAAATTCACCCATACAAATGAGAAATTAGGAATAATTTCCTCAACGAGATACTGTCCCTCAAATTTCTTCGGATTACGAAGCAAATGACTATAACGCCCCGCGATCAAATAAACTTGATGACCCTTTTTAGCTAACTCTTGCGCTAAATAATAGTGTCGACCGCCCATGGCTGTTTCAGGAGTTGAGCTATATTGGTTAATAAACCAAAATGTTTTTTTATTTTTCATCATTTCAAATATCCAAAATATTTGAATAGAAATTCAAAAGTTTATTTTCTTCAATGCTCCAATTATACTTTTCTAAAACTGCAGCTCGTCCCTGTTCTCCCATAACTCTAGCCTTATCAGGATTATTTATAAAATAATCTATAGCCTTAGCAATTTCATGAGGTTTTAAAGGATCAACACAAACCCCACACTGTGCTTCATTTACAATAGAGCGCCATAAAGGAAAGTCTGAAGCAATTACTGGTATTCCTGCACACATATATTCAAACATTTTTACAGGCAATGAATCTAAATAGCTTCGTGTTGGGTGTAAAACAACTAAGCCCGCAACAGATGAAGCTAGAGTATTTTTTATTTCATTTCGCCCCACATAGCCTAGAAAGTTAACTTTTTCCCATCCTTCCATTTTCATTACAGATTGCTCTAAGTTTTTATCTGAGAAATCTCCAGCAAGTACAAGTTTTGTTTTACTTTTTGTTGAATCAATTGCCTGAACCATTTCAACAATTCCACGCACATCTGCTAAACCACCGATATAACAAACTTGATTTTCTTTTAAAGTTGCTGTGGGGATCGAACTAAACTCTTCTAATTTTGGGTAATTATTAATATCAATTGTATTTCTATTAATTTTAAAAAATTTATCTCGAATAAAAGGTGTAGCTGACACAACACCATCTAATTTAGCACAAGCATATTTTTCATAAGCTTTAACTAAAAAAGCGATGATCTTTTTAGACACAGGATTCAAATAATGTTTCGACATAATCTGATTAGGCAAATCTTCATGTGCATCAAAAAAAACTTTTTTCCCCATTTTCTTTAGTTTTAGACCTATTGGAATAAGCTCAGGATCATGGAGATGATAAATTTCTGCATCTAAACTAAGTGCTTTTTCAAATACAGCATGAGGAGCTTTAAGCATTCGACTCTTCCGCCCATTAAACTTACCTACATCTAAAATTTTAACTTGTTCTTTGACTTCATTTCCATTGCCATCTGCAACTATCAAATAAGTTTCATAGCTTTTAGCAAGCGAACAACATTGCTTTACAAAAATACGTGTATCAAAACGAGGATGTGCAGATGTTAAATGAGCAACTCTCATAAAAAACTCTCTATTAATTTAGAATAAAACCTATTTAAAAGCATTATATTAATTATTAGACTTAACACGTAATTTTCCAGAAATACTCATAATAATTAGACTTGCGATAATTATACCATGAGTAAAAAAAGTTGTTGGCAAGTCAGATGACAAAAATAAAGTTAAATATGGCATTAAAATAACTGAATTAAACAATACAGGAGAAATATTTTTTCCAAATAATGCAACAAACCAATTACAAATCAGCATTATTCCGATATAAATGAAAATCCCTAAATAACCTGCATGGGCATATCCTGAACCAACAAAACCAGTATTTGCACCCATACCATATCTTCCTAGATATGCCCCTACTTCGTGTGTTAAAGTATCAAAATATGGATAATTTATAAAAGGCGACAGAATACTATTTGACCAATAAACCCGCGGATACTCAGAAAACATATCAAAATATATTGAGTTTAAAAATGGTGGTGTAAACATAGCCCTTCTCAAAAATATTGAGGGAATCATAATATTGTCATATACAATATAATAGGCATATACCAGAGTAATAAATGAAAGCATAGCAATAGTAAAGCCCATATATATTCTATTATAAGTTATAGAACTACCAGTTGTTTTTGAACCACCAAAAATATAATAAAGACTTAAACAAAAACCAATTGGCACTAATACTGATTTATGTCCTGTTAATGTAAATAGAAGTATTATTACTAAAATAGAAAACGCTACTTTCCAACTCCAAAACCCTTTTTTTATTAAAGCATAAGCCAAAAGAAAAGGAGCTATAACTTTTACAGACCAGCTAAATAAATAACTAAGTATTCCCGTAAGTTGATTATCCTCCCTAAATTCATACACATCATCAAAACTCAATACAAATTTTCCATTATTGTTAAAATATAATCCTAAAATACATATACTCAAAAAAAACCAGCAGAAAACAATAAAATTTGAACCAATATTTATATTATTTAATTTTTCTTTAAAATTAAAATTTAAACTTGATGAAGGTAAAAATAAAATAAGTATACAATAAGCTAATATATTTAAAAAAAATGAATAAGCATTAGCCTCACCTATTGCGTAATAACTAGATGCTGGGATCAAAGCAACTATATATATTACAAAATAGGTATAAGCAAGAATACTTCCAATTTTTCTGCTCCACAAATAATAAGATATAAAAATTAAAAATAATGAAATTATATATCGAGCACTATCAAATTTATATTTAAACCCATCATAGTCAAATATAGCCACAACAAAATCTTCATAACCAAAATCTATAGCAAATCTAAAAATTAGAATTAAGATAAAAACTGTCCAAAAAGAGAATTTCTTCTTAAAAATGCTACTACTTTCATGAAAATTCATACTATATTACTCAAAGTCTCATCTACTAAGAACTTATGCTTTCTCCCTTGAGGTGGTGTTATACTATTAACATAATTAAACACTAGATCAACGTCACCAACTCTTTCTAAAATAGAACGACGAATATAATCTTCAAATGATTGATTATATTCAGGAGACTTAATGATTCTAAATGTCATTTGATTATCTCCCGTTTTTGCTATTTGATACTGTAATACAGGGACTTTCCCCATCAATACTGTAAGCACTGGCACACCAATTACTTTTCCAGCAATTACTAATGTATCAGTCACACGACCATAGTTAACAAAAAGTCGGGGGGTTTTCTTACCACACGGGCATTCACTGAAATCAATTCTACCAATATCACCAGAGTCGTAACGAATAAAAGGCATTACTTTATCAATCAAATTAGTGATTATAATTCGCCCCACCCCTTCGCCAAATTCTTTTGTAGTTTCATCCTCGACAATTTCTACGTATGCCCTCTCAGGATCTATATGCATACCTAAATGCTCATGGCATTCAAAAGCAGTAGCACCGCCATCATTTAGCCCCCAACCATCATATACTTCACAGCCGAAAGCATTTTCGATGTTGTCACGTACATTTTTAACTAAAACCTCAGATGTACTAAAGATAGCTGTTAACTTTAATTTTGATGTCAATCCATTAGTTCGCATATAGGTAGCTAAAGCATTTAATGCCGATGCATATCCACGTAAAAATTTTGGTTGAAAATCTATAATGTCTTTTGAATATAGTTCTAACTGTTTATCATCCATCCCATAAGAAGAATAATATCGAACATTCGCTAACCGCTCTACAATTCTCTTTCTAAGTGGTTTTTTGGAACCTACCAATGATCCCCCTGCAATAATTGCTAATCGGTCACCTGCTCGATATCCAGCAAACCCTAGTCCTCTATCTAGCAATAAAGAGGAATATAATGCATTTTCTGTAGACATCACATATTTCAAAGGTACTCCTGTTGAACCACCTGTCGACCCATTGACCCGCTTCAATTGACTTTCCTGTACAATAAAGTTATTACTATTTCTTGATATAATTTCTTTAGTAATGATTGGGAAAACCTCTAACTGACTAAGGCCTTGGATTTCTGGAACAATTAACTCTTTTTTTTCTTTTAACTGCTGATAGAAAGGTACATTATTAATTGCATATTTTATTATTTTTGAAATAGCATTTTCCTGATATAATCTAATCTCATTTTCATTCCAATTAGCAGACTTCTCTAAAAACTTACTAGTTGACAAATAGTCTTTTCTAACAATTGCCTTAGAATAAATATACAATTTGTTTTTGTAACTCATTTCAGTATTTACCCTCTTACCGCAGTTCTCATTGTAAAAAATGCATTTATTCCACAAATGAGTAAAGAAATAATAATTAATCCAAGCAAAATTTTCATTTCTGCATGTAATATCACTCCCAAAAGACAGGGAGCTGCACAGAAAATTCCGACTCGAAAAGCTTTAATAGTTGCCATTAATGCATGTCGTATACGAAGTCCTATAAGAGCATACAGTCTTAATAGAAAAAAGAGCCAGCATAAAGCACTGCTCAACGAAAAAAGAACTATAGTGTATTTTAGATCATTTAAATGTGCACCATAAAGAATCGCACACAAACGTACTATAAAAAGTGTTGACTGGAATATTAAATATTCAGACTGTTTACCTATAACTTCATAGGTAGTACTCAATGGTGCAGTCACAAAAACCAAATAAATCCATGGAAGCATCCATTGAGCAAAAAGTCCAGCAGTAGTCCATTGAGTTCCAAATACCCATGAAAAAATATCAGGAATAACAAAGACTAATGTGATTACTACAGGCATTGCCATATTAGCAAGCTTATCATGAACAAAATTAATTGTTGATCCTAAACTTCCATTACGCCAAGCCTGAGCTGCATCGGATAAAAACACATTGCCAACGGCATTTGCAAGTAATGTAATAGGAGCTGTAACCAACCCAAATGCTAGAGTATAATAGCCTGCAACTTGAGCTGAGAACAGTGAAGCAAAAGCTAGTGCTGGCAATTGGGCACCCGAGGTGTTAAGTAATCCAGCCCAACTTGAATAAAGTGGAAAGCGACGATATTTCTTTGCAACTAAAATAATCCGTTTTCTGTTGCTAGACCCTAGCCTTGAAAACACTCCTTTAGATAAAGTTAAAGCTCCTGCGCCCTGCCCAACTGATTGAGCAAGAATTAGAGCGATTGCTCCTAACTTATATCCTAATAACTGAATTACCAGCATGGTAATTGATTGATTTATCCTTGTAATAGCTACACTCTTAAAGAGCTTCGCCCTTATCGCATATTTATTGAATATTTGATAGGTCCCAACAAAAAACACTCCTAAGGGTAATAACCAAAGTAATCCTTTTAATCTTGGTTCTTTCAAAAAAATTGCAATACTATCACCAAAAATTGCAATCAATAAACATGAAATCAAGGCTGTCAACCCTACAAGAATTAGGCTTAAAAAAACTAAATCTATAGCTTCCTCATCCATTTCTGGTATAGGAATAGCCATTTCATACCGAAAGCTAGCAATAACACAGAATAATGCTAACAATCCGATATAAACAGCAAGAACTCCAAAATCCTGAGGTGTATATAACCGTGTAATTATGGGAGTAGCTAAGACCAGTAATAACTGAGACCCAGCTGCCCCCCCAGCCATTATTGCTGTATTCTTAATAAAGCGCTTCATAAAGATTTAGTAGTCCCACAAAAGCCGATATAAGCAAAAACTACTTTTAATAATTCAGGGGCTGCACTATTTGAGTAATTTGATCAATAGTCAAGTAAGGATGCATAGGCAAACTCATAACTCGTTCAGCAATCGCATCACCGACAGGAAGCATCACACCTGTATCAGCGACAGCAGGTTGTTTGTTTAAAGGGATCGGATAATGCACCGCTGTTGGAATACCTTGAGCTTTTAACTTCTCTTGTACTTCTACACGGTTATCAACCTGAATCGTATATTGTGCCCAAGCACTCGTGTTATGCGATTCAAGATAGGGTGTGGTATTGATACCAGCTTGACTGAATAACTGATTATAAATTTCAGCTACTTTTTGACGTGCTTGCATTTCATCATCCAAAATTTCTAATTTTGGTAATAAAATAGCTGCTTGCAAAGTATCTAAGCGGCTATTCACACCCACGCGAATATGATGATAACGCTTATCTTGACCATGTCGCGCAATCTGACGGATTACTTTAGCAAGCTCATCATCATTGGTAAAAATAGCACCGCCATCACCATAGCAACCCAATGGCTTACTTGGGAAAAAGCTGGTACAAGCAACGGTACTTAAGTTACAGCTTTTACGACCTTTATACGTCGCTCCAAAACTTTGCGCAGCATCTTCAATCACAGGAATACCATACTTTGTAGCAATCGCATTGATTGCATCAAAGTCTGCACACTGGCCATATAAACTTACAGGAATAATAGCCTTGGTCCGAGGGGTAATTGCTGCTTCTAATTTTTCAACGTCTAAATTATAAGTCTTCGGATTTACATCCACATAGACAGGTTTTGCACCTAAAAGTGCAACTGTTTCCGCTGTCGCAATATAAGTAAAGCCTGGTGTAATGACTTCATCACCTGGTCCAATACCAAATGCCATTTGTGCAATTTGTAAGGCATCTGTTCCATTGGCACAAGTAATACAATGTTTAGCCCCCACATAGGCAGCAAGCTTTTCTTCCAACTCAATTACTTCTGGGCCTAAAATGTACTGACCATGTGTCAATACATTTTGAATGCCTGCATCAATTTTATCTTTAATTCGATTTTGCTGTGTTTTTAAATCAATAAAGTCAATCATATTAGCCCTGCTTTATCAGTATCGTTCCATCTAGTTTATAAACTGCCCCTGTATGAGAACAGATAGCTTGAGCGTGCCCTTGCAAAGGAAGATCAAGCTGCTCACCAAACTCACTCATCCAGCCAATTTGTTTAGCTGGCACCCCGACCATTAGTGCATAAGCAGGTACATCTTTATTCACTACAGCACCAGCACCAACAAAAGCATATGCTCCAATGGTGACACCACAGACAATCGTACAATTTGCCCCTAATGTGGCTCCCTTTTTCACCAGCGTGTCACGATATTGATCTTTACGCTCAATTAAAGAACGAGGGTTATACACATTGGTAAAGACCATGCTTGGGCCACAAAATACACCCTCTTCCAAAAACACATTATCGTAAACCGATACATTATTTTGGACTTTACAATGGTCACCAATCACGACTCGGTTACCAACAAAGACATTTTGACCTAAAGACACGCCTTTACCGATTTTGGCACCACCACAGACATGAACGAAATGCCAAACACGTGAGTCTTCACCAATTTGTGCGCCATCATCGACTATGGCAGTTTCATGTTGATAAAAGCTCATGCTTTTTTCACCTTTGCCAATAATGGATGTGGGTTTTCTGGGTTTTCAACAATAGGAGAAACACGAATCACTTCAACTGTTTCAATTGCTGCACGGTTCTCTTCAACACCATAACCTTTACCTTCTAATACACGTTGATAGCTTTGTGTATGTAAATCGGTAAAGCCACCTGAAAACTCAAGCTCTTCATTTTCAATGGTAATACTACGATAGGTCAGTTTTTCACCTTGTACCGCATTTTCTGGAAGGTTATTTGCATCAATTGACAAGAACCAACGTACACGCGCACGTTCGTACTCCAAATAACCCGAAGCAGTTTTCTCATCACGGAAATGCACTTCATTTTTAACGATTTTGCCGAAAATAAAATGCAACATGTCGTAAAAATGCACACCAATATTGGTTGCTACACCACCTGATTTATTGTCTACCCCTTTCCATGATTTTAGATACCATTTACCACGAGAAGTTAAATAAGTAAGGTCAACATCAAATACTTTATCAGCCGGCGCAGCTTGAACCTTGTCACGCAGTGCGATAATAGATGGGTGCAAACGTAATTGTAAAATTGAGTTTACTTTGGCACCGTATTCCTTTTCATATTCAGAAAGCATATTTAAGTCTTCTGAGTTCAGCACCAACGGTTTTTCACAAATGACTTCAATGCCATTTTTCAAAGCATATTTCATATGTGGTGCATGTAGATAGTTTGGTGAGCAAATCGCTACATAATCCAGCTTTTCACCTTTTAACTTTTGGTCTTCTACATAGGCTTCAAATTCTTCAAACTCGGTAAAAAACTCTGCTTCAGGGAAATGACTATCCATAATTCCCACAGAGTCATTTACATCCATAGCAACTGCTAAAGTATTACCTGTTTCTTTAATAGCTTTTAAATGACGTGGTGCGATATATCCAGCTGCACCAATAAGAGCAAATTTTTTCATGATCAAAACTTCAATTTAATAATAAGATAAAATTAGAGACGGAATACAGTAAAGCCAGCATC
>Ga0207696_1002021_pt1 | contig 10267 bp, 8 predicted proteins | sample KBSS54metaG_FD_184403 | JGI IMG/M metagenome (GOLD analysis project Ga0207696, IMG submission 184403) | Switchgrass rhizosphere microbial communities from Kellogg Biological Station, Michigan, USA - KBS S5-4 metaG (SPAdes) (version 2) | ecosystem: Host-associated > Plants > Roots > Rhizosphere >...
TGCTGGCACCCGGCCAGGAGAGCCTCAGCGGATTACGCCTGGGCTACTGGCAGAATGCGCAGGGACTGCGCGTCGCAGCAGACTGCCCCGGCGCCACCCGCCATGAACGGCTGGTCTGGCCGCTGCCGCTGGAGGCCTGGCTGCCGCCTCAGGAGCGGCGGGCGCAACGTCTGCCCCCTGTCGATGCCCGGTGTCCGCCGTTACAGCAGGGCAGCAGCGCACCGCTGATCGTTACCGGCGTGATTGAGGGGCAAATTGTCAGACCGCTGCCGGGCAGGAGCGCGCTGACAATGCCGGTCGCGGTGCAGGGAGGGCAGGGCACACAGCGCTGGTGGTTCCTGAATGGTGAGCCTCTGATGACGCAGAACGCCGCAGACAGCCTGTCGCTGCAGCTCGATCATCCGGGCGAGTATCAGCTGGTGGTGATGGATGAAGAGGGGCAACTTGTCTCCGTCACCTTCAGCCGGGGCTGAAGCTTTTTTGCGCTAAATCATAACTATGGCGCGTCTGCTTCGACTCAGATCAAGAATTTTCATCAAATTAGGGATCTCTGATAGGCAATGCCGGACTCAGCCCCTATAATCGGCGCCGTTTCTTAACCGGGGCGGACGCCACCGGTTTCTTCAGAACGTCAAGACAGAGGTCATCATGGCAATCGAACGTACTTTTTCTATCATCAAGCCAAACGCCGTCGCTAAAAATGTGATTGGTGCTATCTACAACCGTTTTGAAAGCGCTGGCTTCAAAATCGTTGGCGCAAAAATGCTGCAGCTGAGCAAAGAGCAGGCTGAAGGTTTTTACGCTGAGCACCAGGGCAAGCCATTCTTCGATGGTCTGGTTGAATTCATGACCTCTGGCCCGGTTGTTGTTTCCGTGCTGGAAGGTGAAAATGCCGTTCAGCGTCACCGTGACCTGATGGGTGCCACTAACCCGGCAAACGCACTGGCTGGCACACTGCGTGCTGACTACGCTGACAGCTTCACCGAAAACGCCACGCACGGTTCAGATTCTGCTGAATCCGCTGCCCGCGAAATCGCTTATTTCTTTGGCGAAAACGAGATCTGCCCACGTACCCGTTAATCGCCTGGCGATAAACGTTACGTCGGCTTTACAAAAATCTGCGTAGGGGAGGTCACTCCCGCCTGTTATCAGGCTGCAGATGTTGTACAATATTGCGCCTTCATTGACTCAGCTTAATGAAGGCGCAATTTTTTTCACCTATCCCTGAACAGCGCCATAACGTGTAACAACGAGGCCAGAGAATATTATGTCCGAACAGATTGTGACGTCCGCGTCCGCATCCCCTATTGTCGTCTCCCCCAAAAGCCAGAAAATAAACCTGCTGGATCTCAACCGTCAGCAGATGCGCGAATTCTTCCTGTCGCTGGGCGAAAAGCCTTTCCGCGCCGATCAGGTCATGAAGTGGATTTATCACTACTGCTGCGATGACTTCGAGCAGATGACCGACATCAACAAAAAGCTGCGTAACCGGCTGATGGAGCTGACGGAGATCCGTGCGCCAGAAGTGGCAGAAGAGATGCGCTCTACCGACGGCACCATCAAATGGGCCATTCGCGTGGGCGACCAGCTGGTGGAAACGGTCTATATCCCGGAAGGGGACCGCGCCACGCTCTGTGTCTCTTCACAGGTGGGTTGTGCGCTGGAGTGTAAATTCTGTTCGACCGCACAGCAGGGCTTTAACCGTAACCTGCGGGTGTCAGAAATTATTGGTCAGGTGTGGCGCGCGGCGAAAATTGTCGGCGCAGCGAAAATCACCGGCCAGCGTCCTATCACCAACGTGGTGATGATGGGCATGGGCGAGCCGCTGCTCAACCTCAATAACGTGGTCCCGGCGATGGAGATCATGCTGGATGACTTCGGTTTTGGTCTGTCGAAGCGTCGCGTGACCCTCTCCACTTCGGGTGTGGTGCCCGCGCTGGATAAACTGGGCGATATGATCGACGTCGCGCTGGCGATTTCCCTGCACGCGCCTAACGATAAGTTGCGTGATGATATTGTCCCGATCAACAAAAAGTACAATATCGAAACCTTCCTGGCGGCGGTGAAACGCTACATTGGCAAATCCAACGCCAATCAGGGACGCGTGACCATTGAGTATGTGTTGCTGGATCACGTCAATGACAGCACAGATGATGCGCATGAACTCGCCGCATTACTGAAAGAAACACCGTGTAAAATCAACCTGATCCCCTGGAACCCCTTCCCGGGCGCGCCTTATGGCCGTAGCTCCAATAGCCGCATCGATCGTTTCTCCAAAGTCCTGATGGACTATGGTTTTACGACCATCGTGCGTAAAACCCGTGGCGACGATATCGATGCCGCCTGTGGTCAGTTAGCCGGTGAGGTGATCGACCGTACCAAGCGTACGATGCGTAAAAAAATGGCGGGTGAAGCCATCTCTGTGAAGGCTCTCTAGAAGAGTGACTCAGAGCGTTTCCTGAAGTGATGACGCGTGGCAGGCTGCAGCCTGTCAACGTCAAGCGGATGGAAACGATTATGCGTAACGGATTACCTGCAGTTTTACTGGCGCTGTTTGTTGTAAGCGGGTGTGTCAGCCAGCATCACGAACCCGGAGCAGAAGAGGTGCGTCTGCAGTTAGGGATGCACTATCTGGCGGGTGGCGACTATGCCGCAGCTGAGCGAAACTTTCTGCGGGCACAGGCCGCCGCGCCAGAGGATTACCGGGTCTCGCTTGCGCTGGCTCGACTGGCGCAGAAGCAGGGTAATCAGACAGCGGCGCAGGCACGGTTTATACTGGCACAGCAGCAGGCCCCGGATAATGGTTTTGTTGCTAACAATTACGGTGCGTTTCTCTGCGCTTTAAGGCAGTATGGCGAAGCGCATCAACAGTTTAGTCGGGCAAGCGCAGCACCGCAGTTTGATGCACGCAGTGACGCGCTTGAACTGGCAGGGTTTTGTTATCTGCAGGCTGGCGATATTGCCGCTGCCCGCAGGACACTACGCCAGGCCATTGAGGCTGACAGACGCAAAGCTGATTCGCTGCTGTCGGAAGCTGAAAAGCAGATGGCAGATAACCATCTGGCGAAGGTGCAGGTTTTGCTTGATATTTACCAGCAACAGCTGCCCGCAACGGCACGAAGTCTGGCGTTACACTTACGTTTCGCCGCGCTACAGGGAGATGCCGCTGACGTTTCACGTTATGGCGACCAGTTAGCGCGACGTTTTCCGCAATCGATACAGTACCAGCGTTATTTAGCTAATGAATACTGAAGCCACTCAAGAAAACTCTGCATTACATTCAACAGGTGAACGCCTGCGTCTGGCCCGTGAGCAGATGGGGCTGACGCAGCAGAACGTCGCTGAACGCCTGTGCCTGAAACTTTCTACCGTGCGTGATATCGAGGAAGACAAATCGCCTGCCGATCTGGCCTCCACGTTCCTGCGCGGATACATTCGCTCCTACGCGCGTCTGGTGCACATTCCTGAAGAGGAACTGCTGCCGATGATGGCGAAACAGACACCGATTCGGGCTTCAAAGATCGAGCCGATGCAAAGTTTCTCGCTGGGCAAACGCCGCAAGAAACGCGACGGCTGGTTGATGATTTTCACCTGGCTGGTGGTGTTTGTGGTGGTGGGTCTGACCGGTGCCTGGTGGTGGCAGAATCATAAAGAGTCACAGGATGATCTGGTGCCGATGACCGATCAGAACAGCAGCAGCGGTGATAGCGGTCAGTCGATTCCGCTGGGTGAATCCAGTGGTGACAGCGCGGCACCTGCCGCGCCTGACGAAAGCAATACCACCAGTGACAACAGCGCAGCCAGTGCGCCAGCGAGTGCGGCTCCGGCCGCCACTGGCAGCAATAGCGCGACCACCGCACAGCCGGATACCACCAGCAATGCCGTGGTTTCACCGAGCCAGGCGCCCGTGGACAACTCAGCGGCTGCACCTGCGGCCGCGAACACGAATACCAATAACAGCACGGCACCTCAGATGCCAGTAGGTGCAGCGGCGGTCAGTGAACCGGCTGCTGACCCTAATGCGGTGGTGATGACCTTTAACGCCGACTGCTGGCTGGAAGTGAGCGATGCCACCGGCAAAAAACTGTTCAGCGGCATTCAGCGCAGTGGTGGTAAACTCAGCCTCGCAGGAACGCCTCCGTATCGTCTGAAAATTGGCGCGCCTTCCGCTGTTCAGGTGCAATATCAGAATCAGCCCGTTGATTTAAGTCGTTTTATCCGTAATAACCAGGTTGCTCGCCTGACGTTGGGTGCGCAATAACAGCGTATCGCGTACCGGGCAATTGTGGAGAAGAAATATGCATAACGAAGCACCCATTATCCGTCGTAAATCCAAACGCATTTACGTCGGCAAGGTGCCGGTCGGTGACGGCGCACCCATCGCTGTCCAGTCGATGACCAACACCCGCACCACTGACGTGGAGGCGACGGTAAATCAGATCAAAGCCCTTGAGCGAGTCGGTGTCGACATCGTTCGTATCTCGGTGCCTACCATGGATGCCGCAGAAGCATTCAGACTGATCAAACAGCAGGTAAACGTCCCGCTGGTTGCAGATATTCATTTTGACTACCGCATCGCCCTGAAAGTCGCCGAGTATGGCGTCGACTGCCTGCGCATCAATCCCGGTAATATCGGGAACAATGAGCGCATCCGTATGGTGGTCGACTGCGCGCGCGACAACAATATTCCGATTCGAATCGGCGTGAACGCCGGTTCGCTGGAGAAAGATCTGCAGGAAAAGTATGGCGAGCCGACGCCGCAGGCGTTGCTGGAATCTGCCATGCGCCATGTCGATCATCTCGACCGTCTTAACTTCGATCAATTCAAAGTCAGCGTTAAAGCCTCTGACGTTTTCCTCGCGGTTGAATCTTATCGTCTGCTGGCGAAACAGATTGAACAGCCACTGCATCTCGGTATCACCGAAGCGGGCGGCGCGCGGGCTGGCGCAGTGAAATCGGCGATTGGACTGGGTCTGCTGCTGTCAGAAGGGATCGGCGATACGCTGCGTATCTCGCTGGCCGCCGATCCGGTAGAAGAAGTCAAAGTCGGTTTCGATATCCTCAAGTCACTGCGCATCCGTTCTCGTGGCATCAACTTCATCGCCTGTCCGACCTGCTCACGTCAGGAGTTCGACGTTATCGGCACGGTCAACGCGCTGGAGCAGCGTCTGGAAGACCTCATCACCCCGATGGATGTCTCCATTATCGGCTGCGTGGTCAACGGACCCGGCGAGGCGACTCTCTCTACGCTGGGCGTGACCGGCGGCAGCAAGAAGAGTGGTTTCTACGAAGATGGTGTGCGTCAGCGCGATCGTCTCGACAACAATGACATGATCGATCAGCTGGAAGCGCGCATTCGTGCTAAAGCGTCGATGCTGGATGCCAGTCGCCGTATTGATGTGCAGCATCTGGAAAAATAATGGCGTACGCGGTTTGCGTGCGTGACTTTTTTGACTGAACCTGTGCGGTTTCATCCTCATAAGGTATGATGCCGGACAGGTTTTTTTGCATTAAGAGATTCTAACGTGGCGAAGAATATTCAGGCGATTCGCGGGATGAACGACTACCTGCCTGCGGATACCGCCCTCTGGCAACGGATTGAAGGCGTTCTCAAGCAGACGCTGGCGAGCTACGGTTACAGCGAAATTCGCTTACCGCTGGTGGAGCAAACCCCACTGTTTAAACGCGCCATCGGTGAAGTCACCGACGTGGTTGAAAAAGAGATGTATACCTTCGAAGACCGCAACGGTGAAAGCCTGACGCTGCGTCCGGAAGGCACTGCAGGTTGCGTGCGAGCCGGTATTGAACACGGTTTACTCTACAACCAGGAGCAGCGCCTGTGGTATATGGGCCCGATGTTCCGCTATGAGCGTCCGCAGAAAGGCCGCTATCGTCAGTTCTACCAGATTGGCGTGGAAGTGTTTGGTCTGCAGGGACCGGACATCGATGCTGAACTGATCATGCTGAACGCCCGCTGGTGGAAAGCCCTGGGTATCTCTGAGCACGTTCGTCTGGAACTCAACTCTATCGGTTCGCTGGAAGCACGCGCGCATTACCGCGACGCGCTGGTCGCCTTCCTTGAACAGCACAAAGAGGTGCTGGATGAGGATTGCAAACGCCGCATGTATACCAATCCTATGCGCGTTCTCGACACTAAAAATCCCGATATCCAGCAGTTACTGAATGATGCGCCACAGCTTGGCGACTATCTTGACGACGAATCACGTGAACATTTCAGCGGCCTGTGTGCCCTGCTGGATGACGCCGGGATCAGCTACACCGTCAATCAGCGTCTGGTACGCGGTCTTGATTATTACAATCGCACCGTGATTGAGTGGGTCACCGATAGCCTGGGTTCACAGGGCACGGTATGTGGTGGCGGTCGCTATGATGGCCTGGTTGAGCAGCTCGGTGGGCGCGCAACACCTGCCGTTGGCTTTGCCATGGGCATGGAGCGTCTGGTGCTGCTGGTTCAGGCGGTTAATCCTGAATTTGAACCGACGAGCAATGTGGATGTCTATGTTATCGCTTCAGGTCAGGGCGTGCAGTCTGCAGCAATGCAGCTGGCTGAGAAATTGCGTGATGAAGCGCCAGAACTGAGGCTGATGACCAACTTTGGCGGCGGCAACTTCAAGAAACAGTTTGCCCGTGCTGACAAGTGGGGCGCTCGCGTCGCACTGGTGTTAGGCGAGGACGAGGTCAAAGCCGGTCAGGTCGTGATTAAAGATCTGCGCCGTGGCGAGCAGCAAACGCTGGATCAGGCAGAGGCTGCTGCTGTCTTGCGCTCGCTGTTACAGTAAGCGTGACACAGCACCAACCATAGAAAGGAGAGGGATTGCGTGGAAGTGTATAGCAATGAGAACGAGCAGACCGACGCGCTGCGCAACTTTTTTGCCAACAATGGCAAAGCGTTAGCTATTGGCGTAGTGATCGGCATTGCTGCGCTGGGCGGCTGGCGTTACTGGAGCAGTCATCAGGACGATACGGCGAAGACAGTATCAGCGCAGTATCAGCAGCTCACCAGCGCCATGCAGGCGGGCAAACCGGAGACGCTGGAAGCGGTAAACCGTTTTGCCAGTGAAAACAGCAACACCTACGGTGCGCTGGCTGCGATGGATCTGGCGAAGCAGTATGTTGACGCCGGTCAGCTTGATAAAGCCGCGACGCTGCTGCAAAACGGACTGAAAGATACCAAAGATGCCAATCTGCAGGCGGTGATTAACCTGCGCCTGGCACGCATTCAACTGCAACAGAATCAAGCGGATGCGGCGCTTAAAACCCTTGACGGTGTGAAGGGTGATGGCTGGACAGCCATTGTGGCCGATATTCGCGGCGAAGCGCTGCTGACCAAAGGCGACAAGCAGGGCGCGCGCGATGCCTGGAGTAAAGGGGTTGAATCTGACGCCTCTCCGGCATTGAAGCAAATGATGCAGATGAAGATGAATAACTTAAGCTAAGCCAGTCAAGAGAGAGCGCATGGAATTACGTAAATACCTGCTGCCGGGACTGATTTCAGTCACTTTGCTCAGCGGTTGTTCGCTGTTTAGCGGCGAAGAAGATGTAGTAAAAATGGCCCCGTTGCCGAAGGTGGAAAATCAGTTCACGCCACAGAAAGTGTGGAGCACCTCGGTAGGCGATGGTGTCGGTGATTTCTACTCAAATCTGCATCCTGCCTGGCAGGATAATACGGTTTATGCTGCCGACCGCTTTGGTATCGTCAAAGCGCTCGATGCCGCAGACGGTAAAGAAAAATGGAAAGTCGATCTCTCTGAGAAAACCGGCTTCTTCTCTAAAAATCGCTCAGCCATGTTATCAGGTGGCCTGACGGCTGATGGCGATCGGGTCTATGTTGGCAGCGAGCGCGGCCAGGTTTATGCCCTCAACAGCAGTGATGGTAGCCTGGCGTGGCAGACGAAAGTCGCCGGTGAAGCACTGTCACGTCCGGTAGTCAGCGATGGTCTGGTGCTGGTTCATACCAGCAACGGCATGTTGCAGGGCCTGGATCAGAGCAGCGGTGCCGTGAAGTGGAGCGTCAACCTGGATATGCCAGCGTTGTCTCTGCGCGGTGAATCTGCTCCGGCTGTCGCTTTTGGTGGCGCGATTGTCGGTGGCGACAATGGTCGTGTCAGTGCCGTGGTGCTGAACCAGGGACAACTGGTCTGGCAGCAGCGTATTTCCCAGGTCAGCGGTGCCACTGAGATCGATCGTCTGAACGATGTCGATACCACACCGGTTATCGTCAACGGCGTGGTTTACGCGCTGGCGTATAACGGCAATCTGACAGCACTGGATCTGCGTTCCGGCCAGATTTTGTGGAAACGCGAAATTGGCGGTGTGAAAGATCTGATTGTGGATGCCGGCCGCATCTATCTGGTCGATCAGGACGATCGTGTGATTGCGCTTAACGCTGACGGCGGTGTCGCCATCTGGCGTCAAAGCGATCTGCTGCATCGCAACCTGACTTCGCCGGTGCTCTACAACGGCTATCTGGTTGTCGGCGACAGTGAAGGTTATCTGCACTGGCTGAACACCACGGATGGTCGTTTCGTTGCGCAGCAGAAACTGGATAGCTCAGGCTTCCAGACCGAGCCGGTGGTCGCCAGCGATAAGCTGCTGATCCAGTCGAAAGATGGTGAGGTTTATGCGATTACCCGTTAACGGGTACACGTCTGGCAGGTGAAATCCTCCGTTCCGACGGCTCCTGATTTAATCAGGGGCCGTTTCGTTTTTAGTCAGGCATGGTATTCTTTGCGCCTTAAGCCTGAACTTGACGGCCAGAGCCGTTATAATCACGCCATTCGGGCGATTAATTATTTATTGAGGCATTTTGTTATGGTACCTGTGGTCGCGCTGGTTGGGCGTCCCAATGTGGGAAAATCTACGCTATTTAACCGCTTAACCCGCACACGTGATGCGCTGGTAGCGGATTTTCCTGGACTGACTCGCGATCGCAAATATGGTCGCGCCGAAGTGGAAGGGCGCGAATTTATTGTTATTGATACCGGTGGTATCGACGGCACCGAAGAGGGTGTTGAAACGCGGATGGCCGAGCAGTCACTGCTGGCGATTGAAGAAGCGGATGTCGTGCTGTTTATGGTCGATGCGCGTGCGGGCATGATGGCCGCCGATCAGCAAATCGCTAAGCATCTCCGTTCCCGCCAGAAAGCGACTTTCCTGGTGGCCAACAAAACTGACGGGATGGATCCTGATCAGGCGGTTGTGGACTTCTATTCACTGGGCCTGGGCGAGATCCACGCCATTGCGGCATCGCATGGTCGTGGTGTGAGCAGCCTGATAGAAGAGGCACTGCTGCCATGGATGGACAAAGTTGAGACGGTCGAGCTCACGGAAGAAGAAGAGAACCAGGCGTACTGGGCTGCGCTTGAAGCTGACGAGATTGCTGAGCAGGAAGCCGCCGAGGAAGAAGAAAACTTCGACCCGACGGGCCTGCCGATCAAACTGGCGATTGTTGGCCGTCCTAACGTAGGTAAGTCAACGCTTACCAACCGTATTCTCGGTGAAGACCGCGTGGTGGTCTACGATATGCCGGGCACCACCCGCGACAGCATCTATATTCCGATGGAGCGTGATGGACGTGAATACGTTCTGATCGATACGGCGGGCGTGCGTAAGCGTGCAAAAATCTCTGACACCGTAGAGAAATTCTCGGTGATCAAGACGCTGCAGGCGATTGAAGATGCCAACGTGGTGATGCTGGTGATTGATGCCCATGCCGGTATTTCCGATCAGGATCTGTCGCTGCTTGGCTTCATTCTCAACAGTGGTCGTTCGCTGGTGATTGTGGTCAACAAATGGGATGGCCTGTCGCAGGAAGTGCGTGATGAAGTGAAAGAGACACTGGACTACCGTCTGGGCTTTATCGACTTCGCCCGCATCCACTTTATCTCTGCGCTGCACGGCAGCGGCGTCGGCAATCTGTTTGAGTCGATCACTGAAGCCTATGACTGTTCGACGAAGCGTGTAAACACCTCGCTGCTGACCCGTATCATGAACATGGCGGCAGACGATCACCAGCCACCGCTGGTACGCAGTCGTCGCGTTAAGCTCAAATACGCGCACGCGGGGGGCTATAACCCGCCTATCGTGGTAATCCACGGTAATCAGGTTAAGGATCTGCCCGATTCTTACAAACGCTACCTGATGAACTATTTCCGTAAATCACTCAACGTGATGGGAACGCCAATTCGTATTCAGTTCAAAGAGGGTGATAACCCTTACGAAGGCAAACGTAACCTGCTGACACCAA
>Ga0207696_1002023_pt1 | contig 10262 bp, 11 predicted proteins | sample KBSS54metaG_FD_184403 | JGI IMG/M metagenome (GOLD analysis project Ga0207696, IMG submission 184403) | Switchgrass rhizosphere microbial communities from Kellogg Biological Station, Michigan, USA - KBS S5-4 metaG (SPAdes) (version 2) | ecosystem: Host-associated > Plants > Roots > Rhizosphere >...
TCCCCATGGTGCTCGGACAAATGCAGCACACACTCGCCACGCGACACCTGCAGATACAACGGAAAATTCGCTTCGAAGCGATGCTGCCAGTCGATCTTGAAACCCAGAAAATCGACGTAGAACTCGACAGCTTTGGCTTCATCGAAGATCCGCAGGATCGGGGTGGTTTTGCCGAAGCTCATGGGGTGCTCCCTGACTGATTGGCCCCACAGTGTAGACGGGGTGGATGTCAGCAATTCGGCCTGTTGATGGCTTTCTTTAATTGCAATGTGCCACCACTGTGACGCAGTCCGCGAAACCTCAGTGAAAGTTGTCGCGCAGATCACCCTGTCGAGCGAGAAAACGCCCTTCCCTGCGACCATTCGCCTGCCCGTCGCGATAACTCAATACACCGTTGATCCACACGCCATCGATGCCCTGCGCTGGCTGTTGCGGATCATTGAAATCCGCGACATCACGCACCGTCGCCGGATCGAACAACACCAGATCCGCCCAATAGCCTTCACGAATTTCACCGCGTTCCTTTAAACCAAATCGCGCCGCCGACAGACCGGTCATCTTGTGCACGGCGGTGTGCAGCGGAAACAGGCCGACGTCACGACTGAAATGTCCGAGAACCCGTGGGAAAGCGCCCCACAGGCGCGGATGCGGGAACGGGTCTTCCGGCAGTCCGTCAGACCCGATCATCGACAACGGATGGGCGAGGATTCGTCTGACATCCGCCTCGTCCATCCCGTAATACACCGCACCCGCCGGTTGCAAGCGTTTCGCGGCATCAAGCAATGGCAGATCCCATTCGGCAGCGATGTCGATCAGGTCGCGGCCGCTGACTTCCGGGTGCGGCGTCGACCAAGTGATGGTAATGCGGTGCGCGTCGGTGACTTGCTTCAAATCCAGCGTCGATGAACTCGCCGCATACGGGTAGCAATCGCAACCGACCGGATGAGTTTTGGCGGCCTCTTCCAATGACGCGAGCAGTTGCGGACTGCGCCCCCAGTTACCAACGCCGGCACATTTGAGGTGGGAAATAATCACCGGTGAACGCGAGTGACGACCGATGCTGAACGCTTCATCCATCGCCTCCAGCACCGGTTCGAATTCACTGCGCAGGTGCGTGGTGTATACCGCGCCAAACGCTGTGAGTTCTTCGGTCAGTTGCATGACTTCATCGGTGGAGGCGCTGAAGGCGCTGGCGTACGCCAAGCCTGTGGATAAACCCAACGCACCGGCCTCAAGGCTTTCGCGTAACTGTTCGCGCATCGCGGCGATTTCTTCTGGCGTCGCGGTGCGGAACAAGTCATCGAGATGATTGCTGCGCAGCGCCGTATGGCCGACCAACGCGGCAACGTTCAACGTGGTATTGGCCGCTTCGACCGCCGCGCGGTAATCGCTGAAGCGTGGATAAACGAATGCTGCGGCAGTGCCGAGCAGGTTCATCGGGTCTGGCGGATTGCCCTTCAAACTGACCGGCGAAGCGCTGATCCCGCAGTTGCCGACAATCACCGTGGTCACACCCTGGCTGAGTTTTGGCAGCATCTCCGGCTGACGAATCACCACGGTGTCGTCGTGGGTATGCACGTCGATAAAACCCGGCGCCAGCACGCGACCGGCGGCGTCGATTTCTTCGGTTGCCGTGGCGTCGTGCAAGTCGCCGATACGCTCGATGCGGCCCTCGCGAATCGCCACGTCAGCGTGGTAACCGGGCGCATTGCTGCCATCGATGATCAGGGCATTGCGAATCAAGGTGTCGTACAGCATGTCAGTCTCCCAGCGGCAGGTGATCGTCGCCGCCACGGTATTCGTCGAGGGCGAGTTTGATCCGCCGCAGACGTTCTTGATTGTCTTCAGGATTGGCCAGCGCCAGCTCGGTGGCGAGCACGTCGATGGCGAGCAGCATGCCGTAGCGGGCCGCCGTCGGTTTGTAGATGAACGAGGTTTCCGCGCCTTGCAGCGGCAGGACGATGTCGGCCAGTTCTGCCAGCGGCGAATCGGCGCGGGTGATCGCCAGAATGCGCGCGCCGTAGTTGCGCGCCAGTTCGACGGTCTCCAACAACTCCGGAGTGATGCCGGTCAGCGAACAGACGATGAGCACTTGCTCGGCGTTCAGACTGGCGGCAGTGACGCGCATCATCACCGCGTCATGGCACACCGCAATTGGGTAGCCGAGGCGCACCAGCCGAACCTGCAATTCATCGCTGCACAGGGTCGAGCAACCGCCCATACCGAAGGCGTGAATCATCCGCGCCTGGCCGAGCAGTTTCACCGCATCGGCGAAGCGTGATTCATCGAATCCGGCCAGATGCTGGCGCAGTGTGGTTTCAATGTCGCCGACGATCTGCCCATAGAACGCTGACTGCTCAGGCGTGCCCGCCGGGTCAAGAAAGCGGCTGCCAACACCGCTGGCCTGGGCCAGTTGCAGGCGCAGATCACGCAGATCGCGACAGCCAACCGTACGGGCAAAACGCGACAGCGTGGCGGTGCTGACTTCGGCACGTTGGGCGAGATCTTCGAGGCTGGCACTGGCGGCAAAACCGACGTCGTCGAGCATCAGCCGGGCGATGCGCCCTTCGCCGGCGCTGAAGGAATCCTGGCGGGCGCGGATCTGGTAGAGGATGTCCATGGGCGGCGGGCTCCGGTTACAGCAGATAAGAAAGGCCGACGGTCAGACCGAACGCAACTACCGAGATCAGCGTCTCGAGCACGGTCCAGGTCTTGAACGTCTGCGCGACCGTCATGTTGAAGTATTCCTTGATCAACCAGAAGCCGCCGTCGTTGACGTGGGAAAAGATAACCGAGCCGGCGCCGGTCGCCAGCACCAACAGTTCAGGGTGTGGATAACCCAGACCAATGGCCACCGGCGCGACCACGCCGGACGCGGTGGTCATCGCCACCGTCGCGGAACCGGTGGCGACGCGCATCAACGCCGCGAACAGCCAGCCCATGATCAGCGGCGACAGCTGGAATTCATGAGCGAGGCCGACGATCTGATCGGTGACGCCAGCGTCGACCAGAATGCGGTTCAAGCCACCGCCAGCACCCACCAGCAGGGTGATACTGGCGGTGGGTGCCAGGCATTCGTTGGTGAATTTGAGGATCGATTCGCGGTTGAAGCCCTGAGCGATACCCAGCGTCCAGAAACTCAACAAGGTCGCCAGCAGCAGCGCAATCACCGAGTTGCCGATGAACAACAGAAACTGATTGAAACCGCTGCCCGGCGTGGAAATCAGATTGGCCCAGCCACCGATCAGCATCAACACCACCGGCAATAGAATGGTCGCCATGGTGATGCCGAAACCCGGCAGTTTGTCGCGCGGTTCACGGTCGAGGAATTGTTTTTCCAGCGGGTTATCCGCCGGCAATTGAATGCGCGGCACGATGAATTTGGCGTACAGCGGCCCGGCAATGATCGCGGTGGGAATGCCGATGGCAATCGCGTACAGCAAGGTCTGCCCGACCGACGCCTGATAGGCCTGCACCGCGAGCATCGCCGCCGGGTGCGGCGGCACCAGCGCATGCACCACCGACAGGCCGGCAACCATCGGCAAACCGACCATCAGAATCGACACGCCAACGCGGCGCGCCACGGTGAACGCAATCGGCACCAGCAAGACGAAACCGACTTCGAAGAACAGCGGCAGACCAACCAGAAACGCGATGCAGACCATCGCCCAATGCGCATTCTTCTCGCCGAATTTATCGATCAGCGTGCGCGCCATCTGCTCGGCCCCGCCGGACTCGGCCATCATCTTGCCGAGCATCGTCCCCAGCGCGACCACCAGCGCGATATGCCCCAGCGTCTTGCCCACCCCGGCCTCATACGCCCCCACCACACCCGACGGCGGCATCCCCGCGACCAGCGCGAGACCAATGGAAATCAGGGTGATGACGATGAACGGATTGAGCCGGTAACGGGCGATCAACACGATCAGCGCAATGATGGCGACGGCGGCATACACCAGCAGCCAATAGCCGAAGGAAGGCGTCATGCGGTACTCCTCGAAAGGGTCACGTTCGAATGGGTTGTGAAACTCATAAATCATTTCGAGATCGAGATTTCAAACCGCATGAAAGTAATTTTCGTGGAGAGGCAAGGCGTGTCGCTGATGGGTATGTCTTGTCGCGATTAATGAAAATCGTAGGGCGGGATTTACATGCTTTTACAGCCAACACAGCCCCCTGTAGGAGTGAGCCTGCTCGCGATTGCGCCGTAACAGTCAATATCTTCATTGGCTGAATGACCGCTATCGCGAGCAGGCTCGCTCCCACAGTTTTGATCGCATTCCTCCAGACAGAATGCGCAAAACCTGTGGGAGCTGGTGGACGACTCACACCATTTCGTTACGAATCCATTCAACTACCGACGTGCGCTTCGGCGCCCAGCCCAGCAGTTCGCGGGCGTGTTTGCCGCGCACTCGGCTGTTGGAGCCGAGGCCGTAGTTGGCCATTTCGTAGCCCCATTCGGCTTCGGCGTCTTTCAGTGGCCAGTCTTGTGGTTGGCCCAGGTTCAGCGCTTCAGCCATGGCGGTGGTCATGTCGATGAACGAGGCTTCACCGCTTTCGACGAAGTAGAAAGTACCCGGTACGTTCTTGGTCAGCGCCAACAGGTACAGGGCGACGACGTCTTCGATGTGCACGTTGGACCAGATGTTCTGGCCGGTACCGACGTGGCGCACCACGCCGCTTTTGCGTGCCTGTTTAAGCAGACGCGGCAGTTGCACGCTGTCGCGATTGACGCCCAGGCTGTGGCCATAGATCAGCGTGTTGCAGATCACTGCCGAATTCACGCCGTCCTTCGCCGCCGCGAGGATCAAGTTGTCGATGGCCACGCGCGCGGCCTTGTCGACGGTCGGTTCTGGCAGGTTGTCTTCGTAGTAGATGACGTCGCTGGATTTTCCACCCGAGGCATCGCCGACGATGCTCGAACCGCTGGTGTGCAGGAAGACTTTGTTGGAACCGCGCAAGGCATCGAGCAACGCTTCAACTGCACCGCGATGGTCGCTGCTGGCGGCATTGATAACTGCGTCGGCAGCGCGGGCCTGTTCGGCGAGTAGTGCTTTGTCGTCGAGAGTGCCGATGACCGCGTTGATCCCGATGGCTTTCAGCTCTTCAGCCTGTTCGGCGCTGCGCACCAGACCGGTGACTTGATGCCCGGCCTCGACCAGGCCGGTAGCGATCGAGCCGCCAATAAAACCGGCAGCGCCGGTGACGAATACGTTCATGGAAAAACTCCCTGCGTGAGTAAGTGATGGGACGAGTATCTGCCCGTGAGCCGGAGGGAAAAACCCGCCCTCGACCAATTCACTCTTGCGCAGGGATCACGAATCAGCCCTTGAAATCGGCGCTGGCGTAAGCCGCGAGTTTGCTCTGGATGAAGTCGAGGAAGCATTGAATGCGCAGCGCCAGTTGCGAGTTACGGTAGTACACGGCGTTGATCGGCTGGCGATAACCGCTGTTGAATTCGCCGAGCAGGACTTTCAGGCGCCCGGCACGGATGTCGTCGATGGTATGAAGTGCGACAGGCAAGCAATGCCCTGCCCTTCCAGCACCAGATGGCGCACGGTCTCGCCGCTGGAAGCGCTGATCGCCGGGGTGATCGGCCAGCGGTCACCGTGCACATAGCGCAGCGGCCATTGATTGAGGCCTTCGTTCTGGGTGAAACCGAGCAAGGTGTGTTCGCTCAGATCGGCGACTTGCTGTGGCGCGCCGTGTTTTTCCAGATACGCAGGGCTGGCGACGATCAGCAGCGGACTGCAACCGAGCGAGCGCGCGTGCAGCGTCGAGTCAGCGAGGGTGCCGATGCGGATGGCGATGTCGGTGCTTTGTTCCAGCAGGTCAATGATCAGGTCATTGCTGTTGAGTTCGAGCTGGATGTCCGGATAGAGGCGGCGGAATTCGTCGATGTACGGGACGACTGCGTGGAGCATGAACGGCGATGCCGCGTTGATCCGCAGGCGCCCGGACGGGGTTTGCTGACGTGAAGACAGACGCTCTTCGAGTTGCTCCATCTGATCGAGAATCAGCTTGGCCTGCTCGAAGAAATACTTGCCCTCCTCGGTCAGGTCCATGCGCCGCGTGGTGCGGTTGATCAGCGTGGTGTCGAGCTTGGCTTCCAGCTTCGACAACGTACGGCTGACCGCCGACGGCGTTTGCCCGACCTGTTCGGCGGCGGCGGAAATCGAACCGCATTCGATCACGCAGACGAAAATCTGCAACTCATCGGATCTGGCTTTCACGGGTGTCCTCGTTGAAATCGCCAAGATCGCAGATGACTGCACCTCTCTGTAGGAGCTGCCGCAGGCTGCGATCTTTTGCTGTTACCACCGATAGTAGCCCGAAACCATTCAGGCCTTGAGACCAAACACCTCGGTCAAATGCTGCTCATAACGTGCCACATCAGCCTCGATGTTCGGCCGCTTCATCACGTCGACACACAAGAACGTCGGCAAACCGCTCATACCGAGAAACTCATTGGCCTTGTGAAACGGGAAGTACACCGCGTCGACGCCTTTGGCTTCAAAGAAATCAGTCGGGTCATCAAAGGCCTGCTGCGGTGCATTCCAGGTCAGCGACAGCATGTATTGCTTACCCTGAATCAGGCCACCGCTGCCGTACTTCTGCGAAGCATCGGAACGAGTGCGGCCATCGCTGGCGTAGAGGCTGCCGTGACCTTCGGTGAAGACTTCGTCGAGGTACTTTTTCACCGTCCACGGTGCGCCCATCCACCAGCCCGGCATCTGATAAATGATCACGTCGGCCCAAAGGAATTTGGCCACTTCTTCAGCGACGTCGTAGCCCTCGTCGATGAACGTGGTTTTCACATCGACACCGCCGCGATCCAGCACGCTCAGCGCGGCCTCATGCAGGGTGGCGTTGTAGCGACCGTCGGAGTGAGCGAATTTTTTACCGCCATTGAGCAACAGCACTTTTTTCATGAGAAAGCCTCGGCGCAGCCAGTGGGCTGGATGGAGAAGAGAAACTGGAATGGCGGCAGGTTAGCGATCCGCCTCGCGCGGAATAAGGCCTGATTGCGCAAAATACATTTGATCAAAAGGCACGAATCCATCGCCGATTGTTGCAATAACATCCGCGGCATTCTGAATTTGAGGAGTCGTTGTGATGAGTGAACGCTTGGGTTTTATCCTGCACGCCAAGACCCGCCCGGAAAAAGCCGAGGCCTTCGAAGCGCTGTTTCTCGCCTATGTCGAGCCAAGCCGCGCCGAGCCGGGCTGCATCGAGTACCACATGCTGCGCGACAAGGAAGATCCGACGCTGTTTATCTTCTACGAGATCTGGGCGTCCCAGGCGCATCTCGACGTGCACTCGAATCTGCCGCACATGAAGGCATTCTTTGAGCGGCGCATGGATTATCTGCAGCGCGATTTTGATATCCGCCAGATCGAAATGCTCAGCGAAGCCTCGGCTAACCGCTGATCAATAAATGGGCGCCGAGCGCGCCCATACCGATAAAGAACACCCGCTTGAACAACACGGCGCTGATACGTTCGCGCAGCCATTGGCCCAGCAGCATGCCGAGAATGGCCGGGATCAGCGCCAGCAGCGAAGCACTCAGTTCGCCGCCACCGAGGGCGCCGCGCCAGAGCAATCCAGCGGCCAACGCTAACGTTGAAACGGTGAAGGACAGGCCCAGCGCCTGCACCAGTTGATCGCGATTCAAGCCCAGCGCCTGCAAGTACGGCACCGCCGGAATCACGAAGACGCCGGTGGCCGAGGTCATTACGCCGGTGATCAAACCGCACGCCGGACCCAGCCAGCCTTCATGGCGCGGATTGACGCTCAGCGTTGGCAGAAACAAGCCACTCAACGCATAAAGCAACAGCGCCGCGCCCAATCCGCGCACCACCCAATGCCCGCCCGCCATGCCGATCCATAACGTGCCGACGCCGGTGCCGAGGAAGATCATCAGCAGCATTGGCCAGAGGCGTTTGATCAGTCCTTTCAAATGCCCGCCGAATGCCAGTTGCCAGACATTGGTCAGGGTTGCCGGGATGATCAGCAACGCGGCTGCCTGCGACGGCGCCATAGCCAGACCGAGCAAGCCCATGGCGACGGTGGGCAGGCCGAGGCCGATCACGCCTTTGATCAGACCGGCGAGGATGAAGGTCATCACGACCAGCAAAGACAAGGCCAGACCGAGGTGTTGGTAGAAGTCTGTGAGAGTGTTCATGGCGCTACTGTGCGCCAGTCCGGGTTGGCTGAAAATCTGCCATATACTGAGGGTGCCTCTCGCCGGACAAGAGGCTGATATTTTCTTTGAAGCCTATGGCCTCATCGCGAGCAGGCTCACTCCTACAGGTTTTGCGTTCGCCACAGATCCCATGTAGGAGTGAGCCTGCTCGCGATGAGGCCAGCCCAGACACCAGAACTTTCAGAGGCTGCCCATGCACTTCGACCTCACCGACCTGCGCCTCTACCTGCACATCCTCGACACCGGCAACATCACCGCCGGCGCCGTCCGCAGCCATTTATCCCTGGCCGCCGCCAGCGCCAGAATCCGCGCCATGGAAGCCTCGCTTGGCGTTGATTTTCTCGAGCGCGGCCGTCGTGGCGTCACCCCGACGCCGGCCGGAAAGGCGTTGGCCCAGCACGCGCGCATCCTCCTGCAACAGGCCGAACGCCTGCAGCAGGATCTGGCCGACTATGCCCAAGGCGTCAAAGGTCAGGTGCGTTTGCTGTGCAACACCACGGCGATCACCGAATACCTGCCGGAAGTACTCGCGGACTTCCTGCGCGATCATCCCAATCTCGACATCGATTTGCAGGAACTGCCCAGCGCGCGCATCACCCACGCCTTGCGCCAAGGCGCGGCGGACCTGGGGATCGTCTCCGATGCGGTCGACACCCATGGCCTGCAAACCCGGCCCTTTCGCGATGATCCATTGGTGCTGATCCTGCCCCCCGAGCATGTTTTGGCGAGTCAGGCGTCGCTGACGTTTGGTGAAACCCTGGCGCACGACTATGTGGCGCTTGGCAGCCACAGCGCGCTGGCGATTCACTTGGAGGAACAAGCGCTGCACATCGGCCAGCGCATGTCGATCCGGATCCGTGCCGATGGCTTCGAGGGCGTCATGCGCATGGTGGCGCGAGGTGCGGGGCTGGCCATCGTGCCCAAGGTGGCCATCGAGCGCTGGGCGGCGGTGCACTCGGTAACGTGCCGGCCGCTGGACGAAGTCTGGGCCCATCGCACTCTGCAACTGTGCGCACGGGATTTCGACCACCTGCCCGGTTACGCCCGGGCCTTGTTTGATGCGCTGGTGCCTTGACTCTACCGCTAGGGGCAGACTCTATCCTGTGCGCTTCATTTCAGGAGTACACACAATGAGCAAACGAATGCTCGTGATACTGGGTCACCCCTCCACCGACAGCTTTTGCGGGGCATTGAGTGAGACTTACGTTCAGGCCGCCAAGGACGCCGGGCATGACGTGCGGCTGTTGCGGCTGGATGCGCTGGCGTTCGACCCGGTCCTGCACGAAGGCTACAACAAGGTGCAACCACTGGAGCCGGACCTGCTGCAAGCCCAGGCCGATATCACCTGGGCCGAGCACCTGACATTCGTCTATCCGATCTGGTGGGGCGGGATTCCGGCACTGCTGAAGGGCTTCGTCGACCGGATTTTCCTGCCGGGTTTCGCCTTCAAATACCGCGAGGGCAAAGCCTTCCCCGACAAGCTGCTCAAGGGCCGCACCGCGCATTTGCTGGTGACCATGGACACGCCGTACTGGTACTACAAATGGATCTACGGCATGCCGGGGCTGAATCAGATGCGCAAGACCACGCTGGAATTCTGCGGCATCAAGCCACTGAAGACGCTGACCTTCGGGCCGATCCTCGGCTCCAAGCCAAACCAGCGCGATGCCTGGCTGGAAAAGGCGCGCGTGACCGCCGCCGTCTAAGGTTTTCCAGCCGCCGCAACTGACGGCGCACCCGCCGCCGTCAGTGCCTCCTCGGGTTCCCTTCATGAGCCCGTCCGTCGCCTGTGCACGTCATTTACGCGCAGTTGCAATTTTCCGATGGTATTGGACATATAATCGCCGCCGATCCGGCATGACGCCTGATCGCGCTACGCTATGTTTGACCATCGAGACGGACCTTATGTATATCGGCAAAGCCGCCCAGCTGTCGGGCACCACAGTCAAAAGCATTCGCCATTACGAAGAAATCGGCCTGTTGCCCGAGCCCAAGCGTGAAGGCAAATACCGCATCTACAGCCAGCAAAGTGTCGAAGTGTTGACGTTCATCAAAT
>Ga0207696_1002026_pt1 | contig 10257 bp, 5 predicted proteins | sample KBSS54metaG_FD_184403 | JGI IMG/M metagenome (GOLD analysis project Ga0207696, IMG submission 184403) | Switchgrass rhizosphere microbial communities from Kellogg Biological Station, Michigan, USA - KBS S5-4 metaG (SPAdes) (version 2) | ecosystem: Host-associated > Plants > Roots > Rhizosphere >...
GAAGTATGCATTTAAAGACTTAGCGGCATACGATGCGAATGGCGCTGCCTACAAGTATGAAGTGAAAGAACAAGCGGTAGATGGGTACAAAACAGAAGTAACTGGTTACGACATCACAAATACAAAAGTAGGTCAAACAAAAGTAGAAGGAACAAAAACGTGGAAAGACGATAATGCGAAAGAACGTCCGAAAACGATTCAAGTAGATTTACTTCAAAACGGTCAAAAGATTGATACGAAAGAAGTAAGTGAAGCAACAGGTTGGAAATACGAATTTAAAGATTTAGCAGCATACGATGCAGATGGCAAAGCCTACAAGTATGAAGTGAAAGAACAACCGGTAGATGGATATCAAACAGAAGTAAATGGTTATGATATCACGAATACAAAAATCAAGGACGAACCAGGTGTAGATCCAGACAAAGATCCAGACAAAGATCCAAACAAAGATCCAGACAAAGATCCAGACAAAGATCCAAACAAAGATCCAGACAAAGATCCAAACAAAGATCCAAATACAAATACAAACATAAATAGCGATCCAAAAGTTCCACCTACTAAAGAAAATGATAAGACGACAGCATTACTTCCTAAAACAGGTGGAACACCAACGGAAATGATTTCAATTATTGGAGGTATGGTATTGTTCGTTTTAGGTGGATTCCTATTCGCTCGTCAACGAATGAGATAATAAAAAACTGGTTCTGGTGCAAGAAATCTATCAGACTTGGACATGCTGATCTTAGTAACTTAGAAAGGCTGGAGATTATGTATATCAAAGTCAAATGATTTCAAATAGAAACTATCAAGGTATTATCTTGTTAATAGTAAGTGACTTAGTGAAGATAATAGGAGAACATAGATTATCTAATGCGTATACAACGATTATAAACTGGGTTCATCAGTATGAATCAGAATTAAATAATCCATATGAAAGTAACAGGGTAATGGATGTATTTATCCCGATTGTTGAGGGCTTTCCATCAGTGGGAGATGAAGCCCTCAACCGGTGGAAGTTTCACTTTATAGCGTGCCGTTGATTCGGAAGGAAATATAACTGATTTTTACTTAGGAAAAACAAGAGATCATAAGGCCGCAAAGCGCTTTTTCAAGAAAGCTTTGCGGTCTTTTCATATTTCAAATTCGTATGTTATCACTCTAGACAAGTATCTGGCCTATCTATGTGCAGAGTCGAAGAAAGAGAAAAAGATACCAGCAGGCATTACGAAAAGACAGGTGAAATATCTAAATCACAATGTAGAACAAAATTATCGTTGTATTAGGAAACTGTTTAAAGTGTTCATCTTATTTTCGGAATAATTAATTTTTAGAGAATTATAATAATATATTAAATAAAAAGGAGATAGGTTAAATAATGAGATATACACTTAAAGACCTTATAAATATAAACGAGTTCAAGAACATAACAGAACAATTTTATAATTTAACTAAAGTTCCATACTGTCTCCTCGATAATAATCAAAATGTTATATTTTCCAAAGGCGAACCTTTCTATAGTACAAAAGAAAAGGGAACGGGTGTTGGGCTTATGATTAGTTATCAAATTAGTGAAAGTCATGGTGGAAAAATAAACATAAGAAGCCAAGTAGGGAAAGGAACCACTGTTATAGTATTTTTGCCCATTTATAATAATACGGTTGTTGATTTTAGTTGAAAACTGGATTGATAATTTACAATATGAAGGAAGATAAAGGACGTTTTTGGGGGATATAAATTTATCCCGCTATTTGCGAGCATTAAGACTCCCACCTCAAGATTTCGAGAGAAGCGAAGAAGATAGGTGGGAGATAACTGCCCGTAAATACCCGATTGGTGAGGGCTAATAATCAGTGGAGGGTGAAGAAAACTCCACTGATTAAAGTTGCACTTTATTTATCAATATGTAACATCCTGTCAAATAATGATAGATTATCACGCAATAATAATGAAGGATTTTTACATAAAACTATGGAACTTTAATAGATATATCTCCATATGTCGTATCTACCATTTCCTCTTTCCAATAAGCGATGATAAAGTAGGGATAGGAATATAGCAAAGGGGTAAATTGTAGAATGGATTTTCAAACAATCAAAGAGTATTTTTCAGCAGAAAATATGGACCAGATTGTAGAGAGTTATCGGGCACTTGGACCACTCCTTGGTATTGGCTTGCCGATGGTAGAGGCGCTTATCCCGGCACTGCCACTTATTTTGTTTGTGATGGCAAATGCAGTTGCCTTCGGGTTTTGGCTTGGTTTTTTGTATTCATGGCTTGGATCGGTTCTTGGTGCATTAATTGTATTTTCAGTTATTCGTCGTTTTGGAAGAAGTCGATTCTTCTCGTTTGTGAATAAACATCCGAAAGTGCGCAAAGCGATGGGATGGATTGAGCGAAAAGGATTCGCACCTATTTTTATATTATTTTGTTTTCCTTTTACGCCGTCTGCACTTATTAATGTTGTGGCTGGTTTATCACGTATTAGTATAAGGCAGTTTGTGTTAGCGTTAGCGCTTGGAAAGTTAGTCATGATTCTTATTTTAAGTTATATTGGGCATGATTTAACTTCTTTTATCCATAAGCCTGTGAAAACTATTATTGTCATAGGTGTCATTTTTATTTTATGGTATGTCGGTAAGAAGATTGAGGTAAAGCTAGAACTACATTAAGACTAGTCTTCGCTGTAATTACAACTTCATTATAGGAAAAGGGTGAGGGGAGAGGCGGATGAAGCGAGCTTTGAAAAAAGAAGGCCTAGAGTGGATGAGAACGATCTTTATAGGTGTGCTATTAGCTGTTTTTTTTCGAACGTTTTTCTTCTCAACGTATGTTGTAGAGGGAAAGTCAATGATGCCGACACTTCAAGATGGAAATATGCTTGTTGTGAATAAGGTTAGCTATCAAGTTGGGGAGTTGAACCGATTTGATGTTGTCGTGTTTCATGCGAATAAAAAGGAAGACTATGTAAAGCGAATTATCGGTTTACCAGGTGATCGGATTGAATATAAGCATGACAAATTGTATATAAACGGTCAATTTATTGATGAGCCTTATTTGGAAACATATAAGAGGCAAGCGGAAGGCCGGCAGTTGACAGGTGATTTTACGTTAGAAGAATTAACGAGAGAAAAGGCTGTTCCGAAGGGGTATATTTTTGTGATTGGTGATAATCGTCTCGGCAGTTGGGATAGCAGGCATTTTGGATTTGTAAAAGCAGATACTGTTGTCGGGAAAGTGGATTTACGCTATTGGCCGATTCATGAAGTGCAAACGAATTTTTCAAAAGGATAATGAAATGATTTATCCCGCTATTTGCGGGCAGTAGGTTCCCCACCCTCAAGATTCTAAGGAAATCAAAGAAGCTAGGTGGGGGATAAACTGCCCGTAAAAACATGATTGGTGAGGGCTGATTAAAGTTTCACTTTACAGCTTATAGGGAAGGAAAAGACAAGCAGCCTCTGTTTGTCTTTTTTCCTGTCCTATAATACAATGATGACAGCAAACTAACGTTCGTTATGTAAGTGAAAGGTGGGGATTACATGTCGCTTCGATTTGTGATTGGACGAGCTGGAAGTGGAAAAAGTACATTTTGTTTACATGAAGTGCAAGAAGAATTAGGGCAGCGTCCAAGAGGCGAAACAATTTTATATCTTGTACCGGAACAAATGACGTTCCAAACGCAGCAAGCTTTAATAGGTAATGAAGGAGTTAGCGCCTCCATCAGGGCGCAAGTTTTTAGTTTTTCAAGGTTAGCGTGGAAGGTCTTGCAAGAAGTTGGTGGTGCAAGCCGCCTTCATATTGATGAGGCTGGCGTGCATATGTTACTACGTAAAATTGTAGAAGCGCGTAAAGAAGGATTGTATGTGTTTCAAAAAGCAGCAGAACAAAATGGCTTTTTTGAACATTTAGGCAGCATGATTGCCGAGTTTAAACGTTATAATGTAACGCCATCGAATGTATATGAGATGTGGCAACAGTTAGATGCTCATAGTAGCGGTGATGAGCAAAAATTATTAGCAAATAAAATGTACGACCTTCAGCTTTTATATGATGATTTTGAACGGGCTTTAATTGGTAAATATTTAGATTCAGAAGATTATTTACAGTTGCTTGTAGAAAAGCTTCCGGATTCTGATTATGTAAAAGGCGCAGAAATTTATATAGACGGATTTCATTCATTTTCACCTGGGGAATTAGAGATTATTAGACAGCTCATGATTTGCGGAGCAAGAATAACAATTACGTTAACAGTAGATGAAAAAACATTATCGCAGCCAACAAGTGAACTAGATTTGTTTTATCAAACAGTACTTACGTATGAAAAGGTAAAACAACTGGCACGTGAGGAGAAAATCGCAGTTGAAAGTACAATTTCAATGAGAGAACAGCCACGTTTTCTTTCGCCAGCATTGGCACATCTAGAAGCTGAGTTTGAATCTCGTCCGTCTAAGAAGTTCCAAAGTGAACCAGACATTACATTATATACAGCGGCAAACTTGCGAGCGGAAGTTGAAGGTGTAGCTAGGGAAATTCGCAGACTTGTTGCGGAAGAGAAGTATCGCTACAGAGATATTACGGTTCTTCTTCGTAATGGAGAAAGCTATTATGATGTAATGAAAACATTGTTTACTGATTACGATATTCCGCACTTTATCGATGAAAAGCGTCCAATGTCACATCATCCATTGATTGAATGCATTCGTTCTGCACTAGAAGTCATTAGTGGGAATTGGCGTTATGATGCTATTTTTCGCTGTATAAAAACGGAATTATTATATCCGTTGGATATGAGAAAAGAATCAATGCGCGAAGAAATGGATGAGTTTGAAAATTACTGTTTAGCATATGGCGTACAAGGAAAGAGATGGACGGCAGATGAGCCGTGGACGTATCGTCGTTATCGTTCGCTAGATGGAGTAAACGGAATGCAAACAGATAGCGAACGTGAAATGGAAGAGAAAATAAACCGCCTTCGTGATGTGGTAAGGACACCAATTATTCGTTTGCAGAAGCGTTTAAAACGTGCAAGTTCAGTTGTACAAATGTGTGAAGCGGTTTATTTGTTTTTAGAAGAATTAGATGTTCCTAAAAAACTGGAAGATTTGCGTATGCGTGCTGAGGCAGAAGGGGATTTTCTATTTGCAAGTGACCATGATCAAGTTTGGGAAGAAGTAATGAATCTTCTTGATACATTTGTAGAAATGCTTGGTGAGGAAAAGATGTCTCGTTCAATGTTTATCGATGTAATGACAACGGGACTTGAGGCACTTCAATTTGCAAATATCCCGCCTTCTTTAGATCAAGTGCTCATTGCGAACATTGATCGTTCAAGGTTATCGGATATTCGCGCGGCTTTTGTGATTGGTGCGAATGAAGGAATCATTCCGGCAGCTCCTTCAGATGAAGGGATGTTATCGGATGAAGAAAGGGAATTTCTCGTTACGGCTGGTGTAGAATTAGCACCAACAACAAGGCAGACGTTATTAGAAGAGCAATTTGTTATTTATCAAACAGTAACTCGTGCATCTGAGAAGTTGTATATTTCTTGTCCCCTTGCGGATGAAGAAGGAAAGACGCTACTTTCATCTAGCTTTATTAAGAAAGTGAAAAGAATGTTTCCTTCTGTTAAAGAAGTATTTGTAACGAATGATGTGAATGATTTATCTCGTCAGGTACAAATTTCGTATGTAGCAACGCCAGAGGTTACCTTGTCATATGTAACGCAGCAATTACAAAATTGGAAACGATATGGTTTTGAAGGGAACCTTGATTTTTGGTGGGATGTTTACAACTTCTATGTTACATCGCCCGAGTGGAAGCAAAAAAGTAGTCGTGTACTATCTAGTTTATTTTATCGAAACCGTGCGCAGAAGCTTAGCTCGGTTGTAAGTAGAGATCTATACGGAGATAAAATTAAAGGAAGCGTCTCTCGCATGGAATTATTTAATCGATGCGCATATGCTCATTTTGCGCAGCATGGATTATCGCTGAGAGAGCGTGATATTTTCAAGTTAGATGCACCGGATATCGGCGAATTATTCCATGCAGCATTAAAGAAAATTGCAGACAAGTTACTTAGGGAAAATCGTACTTGGGCTGATTTATCGATAAAAGAGTGTGAGCATCTTTCTGCCGTAGTAATTGAAGAAATCGCACCGTTATTACAAAGACAAATTTTATTAAGTTCTAATCGGAATTATTATTTGAAACAAAAGTTACAGCAAATCATTTTCCGTACGTCACTTATCCTTCGTGAACATGCGAAGTCCAGTGGATTTGTGCCAGTTGATTTAGAGGTTCCATTTGGTATGGGCGGGACAGGCTCACTTCCGCCGATGGAGTTTTCGTTGCCGAACGGTGTGAAAATGGAAGTTGTTGGCCGGATTGACCGTGTAGATAAAGCGGAAGACGAAAATGGTACCTTCCTTCGCATTATTGATTATAAATCGAGCACAAAAGCTTTAGATTTAACAGAAGTATATTATGGGTTAGCACTTCAAATGTTAACGTATTTAGACGTTGTTATTTCAAATGCGAATACGTGGATGAAAAAAGATGGAACGGCATCACCTGCTGGCGTTTTATATTTCCATATCCATAATCCGATTGTGGAGATGAAGGGCGACGCTTCAGAAGAAGAGATTGAAAAGGAAATTTTAAAGAAATTTAAAATGAAAGGTCTCGTACTAGGAGATGCGGATGTTGTTCGATTGATGGATAACAAGCTTTCAACGGGAAGTTCAGACATTATTTCTGCAGGTCTGAAAAAAGATGGTAGCTTTAGTGCGCGTTCTAGTATTGCAAGTGAGCAAGAATTTACAACTTTACAGCAATATGTACATCATACATTTGAAAACATCGGGAAAGACATTACAGAAGGTGTTATTGATATCGCACCGTATAAAATGGGGAAAAAAGCAGCTTGTACATTCTGTAATTTCCGTTCTGTTTGTCAATTTGATGAATCACTTGAAGACAATCAGTTTCGTACGTTGAAAGATATGAAAGATAGTGAAGCGATGGAGAAAATGAGAGAGGAGGTTGGCGGAGAATGATAGAGAATTGGCCAAAGAAACCTGAAGGTAGTCAATGGACAGATGATCAATGGAAGGCAGTTGTCCGAGATGGCCGTGATATTTTAGTAGCGGCGGCAGCGGGATCGGGAAAGACAGCTGTACTTGTAGAAAGAATTATTCGCAAAATTATTAATGCCGAGAATCCAGTAGATGTGGATCGCTTGCTTGTCGTAACGTTTACAAATGCAGCGGCACAAGAGATGAAAAACAGAATTGGTGAAGCGTTAGAAAAAGTATTAATTGATGAGCCAGGATCAGGGCATGTTCGGAAACAGCTCAGCTTATTAAATAAAGCATCAATTTCAACCATTCACTCGTTCTGTTTACAAGTGATTCGAACGTATTATTATATGCTCGATGTTGATCCCCGTTTTCGCATTGCTAACCAGACAGAAAATGAATTATTAAAAGAAGAAGTATTAGATGACATATTAGAAGAGGAATATGGAATCGAAGGAAATGACATTTTCTTTGAACTAGTTGACCGATATACGAGCGATCGTAGTGATGATGACCTGCAGCGTATGATTTTAGCGCTTCATACGGAATCGAGGGCGCATCCAGATCCAGAGAAGTGGCTAGATAAGCTTGTCGAAGCATATGATGTGGAAGGGAAATCAATTGAAGACTTAACGTATGCAACTTATTTATTAGAAGATGTGAAGTTTCAGCTGGAAACTGCTGAAAAGCATATTCGGAAAGCAATTGAGTTAGCTATGCTTTCGGATGGGCCAGCGCCTCGCATGGAGACATTACAAGCGGACCTTGTGTTACTCGGGACGTTATCTAGTGCAGCACATCAGTCTTGGGCAAGTGTATATGAAGCGATGCAAAATGTTTCGTGGCAGACGTTAAAGCGTATTAAAAAGAGTGATTATAATGAAGAGATTGTCAAACAAGTAGATTCACTTAGAAATAAAGCGAAAGATGAGGTGAAGAAGCTACAAGAAGAGTTGTTTAGCCGGAAACCAGAAAGCTTTTTACGTGATTTCAAGGATATGCACCCTGTACTAGAAAAGCTTGTTCAGATTGTAAAAGTATTTACTGAACGTTTTCAAACGATAAAGCGTGATAAAGGAATGGTTGATTTCACAGATTTAGAGCATTTTTGCTTACAAATTTTAAGTGAATGTACGAACGATGGCGAGCTTCGTCCATCACCAGTTGCGCTTCAATATCGGAATAAATTTGCCGAAGTACTTGTCGATGAATATCAAGATACGAACTTTGTGCAGGAGTCAATTATTAAGTTTGTAACGAAAGACTCTGAACAAGAAGGTAATCTGTTTATGGTCGGCGACGTAAAACAGTCGATATACCGATTCCGATTAGCAGAGCCTGGCTTATTTCTAGGAAAGTATAAACGTTTTACACCTGAAGGAATAGACGGCGGGATGAAGATTGATTTAGCCAAAAACTTCCGCAGTCGTCATGAAGTACTAGCAGGTACGAACTTTATTTTTAAACAAATTATGGGCGAAACTGTCGGGGAAATCGATTACGATGCTGATGCTGAACTAAAGTTAGGTGCGAGCTACCCAGAAGGAGAAGATGTAGCAGCCGAACTGTTATGTATTCATCAGTCTGAGGAAGAAGAATCGGTAGAGGGAGAAGACGGTGTAGAAGTAGAAAAAGCACAGCTTGAAGCACGTTTAATGGCGCAGCGAATTAAAGCGATGGTTGATTCAGGTTATGAAGTATATGATCGTAAAACAGATAGCATGCGCCCTGTGAAATACCGTGACTTTGTCATTTTACTTCGTTCGATGCCGTGGGCTCCGCAAATTATGGAAGAGTTAAAATTACAAGGCATTCCTGTTTACGCTGAGCTCGCGACAGGTTATTTTGAAGCGACAGAAGTGACCGTTATGATGAATGTGTTTCGGGTAATTGATAATCCGATGCAAGATATTCCGCTTGCTGCTGTGCTTCGTTCCCCGATTGTTGGGTTAAATGATGAAGAGCTTGCGATGTTACGTGCTCATGAGAAAAAAGGCTCGTTTTATGAAGTGATGCGTTCCTTTTTACAAGGCGCGCCGCTTGAAGAAGAGGCAGAATTACATGGGAAATTACAATGGTTCTATAATCTCTTGCAAGGATGGCGTGAATTTGCGCGCCAGCAGTCTCTTTCTGATTTAATTTGGAAAGTATATCGTGAGACAGGTTATTATGATTTCGTTGGTGGTCTTCCAGCGGGAAAACAGCGTCAAGCTAACTTACGCGTACTATACGATCGCGCAAGGCAGTACGAAGCAACATCTTTCCGCGGGTTATTCCGTTTCCTTCGCTTTATTGAACGTATTTTAGAGCGCGGGGATGATATGGGAACAGCGAGAGCGCTTAGTGAACAAGAAGATGTGGTTCGAATTATGACGATTCATAAAAGTAAAGGGTTAGAGTTCCCGGTTGTATTTGTAGCGGGGCTTGGGCGCCGTTTTAATACACAAGATTTAATGAAACGATTCTTATTACACAAAGATTTCGGTTTTGGATCACAGTTTATTGATCCTCGTAAACGAATTAAATATACAACGTTATCACAACTAGCCATTAAACGTAAAATGAAGATGGAACTAATTGCGGAAGAGATGCGCGTATTATATGTTGCTCTAACGCGTGCAAAAGAAAAATTGATTTTAATTGGTACGGTGAAAGATAAAGAAAAAGAGATTGAAAAGTGGCTTGACCCACGTGAGCATACAGATTGGTTGTTACCGGGTTACGTTCGTGCAGGAGCATCTTGTTACTTAGATTGGATTGCACCGTCACTATATAGACATCGTGATAGCGAAATGCTTCTTGAACTTGGACAAGGAAATATACCAAATGAAATTTATGAATACGATGCGAGCTGGAAAGTGGAAGTGATTGATGGTAGCACTTTACTTGCACCGGAACCAGTACAAGAAGAAAAGCAAGAATTGTTAGAAGCGCTTCGTGAGAAAAAACCTGTTCCTCTAGAAAGTGAACGAAAAGAAGAGGTGTATGCTCGTTTAACTTGGGAATATGCGTATGAAGGTGCAACAGCGCATCGGGCGAAGCAGTCTGTTACTGAGATAAAGCGGAATTATCAATCGGAAGATGGAAGTGATAATGCCTTTATTAAAAAACTTCGTACTCCTATAAAAACGCGTCCTCGTTTTATGGAGAAAAAGGGGTTAACTTATGCTGAACGGGGAAC
>Ga0207696_1002027_pt1 | contig 10254 bp, 9 predicted proteins | sample KBSS54metaG_FD_184403 | JGI IMG/M metagenome (GOLD analysis project Ga0207696, IMG submission 184403) | Switchgrass rhizosphere microbial communities from Kellogg Biological Station, Michigan, USA - KBS S5-4 metaG (SPAdes) (version 2) | ecosystem: Host-associated > Plants > Roots > Rhizosphere >...
CGCCACGGCCCAGGCGGCCAGCATGGACAGCAGGGCCAGCACCAGGGTGCGGCGCAGGGCGGGCGAGCCGCGCAGCAGCCCGGCCATCACGGGAAGGGCGCACAGCGAGGGAAGCCAGGACGAGATGGCGCGCGCCGCCTCGATCGAGATGGCGGGCGTTTGCGCGTTGGCGTTCAGCAGCGTGAACAGGGCGGGGTCCAGGGGCAGCATGGCAATGCTCGATCAGGGTGCGGAAGGCGGAAGGCTGGCGGCGGGCCACAGGGAGTCGGGCGCGCTGTCCCGGGTGCGCAGCGCACGCGTGACCGCCAGGTCGAAGAGCCAGCCAGCCGTCCAGCACAGCCAGCCGGTCCACAGCGTGTGGCTCATGAAATGGGCGCCGCGCATCTGCTGGGCCAGGCCCATCGACAGGCCTGCGGCCAGCGAGACGGCCAGCCAGATCCAGGCTGCGCGCGGTGCATGGCGGCGCAGCGCGAAATAGCCGGCCAGAAAGGCGAAGCCTGCCGAGGCGTGGCCTGCGGGAAAGCAGCGGCCCGGCCCGCCGTCGGCCAGGCCCAGTGACCAGTGCGAGACATGGCGCGCCACGCCGCCGAACTCGGCCAGGTCCCAGGGGCAGCTGGTCGCGCTGGTGTACTTGAGCAGCGAGATCAGGGCCAGCGACAGCAAGATGCCCGCCACCAGCTGCACGCGCCGTCCATGGGGCAGCAGGCGCAGCGCGCCCACGGGCCGCCAGACGCACAGCGTCAGGCCCAGCACCACCAGCCAGGCCATGCGGCGTGCGCCTTCGTGGGCGATGTTCACGAAGAACCAGTCCGAACGCAGCGCAAAGCCATCGGCGTCGCCAAACCAGCGGGCCATGGCCAGGTCCAGGGCGCTGGCATCCCAGGCCAGAACCACGGCCAGGGCCGCCAGGGTCCACAGCAGGGTGCGTTTGAAGGAGGGGCCCTGCGCGGGGGCTGCGGAGAAATCTCGGGGTTCAGGTGTCGGCATGGCCGGCAGCATGAGAAGCGCGGCTTAAACCCGTCTTAACGCATGCCCCGGCGTGCGGCCATCGTCTGGCGCCGCAGCCGGCAGCGGCCATTGCACAATGCGCGCATGCGAATACTGGTCGTCGAAGACAACGCGGGCATTGCCGCAGGCCTGCAGGCCAATCTGCAACAGCGCCGCTATGCGGTCGATGTCTGCACCACCGTGGCCGAGGCCTGGCATGCGCTGGAGATGGAGCGCTTCGACGCCGTGCTGCTGGACCTGGGCCTGCCCGATGGCGACGGCAGCGAAATCCTGCGCCGCCTGCGGGGCCCGCGCCGCCCGGGTGGCGACAGCCAGGCCCTGCCGGACCCCAACACGCCCGTGCTCATCCTGACCGCGCGCGACCAGGTGCGCGAGCGCATCGCCGGGCTGGACCTGGGTGCCGATGATTACCTGGTCAAGCCCTTCGACATCGACGAGCTGGAGGCGCGGCTGCGCGCCATGCTGCGCCGCGCAGGAGGCCAGGCGGCACCCGTGATCCGCCATGGCGAGCTGGAGGTCGACCCGGCCGCGCGCACCGTGCGCCGCGACGGAAAGCTGGTGGAGATGTCGCCGCGCGAGTTCTCCGTACTCTGGGTGCTGCTGCAGGCGCGCGGACGCGTGCTCTCGCGCCAGCAGATCGAAGAGCACCTTTACAGCTGGGGCACGGCCGTGGAAAGCAATGCCGTCGAAGTCCACATCCACCACCTGCGCAAGAAGCTGGGCAATGCCAGCATCGTCACCATGCGTGGCGTGGGCTATTTCCTGCCCGTGGAGAACACATGAGCACCGCGCCGGACCGCCGCCCCTCGCTGATCTGGCATCTGATGGCCTGGATGCTGGGCGCGCTGGTCGTGGTCTGGGCCAGCTTCGTGGCGCTGGGCTACCAGACCGGCGTGCACGAGGCCGACGAGCTCACCGACGGCCACCTGGCCGGTGTGGCTGCGCTGGTGCTCAATCTGGAAGTCGCAGGCGCCGTAGGCCAGGGAGCAGCCACGCCCGTGCATGAGCCCCCCGGCCTCATGGCCCACGACTACCAGCAGTCGCTGAGCGTGGCCCTGTGGGATGGCGCGGGCCGGCTCATCTCGCGCACGGGCGATGCGCCGGAGCCCGCCTTCGACACCGAGCAGGGCTTTGCCACCCTGCGCCTGGGTCCCGAGCATCGGGCCTGGCGCAGCTTCACCCAATGGAGCCGCGACCACGCACGCAAGGTCAGCGTGATGATCGAGCTGCAGGAGCGCGACGAACTGGCCGACGACATTGCGGGCCAGATGGTCGAGCCCGGCCTGTGGCTGCTGCCCGTGGTGGCGCTGGCGCTGGGGCTGGCCATTCGCCGGGGCATGCGGCCGCTCAACGAACTCTCGCGCGAGGTGGAGCGCCTGGACCTGGCCCAGGCCGAGCGCGTCTCGCACCGCCACGCGCTGCGGGAATTCATGCCCGTGGTGAACTCCATCAACACCTTGCTGGACCGCCAGCAGGAGGCGCTGGAGCGCGAGCGCAGCCTGGCCAACGAAGTGGCCCATGAACTGCGCACGCCGCTGGCCTCCATCGCCTTGCAGGCGCGGGCCCTGGGCGATGCGCCGGCCGGTGCCATGGACGCCCCGGCCCAACGCCAGGCGCTGGCGCAGATAGGCCGGGATGCGCTGCACGCCGGCCATGTGCTCAGCCAGCTGCTGGCACTGGCGCGTGCCGGCCGCGCCATGCTGGCCGAGCCGCCCGTGCCCGTGGACCTGGCCGCGCTGGCCCGGCAGGTGGTGGCCGCCCATGCGCAGGCGGCCTGGCAGCGCGACTGCAGCCTGTCCGTGCAGGCGCCTGAGGCACTGGGCGTGATGGGCAATGCCGTGCTGCTGGAGCTGGCGCTGCGCAACCTGGTGGAAAACGCCCTCAAGCACACGCCGCACGGCACGCAGATCGAAGTCCAGGCCGGGCAGGGGCCCGACGGCGAGGTCTGGCTGCAGGTCTGCGACGACGGCCGCCGTAGCGACGGCCGCCGCGATGGCGCCGAGCGCGCGGCAGCGCCCGTGGACAGCCTGCACCTGGGCCACGAGATCGTGGCGCGCGTGCTGCGCGCCCACCAGGGAAGCTTTGGCGAGGCCGCGCCGCCCGAAGGCTTCACGACCTGCTACCGCATGGGAATGCCCGGGACAGGGTTGGCGGCAGCTGGTTAAAATCGCCAGTTACCAAGCGGTTACTGCCGCGATCCCCCGGCCGTGGCCCCGCAGCGCACCCATGACGCAGCGGCGGCTGCCATGCGGCAGGGGCATCCCCCTCTCAACAACTTGATACGGACCCTACACATGCCTCTCGTTTCGATGCGCGAACTGCTGGACCACGCTGCCGAAAACGGCTACGGTCTTCCCGCCTTCAACGTCAACAACCTGGAGCAGGTGCAAGCCGTGATGTCGGCCGCTGACGAAGTGGGCGCGCCCGTCATCCTGCAGGCCAGCGCAGGCGCCCGCAAGTACGCCGGCGAGCCCTTCATCAAGCACCTGATCCAGGCCGCTGCCGAGCAGTATCCCCACATCCCCCTGGTCATGCACCAGGACCACGGCACCTCGCCCGCCATCTGCCAGGGCGCGCTGAACCTGGGCTTCGGCTCGGTGATGATGGACGGCTCGCTGAGGGAAGACGGCAAGACGCCTTCCTCCTTCGAATACAACGTGGACGTGACCCGCAAGGTCGTGGAAATGGCCCACAAGCTGGGCGCCACCGTCGAAGGTGAGCTCGGCTGCCTGGGCTCGCTGGAAACCGGCATGGCCGGCGAGGAAGACGGCGTGGGCGCCGAAGGCGTGCTCGACCACTCGGCCCTGCTGACCGACCCCGAGGAAGCGGCCCAGTTCGTCAAGGCCACGCAGCTGGACGCGCTGGCCATTGCCATCGGCACCAGCCACGGCGCCTACAAGTTCACGCGCAAGCCCACGGGCGACATCCTGTCCATCCAGCGCGTCAAGGAAATCCACGCGCGCCTGCCCAACACCCACCTGGTCATGCACGGCTCCTCCTCCGTGCCCCAGGAACTGCTGGAAATCATCCGCCAGTACGGCGGCGCCATGAAGGAAACCTACGGCGTGCCCGTCGAGGAAATCCAGGAAGCCATCAAGCACGGCGTGCGCAAGATCAACATCGACACCGACATCCGTCTGGCGATGACCGGCGCCGTGCGCAAGTTCCTGGCCGAGAACCCCGAGAAGTTCGACGCCCGCGAATGGCTCAAGCCCGCCCGCGAAGCCGCCAAGCAGATCTGCAAGGCCCGCTACATCGAGTTCGGCTGCGAAGGCCAGGGCGCCAAGATCAAGGGCTACACGCTGGAGCAGATGGCCGCCAAGTACGCTGCCGGTTCGCTGCAGCAGGTCGTGAACTGATCGGTTCCTTCCCCTTCAAAGAAAGCCCGCCGGTCCGCCCGGCGGGCTTTTTTGTTGTCAGCGCGGCGCGGGGGCCGCAGCCTGGGACCGCTGGGGTACGGCCATGGCCATCTCGTCATCGGGCACCACGGGCTGGGGGTGGCTGGCGTTCCAGCCCGACACCAGCAGGCTGGTGCCCGACAGCACCAGCAGCAGGCAGACCATCCATTCGACCAGCCGCTTGGGCAGGGCGGGCGGATGGCGCATGTGCAGCCAGGTCACCACCGTCACCACGGGAAAGGCCAGGGCCGCCGCCAGCAGCACGCTGGCGGTGATCTCGCCCTCCCAGGCCACCATCACCAGGCGCAGCAGCGCGCAGGTGAGAAACATGGCAAACAGGCACTGGCGCACCACCAGGCGGTCCAGCGGCTGGCGGTACAGGTGGTAGACCATGGGCGGGCCCGGCGTGGCAAACAGCCCGCCCAGCACCCCCGATGCCACACCGGCCACCCACAGCGACACCGGTCCCGACACCTGCGCGTTGACCTGCTTTTGCAGCAACAGCAACAGCGCGCAGGCCACGATGGCCAGGCCCAGCAGCATGCGCAGCCCGCTCAGCGCATTGCCGCTGAGCCATTGCAGCAGCAGCACGCCGCCGATCACGCCGATGACGCTGCTGATCAGCATGGGCTTGAGCAGCGTCCACTGCGGCACCTGGCGATGGGCGCGCAGGTAGGCCACGCCGTTGACCACGGACAGCAGGCAGGCCACGTTGGCCGCATCGCCAATGCCCATCAGGTGCGTGGCACCGGCCACGCCCACGAAGATCAGCCCGAAGGCAAAGCCCGTCAGGTTCTGGCAAAACGTCGCCAGGCCCACAAGGGCCAGGAACATCACATACTGGATCACGCTCATCGAAAGGCTTTCTGGCGCGCCGCTGCGCCGAACCGGCGACGCTATCACGAAGCGTGCGCCGTTGCCTGCAGGCGCAGCGGGCAGGGCGCCAAGCCGCCGATCGCCAGGCCGCACTCACCGACGCGCGGTGTATCAGCCCGGCGCGTTGAGGCGTTCCAGCCGCTCGGGCGTGCCCACGTCGGTCCAGCGGCCCGTGTACAGGCTGGCCCCCACCTGGCCGGCCGCCATGGCGCGGCGCAGCAGCAGTACCAGCGGCACGCGCCATCCCTCGGGGTTGCCGGGCGGGATGTCGCACCAGGGCGCGGCAAACAGCTCGGCGCGCAGCAGCGCAATGGTGCCGTAGGTCTGGCGCGGGCGGGCATCGCCCTCGGGCCAATCGCAGGCCAGGCCCAGTTCGTCCACGCCGAAGTCGCCACGCGGGTGGTGCTCGGGGTTGGGCACCAGCCACAGATGGGCCAGGCGGCCGCTGGCGGCAAATTCGCGGGCGGCCTCGAACGGGAAATCGAAGTCGGGCGCGTAGACATCGCCGGCCGCCAGCCAGAACACATCGCCCAGCAGCGGCAGCGCGCGCGCAATGCCGCCGGCGGTCTCCAGCGCCTGCTCGGGCTCGGGGGAATAGGCCAACTGCAGCGGCTCGCCCCCGTTGTCAGGCACGAATTGGGGGCCGAATCGCGCCGGAATCTGCGCGCCCAGCCAGCCCGTGTTGACCACCGCGCGGCGCACGCCCGCCCGGGCCAGCGCCTGCATGTGGTGCTGCAGCAGCGGCTGGCCCTGCACCTGCAGCAGGGGCTTGGGGGTGGTGTCGGTCAGCGGCCGCATGCGCTCGCCACGGCCTGCGGCCAGCAGCATGGCAGGCGGCTGTTCGGTGAGGGAAAGCGCCTTGGCGGCGGGGAACGGCGGGATGGGCTGGGCGGTCATGGAGGGCAACTGTAGACCATTGCCAGCGGCCATTGCCCCGCGCCCGGGAGCCGAAAACCCCAGTCCTTTAAAATGGCCGGCTTATTCTGATTACCCCCTCCTTCACGGAGCGCCCTGATGGCCAACACTCAACAAATGGCGAATGCGATCCGCGCACTCGCAATGGATGCCGTTCAACAAGCCAACTCCGGCCACCCCGGCGCCCCCATGGGCATGGCCGACATGGCCGTGGCACTGTGGAGCCGTCACCTCAAGCACAACCCCGTCAACCCGCAATGGGCTGACCGTGACCGCTTCATCCTGTCCAACGGCCACGGCTCCATGCTGATCTACGCGCTGCTGCACCTCACGGGCTACGCGCTGCCGATCGACGAGCTCAAGAACTTCCGCCAGCTGCACAGCAAGACGGCCGGCCACCCCGAAGTGGGCATCACCCCCGGCGTGGAAACCACCACCGGCCCGCTGGGCCAGGGCATCACCAATGCCGTGGGCTTCGCGCTGGCAGAAAAGCTGCTGGCTGCCGAATTCAACCGTCCCGGCCACGCCATCGTCGACCACCACACCTACGTGTTCCTGGGTGACGGCTGCCTGATGGAAGGCATCAGCCACGAGGCCGCGGCCCTGGCCGGCGCCTGGAAGCTGGGCAAGCTGGTGGCGCTGTACGACGACAACGGCATCTCCATCGACGGCAAGGTCGCCCCCTGGTTCATCGATAACACGCCCGCCCGCTTCGAAGCCTATGGCTGGAACGTGATCCGCGACGTGGACGGCCACAACGTCCAGGCCCTCGATGCCGCCATCGCCGCCGCCAAGAAGAACAGCTCCAAGCCCACGCTGATCTGCTGCAAGACCAGCATCGGCAAGGGCTCGCCCAACCGCCAGGACACGGCCAAGGCCCACGGCGAGCCCCTGGGCGCCGAGGAAATCGCGCTGACCCGCGCGGCCCTGGGCTGGGAGCACGGCCCCTTCGACATCCCCGCCAGCGTCTACGGCGACTGGGATGCCAAGGCCGCCGGCGCCAAGGCCGAAGCGGCCTGGAACAAGAAGTTCGCCGCCTACGCCAAGGCCTTCCCCGAGCTGGCTGCCGACTTCACGCGCCGCATGGCCGGCGACCTGCCTGCCAACTTCGGTGAGATCGCCGCGCAGATCGCCTCCGACGCGCATGACGCAGGCGCCACCGTGGCCAGCCGCAAGGCCAGCCAGCTGGCCCTGGAAGGCCTGACCGCAGCCCTGCCCGAGCTGCTGGGCGGCTCGGCCGACCTGACCGGCTCCAACCTGACCAACACCAAGAGCACGCCTTCGCTGCGCGTGGACGACAAGGGTGCCGTGGTCCTGACCGAAGACGGCAAGATCGGCCGCCACATCAACTACGGTGTGCGCGAGTTCGGCATGGCCGCCATCATGAACGGCATCGCCCTGCATGGCGGCTACATCCCCTACGCAGGCACCTTCCTGACCTTCAGCGACTACAGCCGCAACGCCATCCGCATGGCCGCGCTGATGAAGCAGCGCGTGGTCCACGTCTTCACGCACGACTCCATCGGCCTGGGCGAAGACGGCCCCACCCACCAGTCCATCGAGCACGCCGCCTCGCTGCGCCTGATCCCTGGCCTGGATGTCTGGCGCCCTGCAGACACCACGGAAACCGCCGTCGCCTGGACCGTGGCCCTGAGCCAGAAGAACAAGCCCACGGCCCTGCTGCTGTCGCGCCAGAACCTGGCCTACGCAGCCAAGACCGAAGACGCGCTGGACGACATCGCCTGCGGCGCCTACGTGCTGTCCGAGCCCAAGGCCGTCGGCCTGAACAAGAAGGCCCAGGCCGTCATCATCGCCACCGGCTCCGAGGTGCAACTGGCCCTGGCCGCCCAGAAGCTGCTGGCAGAGCGCAAGGTCGCCGTGCGCGTGGTCTCCATGCCCAGCACGACCACCTTCGACAAGCAGGACGCCAAGTACAAGAGCCAGGTGCTGCCGGCCAACCTGCCGCGCATCGCCGTGGAAATGGGCGTGACCGACTTCTGGTGGAAGTACGGCTGCGCCGCCGTCGTCGGCATCGACACCTACGGCGAATCGGCCCCAGCGCCCGTGCTGTTCAAGCACTTCGGCTTCACGGCCGAGAACGTGGCCGACACCGTGCAGGCTGCGCTGCAGCGCGCCGGCAAGTAAAGCTGCGAGAAGGGGCCTGTGGCCCCTTTTTGCCGCCCGCCAGGCCCGGCCTGGCCCTCACCGTTTCAGTTTTTCCGTTTTTCGCAATCCGTCAATCCAAGAGGCAAATATGACGATCAAGATCGGTATCAACGGCTTCGGCCGCATCGGCCGCATGGTGTTCCGCGCTGCCGTGCAGAACTTCAGCGACATCGAAGTCGTGGGCATCAACGACCTGCTCGAGCCCGACTACCTGGCCTACATGCTCAAGTACGACAGCGTGCACGGCCGCTTCAAGGGCGAGGTCTCGGTGGAGGGCTCCAACCTGATCGTCAACGGCAAGACCATCCGCCTGACGCAGGAGCGCGACCCCGCCAACCTGAAGTGGAACGAAGTCGGCGCCGACATCGTGATCGAGGCCACCGGCCTGTTCCTGACCGACGAGACCGCACGCAAGCACCTGGCTGCCGGCGCCAAGAAGGTCATCATGTCCGCGCCTTCCAAGGACAGCACCCCGATGTTTGTCTTCGGCGTGAACTGCAAGACCTACGCTGGCCAGGACGTGATCTCCAACGCCTCCTGCACCACCAACTGCCTGGCTCCCGTGGCCAAGGTGCTCAACGACAAGTGGGGCATCAAGCGCGGCCTGATGACCACCGTGCACGCTGCCACCGCCACGCAAAAGACCGTGGACGGCCCCAGCAACAAGGACTGGCGCGGCGGCCGCGGTATCCTGGAAAACATCATTCCCTCCAGCACGGGCGCAGCCAAGGCCGTGGGCGTGGTGATTCCTGAGCTCAACAAGAAGCTGACCGGCATGTCCTTCCGCGTGCCCACCTCCGACGTGTCGGTGGTGGACCTGACGGTGGAGCTGAACAGCGAAGCCAGCTACGAAGAGATCTGCGCCGAAATGAAGGCCCAGTCGCAAGGCGCGCTCAAGGGCGTGCTGGGCTACACCGAAGACAAGGTCGTGGCCACGGACTTCCGCGGCGAGTCCTGCACCTCGGTGTTCGATGCCGAAGCCGGCATCGCCCTGGACAAGACCTTCGTGAAGGTCGTGTCCTGGTACGACAACGAGTGGGGCTACTCGAACAAGTGCCTGGAAATGGTGCGCGTGGTCGCCGCCAAGTAATCCTGGCGCGAACCGCTGCGGGGCCTGTCGAGGGCCCCGCACCAGGCCGGCATCGGACGCGATGCCGGCCTTTTCATGGCGGACAGTGTGCCCTGGCACTGCAAGCGTTGCTCGACAAAGCGGGCTCCGGCGGCGCGGCATCATGGCCGCATGACTACTTCATCCGCATTGCACGAGACCATTGGCTTTGACGACTTCCTCAAGGTGGAGCTGCGCGTGGGCCGCATCGTGGACGCCCAGGTGTTCAAGGAGGCGCGCCGCCCCGCCTATGTGCTGCAGGTCGATTTCGGCCCCGAACTGGGCCTGCGCAAGTCCAGCGCCCAGATCACGGCGCTGTACCGGCCCGAGGAACTGATAGGCCGCCAGGTGGTGGCCGTGCTGAACTTTCCCAGCAAGCAGATCGGTCCCATGCGATCGGAATGCCTGGTCACGGGATTCCACAACGAGAACGGCGAGGTGGCGCTGTGCGTGCCCGACCGCGAGGTGCCGCTGGGCACCAAGCTGCTGTGACGGCCTGGGTGACTATTGGCCTGGGTGACTATTCGATGCGCACGTCGGCCGCCTTGACGATGCGCCCGGACGCTTCCCAGTCGTCCTTGAGCAGGCGCTGGAATTCGGCGGCCGGCAGGGTGGCGGCTTCCACGCCCACGCGGGCCAGGCGCTCCTGGACCACGGGCTCGGCCAGCACCTTGCGTACGGCGGCGTTGATGCGCTCCACTTCGGCGGGTGGCGTGCCGGCCGGTGCCAGCAGGCCCAGCCAGGAGTCGAAGGCATAGCCGGGCACGCCGGACTCGGCCACCG
>Ga0207696_1002029_pt1 | contig 10248 bp, 9 predicted proteins | sample KBSS54metaG_FD_184403 | JGI IMG/M metagenome (GOLD analysis project Ga0207696, IMG submission 184403) | Switchgrass rhizosphere microbial communities from Kellogg Biological Station, Michigan, USA - KBS S5-4 metaG (SPAdes) (version 2) | ecosystem: Host-associated > Plants > Roots > Rhizosphere >...
ATTCCAGCCACTCCACCAGCAACGCACGGAGGTTTTTCAGCTGCGGCTTGCCGTCCAGACCGATGATGTTGACGTTGACCCGGTAGGTCGACTCCAGCTCGGTGCTGGCGAACAGGTGCTGCATCAGCGCTTCGTGATCGACGCGGCTGTTGACCGGGATGATCACGATGCGGCACGGGTTTTCGTGGTCGGATTCGTCGCGAAGATCGGCGATCTGCGGCGCTTTCGACGGTTTGGCCTGCATCAGCGCGGCGATCTGCTCCAGCACCTTGGCCCCGGAGACCTGGTGGGGAAGCGCGGTAACGATGATGTCGCCGTCCTCGACGTGGTACACGGCGCGCATGCGCACCGAGCCCTTGCCGGTTTCGTACATTTTCAGCAGGTCGGCGCGCGGGGTGATGATTTCCGCTTCGGTCGGGTAGTCCGGGCCCTGGATGTGTTCGCAGAGCTGTTCGACCGTGGCTTTCGGCTCGTCGAGCAGGCGCACGCACGCAGTGGCAACTTCGCGCAGGTTGTGCGGCGGCACGTCGGTGGCCATGCCCACGGCAATACCGGTGGTGCCGTTAAGCAGGATGTTCGGCAAACGTGCCGGCAACACCAGCGGTTCCTGCAGGGTGCCGTCGAAGTTCGGGCCCCAGTCCGCGGTGCCCTGGCCCAGTTCGCTGAGCAGCACTTCGGAATAACGCGACAGCCGCGCTTCGGTGTAACGCATGGCGGCGAAGGACTTGGGATCATCCGGCGCACCCCAGTTACCCTGGCCGTCCACCAGCGTGTAGCGATAGCTGAACGGCTGGGCCATCAGCACCATCGCCTCGTAGCACGCCGAGTCGCCGTGCGGGTGGAACTTGCCGAGCACGTCGCCGACGGTACGCGCCGACTTCTTGTGCTTGGAATCGGCATCCAGCCCCAGCTCGCTCATGGCGTAGACGATACGCCGCTGTACCGGTTTCAGACCGTCGCCGATATGCGGCAGGGCACGGTCCATGATCACGTACATGGAGTAGTTGAGGTAGGCATTTTCGGTGAAGTCAGCCAGCGACCGGCGTTCTACGCCATCTAAGCTGTCTGCAAGGTTGTCGCTCATGCGGGCCTCATCGGTTCGTTGTCTGGCGCAGCAGCATGGTGCCGCCGCGCTGAGTAAATTCAAGTTTGTTCAGGGCGCTCATGCCGAGCAGCACCTGATCGCCATGCAACCCCGGCGCCACCAGTGCGCGGACGTCCCGCAGCACGATGTCGCCCAGTTGCAGGCGGTCGATACGGGTGCGATAGCCCTGGCTCAGGCCATTGGCCGTGCTCAGGGTCACACCGAAACCTTCTTCCAGCCGGAGGTTTTTCGCCACCTCGGCCGGGATTGCCACGTCGGTCGCGCCGGTGTCGAGCATGAACTCCACCGGCCGACCGTTGATCAGGCCGCTGGCGACAAAATGTCCCTGGGCGTTGCCGATCAGTTTCACTTCGATAAAACCATTGCCCTGCTGCGAAGCCACTTCCACATTGGGATTGCGCTGGCGTTCTTCCCACTGGCCGAAAAACCGCGTGGCCAGAAACAGCGCCGCGCACCACGCCAGAATCATCAGCACCCGACCGGCGCGTTTGCCCGGCGGCTGCTGGCTCATGGCTTGGCGCTCCAGCCACCCTCAGGCGCGGCGAAACGCCAGATGATCGGGCGAACCTCGCCATCGGCGCGCGGGCCAAAATTGTTGTCGACGCCGATCCATGCACCTTGAGCATCGACCACCAGTGCCTCTTCCAGCCCGAAGTTCTGCTCGTAACGACGATTGGCCTGCAACAGCTCGGCCGCATATGACCAGCAGAGCTCGACCTTGGCCGTCTGCGCATCGCGTCGACAGATCTGGTACGCGTTGCGCTCAAGGGTAAACAGCTTGCCGTTGAACAGGGAGATATCGGAAAAATCCCGATTGACCGGACGGGCTTTCGGGAACTGTGGCGGCTGCATTTCCATCCCGCCTTCGCTGAGCAGCACGCAGCGACCGTCACAATCCCACACTGTCTGCTGGCGCTTGATCAGCAACAAGCCACGGCTTTGCCGCTCGGCAGCCAGCCACATCTGATCGCCCGCCGGGTTGATCGCCAGGCCTTCGAATATCGCGTTGAATTGCAGCAGCATCCCGCTGGCCCGCGCCTCGCGAACCATCATCGGCGAGATTTTCAGCCACGACGACGGCCCCTGCGGCGGCACTTGCAGCACGGCCGCGTGAGCTTCGCTGACGATGTAGCGGTTGCCGGCGCTGTCGCAGCTGATGCCTTCGAAATCCAGATCGCCGCCCCGAATGAACGACGCCGCCCAGGTGCGCGAACTGATGCCCCACGGCAAGCCGCTGTCCGGCACTTTCGGCGGATCGATGCGCACGGCCGTGGCCTGCCAGACCCGGTCGCGGATATCGAGACGGTAGATCTGATCATCGTCGCGGTCCGAAACCGTCCACAGGTCATTGCCGCACAAGGCCAGCCCCGACAGGTTGCCGCCGCGCATGCCTTCGACCGGGTGTTCGGCGAGCACGCGCAGCTCTTGCACAGGCTCTGCCGACACCGTCATCGAACCCAGCAGCAACGCACCCGCCAAGGCCCAGCCAAACCGCATCAGGCCAGAACCTCGGCGAGGTTGCCCTTGGATTCAAGCCAGGTCTTGCGGTCGCCGGCGCGTTTCTTCGCCAGCAGCATGTCCATCATTTCCGAGGTCTCGGCGAAGTCGTCCCCGAGGGTCAACTGCACCAGACGGCGGGTGTTCGGGTCCATGGTGGTTTCACGCAGCTGCGGCGGGTTCATTTCACCCAGACCTTTGAATCGGGTGACCTGCGGCTTGCCGCGTTTCTTCTCGGCCACCAGACGGTCAAGGATCCCGTCGCGCTCGGCGTCGTCCAGGGCGTAGAAAATCTCTTTGCCCAGGTCGATGCGGTACAGCGGCGGCATCGCCACGTAGACGTGACCGGCATCCACCAGCGGGCGGAAATGCTGGACGAACAAGGCGCACAACAATGTTGCGATGTGCAGACCGTCGGAGTCGGCGTCGGCGAGGATGCAGATCTTGCCGTAGCGCAGCTGGCTCATGTCCTCGGCGCCCGGATCGACACCGATGGCCACGGCAATGTTGTGCACCTCCTGACTGGCCAGCACTTCGCTGCCGTCGACTTCCCAGGTGTTGAGGATCTTGCCGCGCAACGGCAGGATCGCCTGGAATTCCTTGTCCCGCGCCTGCTTGGCAGAACCGCCGGCGGAATCACCTTCCACCAGGAACAGCTCGGAACGCATCGGATCCTGCCCGGCGCAATCGGCCAGCTTGCCCGGCAATGCCGGCCCCTGGGTGATGCGTTTGCGCTCGACCTTTTTGCTCGCTTTCAGGCGACGGCCGGCGTTGCTGATTGCCAGTTCGGCCAGCGCCAGACCGGTTTCAGGATTGGCGTTGAGCCACAGGCTGAACGCGTCCTTGACCACACCGGAAACGAAAGCCGCTGCTTCACGAGACGACAGACGCTCCTTGGTCTGGCCGGAGAATTGCGGCTCCTGCATCTTCATCGACAGGACGAAAGCAATGCGCTCCCAAACGTCTTCCGGCGCCAGCTTCACGCCACGCGGCAGCAGACTGCGGAATTCGCAGAACTCGCGCATCGCATCGAGCAGGCCCTGACGCAGACCGTTGACGTGGGTGCCGCCCTGCTCCGTCGGGATCAGGTTGACGTAGCTTTCAGTGACCGAAGTGCCGCCCTCCGGCAGCCACAACAGGGCCCACTCGACCGCTTCCTTGGTGCCGGCCAGGTTGCCGCAGAACGGCGCGTCCGGCAGGCGCTCGAATTCGCTCACCGCGTCTACCAGGTAGGAGCGCAGGCCATCTTCGTAATGCCACTCGACCTTTTCGCCGGTGCCTTTGTCTTCGAAGCTGATCAACAGCCCCGGGCACAGAACGGCTTTGGCCTTGAGTACGTGCTTGAGGCGGCTGATGGAGAATTTCGGCGAATCGAAGTACTTCGGATCCGGCGCGAAATACACGCTGGTCCCGGTATTGCGCTTGCCGACGGTGCCGATCACTTGCAGATCGGTGGCCTTGAAGCCGTCGGCGAAGGTCATTTCGTATTCGTTGCCGTCACGTTTGACCCGCACCCGTACCTGGGTCGACAAGGCGTTGACCACCGAAATACCCACCCCGTGCAGACCGCCGGAGAACTGGTAGTTCTTGTTGGAAAACTTGCCGCCCGCATGGAGCTTGGTGAGGATCAGTTCGACGCCCGAAACGCCCTCTTCCGGGTGGATGTCGACCGGCATGCCACGGCCGTCGTCGCAGACTTCCAGCGAGTGATCGGCGTGGAGGATGACCTGGATCGATTTGGCGTGGCCGGCCAGGGCTTCGTCGACGCTGTTGTCGATGACTTCCTGGGCAAGGTGGTTCGGCCGACTGGTGTCGGTGTACATGCCGGGGCGTTTGCGCACCGGGTCGAGGCCCGAGAGGACTTCGATGGCGTCGGCGTTATAGGAGCTAGCGCTGGGAGTGGCCATAGGGTCTCGTCGTCAGTGATTCAATGAAAATGGGGCAAGACTTCACAGTGCGGTGAAATCGATTGCCTGATAGGTATCGGCGCCAATCCCGGCAAAGCTGAGCAATGCCGGCAATTGTGTAACAAATCCTTGGAAACTGTGATCGCCGCCGGCCTGGATGCGCAAGGCACAGGCCCGGTAATACTGCTGGGCAAGGCGATAATCCAGCGCTTCATCCCCGGTCTGCAACCATACCTGATAACGCTGCGGATCCTGCGGCGCCGGCACTTCCAGCTCGGCCAGAGCCGTCACGTGGTCGTGGGTCAGCTCCCAGGTTTCGTCGGTGTACAGGTTTTTCTGGGTGCCCAGGTATCCGTCGAACATCCGGTGCGGACTGACGGCCGGGTTGACCAGCAGGGCTTTCAGGCCATGGCGCTCGGCCAGGTGAGTCGCATAGTAGCCGCCGAGCGAGCTTCCCACCAGCAATGGCCGGCCGAGTTCGGCGATTGCCTGTTCCAGCTGACCGATGGCTTGGCGCGGGTGGTGATGCAGCGCCGGCACACGCAGTTGATCGCTCAAACCCAGCCGCTCCATTACCTCGACCAGCTGACAGGCCTTTTTCGAGGCCGGCGCACTGTTGAAACCATGGATATAGAGAATCGAACCGGACATTTGAGCTCCCTGGGCGTCGGCTGAAGATAGCGGAGTTTACAGGGAGTCTTGGTGGGTTGGGCCAGCTGTCCATTCGTTATCAAAAATAGCCTTGTTAGCTGATCAGATAACAAAGCAAAATTTGATAACAAATAAGGAACTTTCGTTGTTTATCCGTACTGATAACCTATTCTGCATCGATAACCTTGGCTGATCACCCCCGAAAAAATTGGGATCAAGCATGCAAAACAAAGTATCTGATCATCACGAAAAGAGCCTGCTGGCCGGTTTCGTTTCGGCGCTTGAGGAAGCGACCGGTGTTTCGGTCATACGCATCTGCGAGCAGGCTCAAAGCGAAGGAAGCGTGCTGGATGCCGTAGTAGAAGCCACTGCATCTGAAGAACAGTGGCATGTCCCGATCGAGATTCTGAACGAAGGCTATCCCCGCGATGTTCGAGATGCGGCGTGGACACTGGAGGGTTATCGCGCCCGGCTTCGCGCAAATGCTCATGAAAAAAACGTGATACCCATGGTTATTGCGAAACACCTGAGCAAAGGTGCCCGCGAAGAGTTGAAAGTAAGAAACATCGGTTACTACGACTCAAGCGGCTCCATGCATCTACGCCATGATCGGTGGCTGATCCACATCGAGCGCCCTTACGCAGGCAAAAAAGAGGTGGGCACCTTCTCTCTCTTCAGCCGCTCCAGAGAGAAAGTGATACACGCTCTTCTCCACCTGAAGGGAGACTGGTTCACCGGCTATCAGCTTGCTGAGGCATCTGAAACATCCGTCTACTCGGTCTCCGTTGTACTCAAGGAGCTCGAAAAACTCGAATGGCTGGTTACATCCGACGGACGCGGCCGGGACCAGCGCCGTAAACTCAGCCAACCGGGAAAGCTGCTCGACGCCTGGGCTGCCGCCCGCCAGAAATCCAAAGAAACGAAATCTCGCTGGTATCTATTCTCCTCGAGCCCTGAAAATCTCCTCACTCAAGTCTCGCTGACGGCGATGAAGTCAGGCATCCCGGACGACTGGGCAGTGACGGGGGCGACTGCTGCAAACGCACTATCACCTCTTTTGACCGGAGTCGATGTCGCCGAGATCGCAATCCCTTCGGAGTCCGTCAGCGATTTTGTGGCAGCTTTGGCACTGAAACCCGCCGAGAAAGGCTCGAACATCGTACTGATTGAGCGCAGCGGCGCAGAAATGCTGTTCCGCCAAAAGCATGAGGGAACATGGTTTGCCAGCCCCTTTATTCAATACATCGACCTGCTGAATGGTCGCGGAAGAAACAAGGAACTGGCCGCCCGGTTTCGTGCAGACATTCTAAGGATCTGATGATGGCTGTGGCCCCCAAGCCTAAAACCGCTGACGGCTACTCCAGCGACCATACCAATGCTTGCGAGCAGGTTCTCGTCACGCTGCTGGGCGCATTCGGAACCCTTAAAGCAACGATTCGACTGGTTGGCGGCCTCGTCCCGCGCTATCTCACACCCGAAGCGCCTCCGGACGTTCCGCCACATGCAGGTACTTCGGATGTAGATGTCGTTCTCAACCTTCAAGTAATCGCCGAGGGCGGAGGCTATGCATCATTGGCCCAACAGTTGGCTGAACGGGGCTTTGAACGCTTCACGGAAGACAATGGGTGGGCATCCGCCTGGCGCTGGCAACGGCGTATTTCCGACCGGCATGTTGTACTCGTCGAGTTTCTCAGAGGCGCTATCGAGCAAAAACCGTTCTCGACGATATCCATCGATGGTGAAGAGGTTTCCGCCCTCGCTATAGAGCATGCGGAAATCACTCATGACTGGTTCGAAGAAAAACGCGTGACCGCAACGCTGCTGGATGGCAAAGGCATTGCGATTGAAGATGTCCGGTATGCGGATCTGGTAGCGTTCATCATCCTCAAGGCGCTTGCATTCGACAGCCGTGGAGAACCCAAGGACGCAGGCGATCTGATTCACGTCATGCAATACGCCGGCCCTGCGCAATACATATCCGATCAGTTCCTGATCAAGCTCCAAAGTGGCAAACATGCTGATGCTCTGGAAGCAGGCCTGGACGCTCTGCAAAGAAAATTTGCGGAAGGAAATGGTGTGGAAGGATACCTTTTGACCGGCCCGGTGCTGTATGGCCAGTTCATCTACGGCAACGATGAGGAAACTTCAGAGCAGCGCATTCGAGCCCAACGATATGCAGCCGGTCTCGTGACGCAAGTGCTTCGATTGATCCGCACCTGAGGTGAACCCGCACGGACGAAGAAATCAGTAACCGTCGGAGCCGTAATCAACCTGAAAATCGAAACCCGTGACACGCTCTACACCGGTCTCGATCCGCCCATCCGGCAGCAATCGCAACCAGCGATACCCCGGTGCCTGTTCGCCGACCTTGAAGTCTTCGCTGCCTGGCTCGAACTGAATGCAGGTCGACGGCGACGCCATCAGCCTTACGCCGTTGCGTTCGCGGTCGATCTCCTGATGGACATGTCCCCACAGCACCGCACGGGCCTGCGGGAAACGGTCGAGCACTTCGAAAAACGCCTCGGGATTGCGCAAGCCGATCGGCTCCATCCAGGCGCAACCGATCGACACGGGATGATGGTGGAAGCACACCAGATGATGGCGATCCGGCGCTTCGCTCAGGGAGCGGGCGAGCAATTGCAGTTGGTCATCCTGCAAATACCCCGGCACCGATCCGGGCACCGCCGAATCGAGCAGGGTCACGCGCCAGTTGCCGACATCCACCACGGACTCCAGCAGCGCGCTCTTCACAGTCGCCTGAGCCATGATCTGCGGTTCGTCGTGGTTACCGGGGATCCAGCGGGCCGGCGCATCGATCTGTGCCGTCATCTGCCGGAATTGCTGGTAGGACTCCAGCGTACCGTCCTGGGACAGGTCGCCGCTGGCAACGATCAGGTCGATCCGCGGTTGCTGTTCGAGCACCAGCTCGATGACTTTTTGCAGGCTCTCGCGGGTGTTCATGCCCAGCAGCGTTCCGTCCGCCTCGGCGAACAGATGACTGTCAGAGAGTTGCACCAGCAACGCCGTGTCGGCGGTGGTCAAAGTCGATACGCTCGGCAAGGCGTTCTCCCCCGGGATCGCGGGACTGGATAGGTGCGGCAATTATGCGGGGGGACAGCGCAAAGAGAAACCGGCGAACCGGACGCAGTTCACAACTTGCGGCGGTTATCGGACCGCCGCGTATTCGTGTCCGCACGCCAGGCAATGACTCAGCCATTCGCCCAGGAACAGATTGAGCTGGGCCTTTTCGTCCGGCTGATGCATGGCCGCATTCGGGTAAGGATAGACGCCGCGAAAACGTCGCGCATGCTCGGCGCTGATCACCTCGGCCATGCGCGCGTCGTGATAGACCTGCACTTCCAGTTGCGGCACCGGCAGCCACGGCAGGCTGTGTTCCTGACGCACTTGCAGGGTCGTGGTGTACGGACAGGCCTGCAGCACTTCCAGGGTCAGCACGCCGAGCATCTGGTCGCCCTGGGTCACGGCGATGCGCCGTGCCTCCGGGTCGCTGCGCATGTCCGGCAACAGTCGCATCAGGCGCGCGTAGTTCGCCTCGCAGGCGGCTTGCAGGCCCACGAGGTCGACGCGGTAGCGATCGCGCAGCTTGTTTACGACCATAGCCCCCTCACTTCGGCGCGATTGAGCGCCAGCCACTGCAAGGCGATGATGCTCGCCGCATTGGCAATCCGTCCGTCACGTACGGCCTGCAAGGCATCTTCAAAAGCCCAGACCGTGACGCGAATATCTTCAGCTTCTTCCTCCAGCCCATGCAGGCCGCCCGCGCCTTCGGTGCTGCAACGCCCCAGATACAAATGCACGAATTCGTTGCTGCCGCCCGGCGATGGAAAGTATTTGGTCATCGGCCACAGGGCCTTGATGTCCAGCCCAGCTTCCTCCTGTGCCTCGCGGTGAGCAACTTCTTCCGGCTGTTCGTCCTTGTCGATCAGACCGGCGACCAGTTCCACCAGCCAAGGGTTGTCCGCCTTGCCCAGAGCGCCGACGCGAAACTGCTCGATCAGCACCACTTCGTCGCGCTGCGGATCGTAGGGCAGCATGCACACGGCATCATGGCGCACGAACACTTCACGATTGATTTCGCGGCTCATGCCACCGGCGAACAGTTCGTGGCGCAAGTGCAGACGGTCGAGCTTGTAGAAGCCCTTGTAGCACTGCTCGCGTCGCACGATATCGACGGCGGTCGGAATGGCTTTGGCAAAATCGGTCATGAGCATCCTCTTTACTGCAAATCCAATACGAGGCGCCTTACCTGCGACCTCGACTTCGCGCCATCCTAACGCGCCCGTGACGTTTGATGCAGCCCCTTTACTGTCAGCGGGATGGACGGTGGAGGCGAAACCCACTCTAATTAGCTTAGTGGCGAACTGACCGCTTCGTTGAGAGTCGAAGCGGTAACTTTTTGCCTTCCCCTGCTTCAGAAAGGACGCCCATGTCGCTTTTCAAAATCGCCTCCGTGGCCGCCATCGCCCTGACTCTGGGCGCTTGCGCCAGCCTGTTCCAGCCCAACTACCGCACGCCGCTGGAAACCACCCGCGACGCCTCGGAAACGCTGAAACCGGGTTGCTCCAACCAGGACTGCCCACTGGTGAACATCGATACGTTGCGCTTCCCGGCAGAACCGGCGCTGGACGGCATCATCGAAAAACGCCTGCTGCAAATGACCCGCACCGCACCGAACGCCCCGGTGGCGCCGACGCTGGCAGCGTATCGCGAGCAGTTCCTGGCCACCGCCGGCCCGCGCAACAGCAGCTATTTGCAGGCGAAAGTACGCGAGCAGCATGACGGTCTGGTGATCATCGAAACGTCGAGCTACCTGGACACCGGCGGTGCCCACGGTACGCCTGGCCGTGGTTTCATCAACTATTCGCGTCAGCAGCACAAGGTGCTGACCCTGGCGGACATGCTGCTGCCGGGTCAGGAAGAGGCGTTCTGGAAAGCGGCGCAAGTGGCGCACAACAGCTGGCTGATCAGCACCAAGCTCGATCAGGAACCGGAGTTCGTGAAGAGCTGGCCGTTCGTCAAAACCCCGAACGTGGCGCTGACCTACGGCGGTGTGATCCTCAAGTACGA
>Ga0207696_1002030_pt1 | contig 10245 bp, 9 predicted proteins | sample KBSS54metaG_FD_184403 | JGI IMG/M metagenome (GOLD analysis project Ga0207696, IMG submission 184403) | Switchgrass rhizosphere microbial communities from Kellogg Biological Station, Michigan, USA - KBS S5-4 metaG (SPAdes) (version 2) | ecosystem: Host-associated > Plants > Roots > Rhizosphere >...
GTTGAGCGCAAGCCGATTCCCTTGCGCCACGGCCTGACGCCACTGCACCACCGCTTCAGGATAGTCTTCGCGCTTGTATGCATCGACACCCAGGCCATAAGCCGAGTCGCCTCGTAATCCGATGCGCGTTTGATCGGTGGCAGGGGTTGAAGGGGTTGAGGATGTGCAGGAGGTCATCATCAATACACTAACGATGAACGCAGTCCTGAGGTTCTGATGCACGATGGAATCCTTGCCATGTGTCGGTCGGGGGCGGGACGTTATCGGAAATTGTGCCTGCCAACAAGGTAGCGGTATCGGGCAGGGGCGCAGCCTGTGGGACTTCGGTTATAGAGGTCTAATGTCGCGCCAACAGCATTCGAAGGACCTGTTTCCGGACGAACCGCGATTTCTCTTGGTAAACTAGCCGTCTTCCACACTCACGCGAACATGGCCGATGTAGCAGACTCAACAATCCGCCAGTGTGTGCGCTGCTCCTCACCACGGGAATTTGATACACGTTGCCGCCCGGTTGCTAAATCGCAGCCACCGCTTGCTGAAATCGCCCTGAAAACCCCGAATCCGGTACGAAACACGTTGAACGAAATGACTGCAAAGTCAGGCTATAAGCCAGTTGCTACAAGGCCTGAGCCGTCGCGCCGATTCTCCGTTGCACCGATTATGGGTTGGGCCTATGTTTTTTTCAGCCCCCGGAAAATGTAGCCTCTGAGCACATCAAAGAAACCTTGTACCATTTTTGTACCAACACAGAATTTTTTTGAAATGTCGCCTCCCAAAAAATACTGGCATTTCGCCTTCAGACAAGGTAGAAAGCCAGGGCTTTGGGGTGTGTTGGGAATCCAACCATCCAGAAATGGGTGCAACTAATTTTGGAGGGCCTTGGCCCTTAGCCTCCGGGCTTGCTCGGTAACGAGCGTTACACTCTTCACTAAAATCGGCACCCCATCGCACTTTATTAAAAGGGATTTTTTACAAATGTTCGCTGACAATATTTGGTGGACTCGCAAAGCCAGAATCCAAGCGGAAAAACGCCTATTAGCCAATGCGTTTCAAGCCCAGCTTCTGTTGATCTGGTATTCTTTTTTATCTGCTGCGGTATCCATTTACTACCTTAAGGCGACAGCAAGCAACTTTGCCAACGTATCATGGGTTGCGTTTTCCGTCTTAATTCTTAGCATTTCAGGATTCATTAATGGTTTATCCTACAAAGAAAGAGCCAACCTGATAAAAGAATGCTATGAAAGCCTTCAAGAGCTGTATGCTCAGGCAATCAAAAAAAACGCCAACATTGAACAGATAAGCATACGATACCAAGAAATTTTAAAAACCTGCGAAAACCACGAAGACATTGACTACAGTATTGCACTTTGCGATACATATCTATGCCACCCCTCCCCAAAGCATCACCGCAGGGGTTTATCAAAACACCCGACCTGCTTCATTTGGGTAAAAGTGGTATTTTATTACACTAAGCGCTGCATCGCCCTTGCAATCCTTTATTTCTTGCCAATCGCAATGTTTATTGCGATGGAGTTAGGTGTCGCGAAATGAGTGCCAAGGTTAACTTCAACAAAGCCTTCACTATCAAACGACTCGAGAAAATCTACTCCGAGCACATTATCCTTTCCCGCGCCACTGGCATTGACAATTTAACGCAGAAACAGTTCTGGCGCATGCTTAAAGACCAGCTCGCTATCATCTCTAGGAAAGCGAACGCCGGAACGTACACTTTCACCAAATACAAATTAAAGCTTGTAAGCAAAGGTAGAGGTAAAGCTCCCAGGGAAATATCCATCCCCTCTATTCGGGACCGTATTTGCCTGCGAGCTCTTTGCGAAGTATTGACCAAGACATATCAATCTTCTATTTCATTTGACCTCCCACAGGACACGGTACGCGACGTAAAGTCTTGCGTGGAGTCTGGAAAATACGACAGCTTTATAAAGCTGGACGTGAGCAACTTCTACCCGTCCATCAATCACACAGTACTTATGCGAAAGCTACGATCAAAAATTCGATCACCCATAATACTCAACCTTATTAAAAGTGCAATTTCTACCCCGACGGTTAGCAAATCTAGCAAATCTGATACCGCGAACGTCAAAGGCGTACCGCAAGGCTTAGCAATCTCTAATGCACTGGCAGCAATTTACTTAGTCGACATTGACAAAAAGTTCTCCAAGATCCCAAATGTAAAATATTTTCGCTACGTCGATGATATTTTGATTCTATGCAAAGGCAAACAAAAAAGCACTATTGCAAGTGAAATCATAAGTGAATTCAAGAACATTGGCCTTGAAGTTCACGATCCCGTCGTATCACCTGCTAAATCTTCAATGGGGAAGCTAGGTGAAAAATTCGACTACTTAGGATATGAGTTCCGAAACGAGAGCTTAAAGAAAGTTCCGACCCCGATTACGACCGCTCGCTCCGGGTCTATTGATAAGCTAAAGGAATCGCTAGCCTCTATATTTACAGGCTACAAACATTCAAAGATAAAAAGCCTAGACTTTTTAACGTGGCGCCTCAACATGCGCATCACCGGATGTGTATTCCAAGAACGAAGTCGTGGCTGGCTATTCTTCTTCTCTGAAATAGAGGACGAAACGCTACTACACAAACTAGACCTTTACGTTTCCCAGCTTGTAAAAAGATTTAATGTCAAGATATCACCCAAAGGCTTTGTTCGGGCTTTTTATGAAATCAACCGCCGACGTCACACCACAAACTACGTACCAAATTTTGACCGATACACTATCGCCCAAATGACGACCGTACTGACAGACTATTTCAACAAATCTGTAGTCGGCCTCACCGATGAAGAGATCGAGTACGAATTTAAAAAACGAATTGACAGACAGTCGCGCGAACTACTGGTTGACTTGGCAACGAACAGTTCAGCCTCATAATCTATATCTCGATTGTGCTGGACTACCAACACAAAAAAGCGCCCGGACCCACAGATTCAGGGGCTAGGCGCTTTTTGCGTCTGCAAGCGATTCGGCTATAGGGCTTTAATGAGCATAGAATAGCGCTCGACTTTCCCCACTTCTGCGCCAGGTAATAGGTTCATAACCAATCACGGGAGCAACGGCTGCGGGAGACACGCTACCTTCACGATTTCAACAGCGCCTCAGCTTGATTCGTCGAAAGCAGTGCAGTTGGAAGCCTGCTGACGTCCCATCGCTAATGGGGCGGCAAGGATCAGATCCGACCGGTCCCAGAAGACGCAGGCATGATGACGCTTCGGGAAATGCTCAAGGCCGTTTCCACCGGCGATCTGTTGCTGTCCACCGAAGAGCTGTTTCAGTTGTTAGTCGCCCTGCACCATCGAATCGAGCAGCGCACGGCAAATCAGGCTCAGCAACTGAAGGAGCTGCAGCAGAGAGTCGTGATGGTCCGAGAGGCCATAGATTGACGGAACCAGGGCGGGGTGAGCTGCCCGCCCTGCGTCAGAACAGCTGCCCAAGCCCAGCGGGCTGCCAGTTCAGGATCACCAGCTCACCAGTTACCTCCGCCTTACCCTGCCGCTGGTTCGTGTTGCTATAGCGGATATCCAGGTACTCGAAGTGGAAGCCGTCAAAGGCGCGCCGAATGTCCGGGTGGTCGTTGATGCTGACCATCACCCTCCCCTTGCACCGGCGCATGAAATCAGCCATACGCTCGTACTCCTCGAATGGAAAATCCACACCGTAGCCGGCGGTCTGCCAGTACGGCGGGTCCATGTAGAAGAACGTGTGTACTCGATCGTAACGCTCGGCGCAGGCGAGCCAGGACAGATTCTCGACGTAGGTACCGGCGAGACGCTGCCACGCCGAGGATAGATTCTCCTCGATGCGCAGCAGGTTAATGGCCGGCCCGGTGGTGGCAGTACCAAATGTCTGCCCAGTGACCTTACCGCCGAACGCGTGCTGCTGCAGGTAGAAGAATCGCGCCGCACGCTGGATGTCAGTCAAGGTTTCAGGGCGCGTCATCTTCTGCCACTCGAAGATCTGCCGGGAGCTGAGCGCCCATTTGAATTGGCGCACGAACTCCTCCAGATGGTTCTGCACAACGCGGTAGAGGGTGACCAGGTCACCGTTGAGATCGTTCAGCACCTCCACTGGGGCGGGCTGGGGACGCATGAAGAACAACGCGGCACCGCCGGCGAAGACTTCGACGTAGCACTCATGAGGGGGAAAGAGAGGGATCAAGCGGTCGGCCAGGCGGCGTTTGCCACCCATCCAGGGAATGATAGGAGAGGTCATAGGCATGCAAGTCTTTGCTGTATGGATAAACAGGTGTTAGGCTGGCCGGGCTTTGTGCACGAGGCAGGGGCCACGGCTGGACTCGCAGGAAGGGTCTGCTGGTTCGGCGGACCATCTGAATGTTAGCGCATTTAGTTGGTCCGCCCTTTCAATCTAAAGAGTACTCTTGTAGCTCTCGTATACCTGATCCATCGTCATCAATGGAGCAAGTCGGTGTTCATTCAACGGGGAGATTGATTGAATTTTTTTCAAGGCTTCGTATGTGTTTACGAAGATGCTCTTGGCCGAACCGGGAATAGCGTTATCGAAGTCATTTGAAGCGCAACCCGCTGAGAGCAAAAATTTAACAGCTTGTTTGAAATCTATCGTGTCCGGCGAAGTAAGATAACCAACAATGTCCTCAGAACTACTCTTAAGCAAAACTCCGACGGTTTCCTCATTCGAGCTATGACTCAACAAATACTCAATAGCATCCCTAAATGACTTCGTCGCACCGAAGCCCAAAAAATATTCATCAAGCGCAAGTATTATCTTCCCATCCTTTGGCTCATCCCACAATTCCTCTCGACTACGGAGAGAACGAACTTGAGTCAGATGCGAAAAATACCGCGCAATAAGAGCATCAGCTTCAACATTCATTTTCATATCGCGATATAGCCGGACCACTCCACCCAAGCGATCCACTGTTAAATATTTTAGACAAGAATCAATAGCTTTTTCAAAACCCTTGAGTATTTCCCCTTGACTCTTAGAGAAGTTATTATGGTAATCCAACCAAGCCACTCGGAATTCGTACTCGGCGTCCGCGGCTTCAGCCTGACGCTCAGCTGCCGCAACTATATCAACCACAGCAGTCGCATCAATATATCCTTGGCGCACCAAATTTATAATTTCCCGATCAAGATCAGAAGTAAATAAATATCCGTATTTGCGCAGAATTTGAGCCTGGGCCTCTTTATCCAAGCAATCTTTAGTCTCGGCCTCACTGGCACCTGGAAGCAGAGCATCGACTGTCCCATCAAAATGCTCGAGGTCTTCTAGTGTAATAGGGCTAAGATTTTCACCGTATCGAGCAAGTACTGCTAGAGGGATAGTGGTGCTAATATCTGCCCACAGCCGGGCATTCTGCGTTTCAACTTTGCCTCGCAGATAATCGAAGTAATATTTTACCTTGCGGATCAACCTAACATTTGTGATATTCAGCCTAACTACCCTATCGATTAAATCCTTGTACACGCCCTCATCACCGAACACAATATTGGCACTTTCAAAACTTGTAGGCCTGTACTCTACCTCGTAGGAAAACACCTTTTCACGATACTCGGAAAACTCGGAATCTTTAGCCTCTACCTCCTCTTCATTTAGTATCAAAACCACCTTACAACCTCTCTTCTCCACCAGCGCCGAAATGAGGCCTAGAACCTCCCCATCCGTTAGCCCCTTGCTCTTTCGCTCGAAGTCATCGATACATATTAGAGCATCACTAATTGCAGATGCCTGATAGCTATCAACGAGCGGCGCCGCACCTTTGATCCCCGACACCAGCTTAGAATTACGACGTAAAAAACTTATCACGCCTTCTAATCGGTCCTCGACAGACCGCGCTCCACCAGAATCGGCGGCATGTTCTTTCTTCATCAAATTCTCATAAATCGCTTGCTTTAGCTCTTTGAGACTTGTCAAGCCAAACAAAGAAACGTACGAGTAATAGGTCGTGTCGAGTTTTTCTTTCTTTTGCTTAATCACTCCATCCCAAAGAAACGTTTTACCAACACCCCATTTACCCTTAAGGATAATTGCAGATCTCTCAGAAGATAGCGCAAACTGGTTCAAAACTTCCTTGACAACTGACATCAGCTAAGGCTCCGTTACCTTTCTTGAAGAGCTTCAATATAACTCTGACATGCCTGCAGCGCGATCAGTCCACGGTCGCCGTCGTTGCTGATGCCGATAATTCGTTGAGCATGCGCTGGGTCAAGTCGGGCGCGAACGGTTGCATGAACCACGCCTCCGGTGCCGGCGGCTTCTCGCATCCCACCGTCACCACCCGGGGCGGCAAAGGCTCCGGCGTCGACAAGGACTGACAGCCGCAAGTCAGCAGTAGCCAGCCTGTCACGAAGGCGAGCTTGAGTCTGTTGTGCATCGTTCATTTCCTTCCAATGAATTTTGCCCTGTTCCTGCAGGCGATCCTCCAGGGCTTGTCGCTGACTTTTCTGCGCTGCCAACTGCTCCAGGGCCGCAGCAGCAGCAGCCTCACGCTCACGACCGTGAGCCCGGTCCTTATCCGCCAGCTGCTGGACATAACCTGCAGCCTGTTCAGCCAGTTGCTTTCCGTAATCACTGGCCTGCCATACCCAGGCCCCACGCCCGCCGGTATAGAGCCCGACCGCCACGGCCAGAAGTGCAATACGCCAATTCAGCGGCATTACTGCAGCACCCCCAGTGCACGCGTGTAGAGCGCCTGGCGATCCTTCAACCCATTCAGGCCACCATTGATACGGCGGGTGATCAGCTCGAACACCGATTCATCGGCCTGCAGCACCTTGTCAGCGAGGCTATTGAGCCCCGCCCGCTGCCAGTACCAGCCGGCCGACAGCGATGCGTAGACCGGCTGCTCGAGCAGGTCGGGGGTTTTGAGCAAGCGACTGTCACCGAACAGCGCTTCGCTGCAGCATGACCACCGCTATCCAACGAAGCTGCCCCGTTGGTGGCGACATAACCACGCACAAGCATCTCTGGGAAACAGTGGACCCTTACGACGGCGGTTATCAAATCTGCAAGAAGTGCAAACTCGGCTCTCAAGGCGAGCGCCTTGCGACACCTTGCCCCGTGTCCGACGCCGAGTATCACGCCGTCGCGTGGCTCGGCCAGGCCGGGCTGTATCGAACTCGGTTTGAGGCCGTGCGCAACTTCGAGCAGTCCGTAGCGCCGGTTAACGCCGACGAGTTGTTCAACCTTGCTTGCGCAAAGGTGCTAAGGCAGCTCAATGAGGATCGGCAATCCGCTCGACCAAGCAACGCAGAGCCGAATTTGCAGGAACAGGAGCGCCTCGCGCGAACACTGCCTTTGTTTTGATGGCGCAGTACAACGGCATGGCGATTATCTCGCTCGAACAGATATGCGCTGATTACTTCAAACATCTCACGCCGCTCGTATTCCAACGCAAGGTGCTGGCCGGGGAGATCAAGCTGCCTATCACCCGACTTGAACCGAGCCAGAAGAGCGCCCGAGGCATACACATTGCTGTCTGGCTCTCTACCTGGACCAGCAGCGGGATGCTGCGCGCAAAGAGTGTGCGCAATTGAATAAGAGGTGACGGGCAAGCTGACATGGCGATTGCACCCTAGTTAATCAGTGTCAGCAGTACGCACAGAACATCTGGCTGCATTCGCCTCTTCCACACAGTCGAATACGCTTCAACTACCTTGTCTAGATGGCCGCCTACGATCGGCGGCTATCGACCCATCCCGTAAATCGGCTGGATCGGAACGGCGAAAACACCCAATTACATTACGTGATAGTGACCGCTTCCGACACATAGCAGTCATTCATATTTGAAAAACAATTCCTCTAACATCCTTAGCAAGCTTCAGTTCAGAAAAAATTAACACCGAACTGAACTGCTAAGGATTGAATGCAAGATTTTTGCTCTAATCAAATGTTACGAGAAATTAATCTCTCCCGCTAGCTCAATACGTTTAAAAGCTAGCTCATTAAGCCCTCGCCTCATCCTAAACTCACGATCTCCATTAGCAAGCTCAATCACTACGTTAACTGCCCTTTGCAACTCCGATTTCATTTGACCAGCGCCAGCAATTTCCGACAGTATCTTTGACCATTTTATCCATGGCGCGAGGACTTCCTCCATGCTTCGGTCTGAATAAGGATCCTTAGCAGCAGCTACTAGATAGCCGAACATCACAGCAATACGATGCTCTAGTGCGCCCTCGCCAATTTTTGTCCCTGACAGGAACTCAATTACACTATTGGCGCAAAGTGCATCTTTTGAATATTTAGTGTACAACTGCGGGTTTTCTTGCCTCAACACCAACAGAGGCACGATGATTGACTCATCAAGGTAATGAGTAGGAGGAATGCTGCGGAAAATAAGTTTTAGTCGACCAATAAGCTGATTAATGTCGCGCGGAGTGTACTCAAATCGAAGCGAGAGATATGCCATAAGTTCAATTATGTGCTCAAGATCATAACGACCTTCTTTTCGCGCTTTGAAATAGTCCGAGATTTCTGGCTCATCCATCCTTGCGGAAATGTACTCCTTAATAGATGGCGTCCGAAGTTGATAATCGATGTCGATAAATCTTTTAAGGTACTGAGTGCCATTGAACGATGCGCCGTAGATGCCTTGTATGCTTTTGCCAAGCTGATCTCTATTCATCGCAAGTATAAAAATGATTCGATCAAGATCAAAAAGGTGTTTGACTCGCTCTAGCATCTCAATTGCATAGGTAGGTCGGCACCTATCAAGCTCATCGATAAATATTACTAAATTGCTTTGATCGTCTGGTAAAGCTTCTAGAGCCACAGATAACTGACTTTTAAATTGCTCTAACGACTTCTGCTTCACATTAAAGCTATCCACGATATCGCCTACCGCACCTCCGACTACGTCTCCGGCCAGCTTTTCTAGCTCTTTGTCTATATCTAATATGCCGAACGATGCTGCTTTGGCTGCAGCTACAGCGGACGATTTTAGTATGCCCGGAACAAACTTTTTGGCCTTTTTCCAGGCTGCTTGCGCTTTGGAATCTTCGTTCTCAGTAGCCATCCATTTATCGAATGTCGATATAAGAGGGAGCAGCGGATCGTCTGCAAAATCATTTTCCCAAGCGTTCAAGTATAGGCTTTTTATATCAAGTGATCGCAAATAATGCGACCACAACTTTAGAAACGTAGTTTTCCCTGCCCCCCACGGGGCATCCAGACAAATTACAAGTGGCGCTTGCGCATTAATCAGTAGTGGCGTTAGGTTTTCGATCTCTTTCTGCCTGGAAAGTTTGTCTTCACTACTGGGCCACTGATTAGCCTCAACATTTATTTCTTTGTATCTCGCTGAGAACTTTGGTTTTGCGTCGTTGCTGGAGTTTTCCATCTTGACTTCCTTCAGTGTGCGATTATCGCAACCTACCTATCAGATCTCGTAATGTGTATACGTCTAGGGCCAAGCCGGCCCTAGTCGAAGTTAACACCATTTTAGTGGCTCATGGCCAGTGCAGATCTCGAAAGTAAAACTGTTCTGATAAATGTCGATGGAAAGCGATCCGGCGGCCCCGGATGCGACTCGGGGGGGTGGCTCCACGCCCCCGAGGCTAGATAGCAGCCCGATTCACAACGATTCCTCAGTGCATGCTTTTACTTAGGCAGGCAGCTATATAGTTGATATAAAGCCTCCGTGCTCCGTGCACTGAAAACTATACGCTCTTGGGATCATAGATAAGAGAGGTAAGCGCTGCACTCATGGATGGCAGCTTTTGACCGATTCCTGCCCCTCGTAGAGGGCCGCTTAGAGTTCGACAGCGGCCACTACCTGTCTGCCGTTCGACCCAAGGGAGGGTTACGTGCAAGGCAGATGATGGTCTCTTCGCGCCGATCAAACCACCCAGTGCACTGATCAGATCCAATGCACTGATTCGTCAAGACGAGTACAAGCGATGGTCAATTCTGGGTATAACCCGACCCACTACCCTACCCGGGAACCTAGGGTGACTGGTGCCTGGATAATCCGCTCTAACCAGCTCCATTCCATGTATCGATCGCCGCGCCCCCTTAGATGGGTGTAACGCCGCAGCGAGTTCCAGTCACGATGGCCGGAAACACTCGATACGCGTGGGATATCCCAATCCATTTCGAACAGGCGGCTCACACCTTCGTGGCGCAGATCATGAAAATGCAGATCCTCTACACCAGCCATCTTGCATGCCCTGGACCAGGCCGTGCCGATTGAGTTGGTGTTGTAAGGGAAGATCTCTGTGCACTGACG
>Ga0207696_1002032_pt1 | contig 10239 bp, 10 predicted proteins | sample KBSS54metaG_FD_184403 | JGI IMG/M metagenome (GOLD analysis project Ga0207696, IMG submission 184403) | Switchgrass rhizosphere microbial communities from Kellogg Biological Station, Michigan, USA - KBS S5-4 metaG (SPAdes) (version 2) | ecosystem: Host-associated > Plants > Roots > Rhizosphere >...
ACGCTCCGAAGGTGAGTTTGCCGACTGGGTTTCGATAGCCCTGGGCACGCTGGATACGCCGTTCCTGCCCAAGAAGCAGCAACATCTGCACATCGACTCTGCTGCCCCTTGGTACTTTCCGTTCATCCCGTCTGATGGCAAGAGCAGATCAGTTGACCGCTGAGTTCAATGCAACGGTGCTGCCATCCACAGCAGGGTCAAGATAATCCGCAACAGAGCAATCACGGCTAGGCACCTCGATGCCTGAACAACGGATGCTAGCGCTCACCGCACCTTCCGGAGACATCGCTCGTTGACTGACTCACAACCCAGCCCTGCCTATGCAAAACGGTTCGAAGCCGTGCTTGCCTACATCGACAGCCACCTCGAAGGTGACCTGTCGGTGAATGCCTTGAGCCGCATCGCCAACTTTTCGGCGTTTCACTTCCATCGGCAGTTCACGGCATACCTGGGCGTTCCGGTTTCACGATACGTGCAACTGATGAGGCTTCGACGCGCGGCGCACCAACTGGTCGCATCGCCTGCAACGCCCGTGCTGGAAGCCGCTTTCGGCGCCGGCTTCGAAAGCACCGAAGCCTTTTCCAGGGCGTTCAGGCGTGCCTTCGGCATGGCACCTAGCGTGTTCGCCAAGGCGCCGAACTGGCAGGCCTGGAGTGCGGTATTCGTGGTTCCACACCTTTGCAGGAGTATCACCATGCAGATCCGTATCGTGGAGTTCGCCGAAACCCGCGTAGCCGCGCTAGATCACCAAGGGGCGCCCAGCCTGGTCGGTGAAAGCGTCGCGCGTTTTCGCCAATGGCGCATAAACAGCGGCCAGTCGCCGGTGGCCAGCAGCCCCACCTTCGGCATCCCCTACGACAACCCCGACACCACCCCGCCCGACGCCTTTCGCTTCGCCGTTTGTGGGGAGATGGACGAGGCTGTGCAGCCCAATCAATTCGGTGTGCATGAACGGGTCATACCGGCGGGCCGTTGTGCCGTGATTCGGCATACCGGCTCGCCTGACTACATAGGCGAAACCATCTACCCGCTTTACCGGGACTGGTTGCCGTCGAGCAATGAAGAACTGCGCGACCATCCGTTGTTTTTCCATTATTTGAGCGTGTATCCGGAGACGCCGCTGGAGCAGTGGGAAACGGATATCTATGTGCCGCTGAGGTAGGCCAAGGTTGGCGTGGGACGAAAGGGGTTACTCACTGAGCCTTGTAGGACTGGGGGCCGGCCACGGCCTGCCAGTTTGCTGCGACCTAGCGCAAGGACAACATCATTGTCAGCGGAGATAAATCGGGACAGCGAACAAAACCGGCCTTACGGGCGTAGAAATCGGCAAGCGCTTCGTCAAGCGAATGAACCAGGATCGCCGAAGAAGCCACCACCTCCGTAGACGCCATGACCCGAAAAATCGCATCCTGCAGCAATCCTTCGGCAAACCCGTAGCCTTGAGCCACGAGGGTCACCCCCATCCGACCAAGAATGGTAGCCGGGTGTGAAGTCGGCGTATTGCGCTGCAGTCTCCGGGGCAACACAGACTGCCGCGCAATCGAGCCGCTGGACAAGGTGTAGAAACCTGCCACCTGGCAGGTACCCTTGAAGCACGTCACATACACCACAGCCAGCTTTTCTTGCTGGGCCTTCGTTGCCTGCTTGTGCAGGTACTCGTTGATAGAGCGTTCGCCACAGTCAAAACCAGTGAAGTCATGAATTTCACTCAGCTTTACGGGCTTGCTCAGCTCCACGGAGCGGGTTTGGACATGAGTTTCTGTAGGCACTTGTTATCCTTTAACGCGTTGTGCTCCAGTGCCTGCTCGAAGCGGTCGAAGGCTTCGTCGCTGAGAAGAAACAGCTGGCGGTCCATGATCACCTCTTCTGCTCGGCGGCAGGCGGCATCGAGGATGAAGCTGGTTCTGTCCGTTCCCAGCAGCTCTACAGCCGCGTCGATCAGGCTGCGTTTCCTGGTATCCACTCGCATGTTGATCGGTACGGGCTTTTCACGCTCTTTGATTTGAGCCGACATGACTATTTCTCCATAGCTGCGGAGCGGTTTCCACACAGCGACGGTACCAGCACGTGTAGCTAACGTCTACACCCGTGTATCAGTTTGACTTACACGCGTGGATTGGAAGTAGACCGAACACTCGATCTGTTACCAGACGGATACCAAGCTCTCTTGGTAAACTAGCCGACACCCCCCACATAGCGTTTGCCAGGCGCAAAGCAAATTGCTAGTGTCCGCGCCTCTATCTAACACCCCGGCCGCAGAAACCATGCAGGACATTCTTTGACGATGCGTGCGCGCGCCGAATCTGCGCTACAGCACGATGGTAACTTCCGGTTAACTGGTCGGGTTGTAGACACCAAAATGACAGATCTGTGAGGGAACATCAGATGCAACAAATAAAGGCTCTAGCCTTGGCACCGCTGCTTTTCATCTCAGCTCAAGGCTTCGGCTATGACGGAAACGACCTTCAAAAATGGTCCAGATCTTTCGAAGCAATGCAGAAAGGCGCAGATCCGGATTGGAAGTCGAGCATGTTCGTGGGCTACGTCGCCGGAGTTACGGACACCATCCATGGCATCGTGGTATGCCCTAAGGGTAACCCTACACATTTGCAAAACGCTGCGATAGTTTCTAAGTACATCAGCCAAAATCCAGAAAAATGGACCGAAGATGGCGCTGTTATCGTGGCAACAGCATTACAACTGGCCTACCCGCTCTGCAAAAAGAGCTGACGGGCCACTCGCCTCCTAACTGGCCTATTGTGAGAATGCCGACTTGACCGATTTAGTGAGAATGTCCAGCGGGACGACCTAGATCTTTAAGTTGGTATTCATTCACAGCTCTGAATTGCGATTCAGCGATTTGCCGCCGCCGCTCAGTTTCTTCAGCAGAGCTGCCGGATAACTGCGCTTCGTGATACCGCTTCATCGCCTCCACAGCATCGATGTACATGGGGTCGTCTGGGAGAAGGATTGGTTTTTCTGTAAGCATCTGATTGATACCACTTTAGTGCATGGTCGACGGAGGGAAGCCGGCTTTGACAAGCTGGAATTCTATGACGGTTTGGTAGAGCGAATCCGCCAATAAGTGGAGCTGCCTCATCTGATGTTCAGGCACGCCAGCAGCCTCCGCTTCACGAACCTGCCTCCAAGCTTCCAGGGCTTACCTTATCAGTAGCTCACCAGCCTCCCCCATCCCACTGAACGTGCGCTTCACCGCTCATCCTTGGGGGCCGGCGGTTTCTCGCACCCCACCGTCACAACCCGGGGTGGCAAAGGCTCCGGCGTCGACAAGGACTGACAACCGCAGATCAGCGGTAGCAAGCCTGTCACGCAGGCGAGCTTGAGTTGTTTGAGCATCGTTCATCTCCTGCCAATGTATTTTGCCCTGTTCCTGCAGGCGAACCTCCAAGGCTTGTCGCTGAGCCTTCTGCTCCGCCAACTTATCCAGGGCTGTAGCTGCAGCCTCTTCACGCTCGCGACCATAGGCTCGATCCTTGTCGGCCATCTGCCGAATATGACCAGCGGCCTGATCAGCAAGCTGCCGACCGTACTCGCGGGCCTGCCACAACCAGGCGCCACGACCGCCGACATAGAGCCCGGCCGCAACTGCCAACAGGGCGATGCGCCAATTCAGCGACACTACTGCAGCACCTCGAGCGCCCGCGTGTAGAGCGCTTGGCGATCTTTCAAACCATTCAAGCCACCATTGATGCGGCGGGTGATCGACCCGAAAAACGAGTCATCGGCCTGCAGCACCTTGTCAGCGAGGGTGTTAAGCCCCGCCCGCTGCCAGAACCAGCCGGCCGACAGCGAGGCGTAGACGGGCTGCTCGAGCAGGTCGGGGGTGTTGCCCAGGCGCTGCGCCAAGCGGCCGGTGTCGTACTTGGCCAAGCAGGCATCGTTACCGAGCTCACGCACATACAGCAGCTGACCAGACTCATGGCCGACCTGCGCAAGGAATGCCGCCATGCGCTTGGGCGTGATGATCGAGTACTTGCCCATCGTCGCGTTGAGGCCAGGAACAAAAACGCCGGCTTTGCGGCCGGCGTTCTTGCTACTTGTGAGCATCCGAGTTAGCTGCCGATGCGCATAGGTCTAAAATGACACTGGTGGGGGCGCTGACGGCCTGGCCACAGAAAAGCTGATCGCTATGCCGTCGCAGCCTCTCTTGGCGTAAATGTATCCCGCGCTACGTTACCTATGGTGTTGGTCGTGTAAGCATCGAAACTTCCACCAATCAAGCCACCCAGCAGGGGCACGCTTTTACCGAGATTGATTACACCTTTTTCGCCAAATTTGGTGAACAGCTTGAAGCCCACTTTTTTATTTATCTCTAATAACGTCTTACCGGAAATCGACTTCACAGCGTTCATCGCCAGCCTGTTGCCAACAGCAATGCCGATGTCTTTCAGAACTTCCTTAGCTGAGTTGGCTGTGAGGCAGGCGAAAACCAAGGTCTTTACCTTGTCATCCTTGACGTCGTAGCCGCCCAGCTGAGCGATGGCTGCGATCATGCGAATTTGCACGAAAAGCACACTTGTGATGTTAGCGGGCAACGCGACGGGCAGGGTGATCAATCCACCCAGGCCGGTAATGAAGCCTGATGTGGCCGATTTAGTGTTCTGCCAGCGAATTAGGGAGTTAGCTTGCTCGTATGCGGGCCCCCCCTCCTTGGCGTAGCTGGCTGCGAGTTCCTCGGCAGAATCAAGACCGGAAAATCCATTCACGGATCTCTCGTATGCCCAATCGAGCACTTGCATTATCTTTTCTTGACTTATCAGTTCCATTTTTAGTCTCGCCGCTCACTTGATGGCCATACGATGCCACACCTTTTCGATCGACTGCGCCCATCGCCTTGAACAAACTTAGTCCGCTGCATCCGTTGCCTTCACTTGAGAAGTTGATTGAACGCGATTGGCCGTATGCGGATCTTGCGAGAGTCTTCTTCGGGGTAGGAAGCGGCCACACAGGTGAGCCAGATCATTGCCGGCTGTCTGCGGTTTGATGCCACCGTCTGCGGGGCCATACGCCATAGGGCATAGTCCACCAGCACCTGCTGGCTGGTGTCGGAGTCGACCACCTCCCCGAGATAACTGTTCTTGATAGCCAGGAAGGTCTCCGCTTCGTCTTACCCATCGGCCGGGCTTTATAAGCTTCTACCAGGTAGCGATCAATCATGTCCTTGATTGCGTGCCCTTCACGGTTGGCCAGCTCGATGGCACCAGGCAGTGCCAACTCTGTCTGTCGCTTCGCCCAGGCCTGCGCTGCCTGCTAACGGGCGAACGTCTGGGCTTCTTGGTAGACTAGGACACCCTTTTTCTTGAGGCGGATCTGGACGGTATAGCTCACCGTTCCACCGGCCTTTTTCCTTGTTCTAATCGTTGCCAAGATTTCCGGTGGTACAAGCGTGGCTGGCGGTGGTACTTCGTACCAACTGTCACACCAAAACGCCTAACACGCCGAAAAAATGGTACAAAATGCGTAGACCAGAATGCCCCTAGAATCAGCCTCAAAGCCAGAAACCACGCGCCCAGAGCCGTCACGCCGCTTCAGCGTTGCGCCGATGATGGACTGGACAGACCGCCACTGCCGCTTCTTCCTGCGCCTGCTCTCCAGGCAAACACTGCTCTACACCGAAATGGTCACCACCGGTGCCCTGCTGCACAACGACGCCCACCGTTTCCTGCGCCACGACGCCTCCGAACACCCCTTGGCCCTGCAACTGGGCGGCAGCGTGCCCGCCGACCTGGCAGCCTGCGCACGCCTGGCCGAGAAAGCGGGCTACGACGAGGTCAACCTCAATGTCGGCTGCCCGAGCGACCGGGTGCAGAACAACATGATCGGTGCCTGCCTGATGGCCCACCCGGCGCTGGTGGCCGATTGCGTGAAGGCCATGCGGGATGCGGTGTCGACACCGGTGACGGTCAAGCACCGTATCGGCATCAATGGCCGCGACAGCTACGCCGAACTGTGCGATTTCGTCGGACAGGTACGTGAGGCTGGGTGCCGGAGTTTTACCGTGCATGCGCGTATCGCGATTCTGGAGGGGCTGTCGCCGAAGCAAAACCGCGAGGTTCCGCCCCTGCGCTATGACGTCGCGGCGCAGCTGAAGGCGGACTTCCCGGACCTGGAGATCGTGCTCAATGGCGGGATCAAGACCCTGGCAGAATGCCAGGCACACCTTGAAAACTTCGATGGTGTGATGCTGGGGCGTGAGGCGTATCACAACCCTTACCTGCTGGCCGAGGTCGACCAGCAGCTGTTTAGCAGCGATGCGCCGGTGGTCAGCCGTAGCGAGGCGTTGGCGCAGTTGCGGCCATATATCGTGGCGCATATGGAAAGCGGTGGCGCGATGCACCACGTTACCCGGCATATTCTGGGGCTGGCCCAAGGGTTCAAAGGGGCGCGGCGCTTCCGTCAGTTGCTGTCGGCGGACATTCACAAGGCGGCGCAGCCGCTGGCAGTGTTTGACCAGGCGGTGGAATTGCTGCAAGGCCGGTGATACTACCCGTGCACGCAACCCGGCGGCTCCTACAGACGATCGTGCGAGCTTGAGAATTGCAGTATGTGGAACCTCAAGGCAGCCGGGCACTCGAATCTTCACCTTACGTACGGCCCTTCGTGGGCAAGCCCGCTTCTACAGGCCCTTGAGCGGCTGTCGGGGCTCGGGTAATGTCGAGTAAATGCACAGGACAGAGCACGCCCATGACTTCCAAGCTGGAACAACTGAAGCAGTTCACCACCGTGGTCGCCGACACCGGGGACCTGGACGCCATCACCCGGCTGAAGCCGGTCGATGCCACCACCAACCCGTCCCTGCTGCTAAAGGCCGCCGCCATCCCGGGCTACGCCGACCTGCTCAAGCAGGTGAAGGCCGATGCCAAGGGCGATGTCGACCTGGCGTGCGACAAGTTCGCGGTAGCCGTGGGTTCGGGCATCCTCAAGGTGATTCCGGGGCGTATCTCCACCGAGGTGGATGCCCGCCTGTCGTTCGATGAACCGGCGCTGCTGAACAAGGCCCGCCAGCTGATCGGGCTGTATGACGCAGCCGGGGTATCCAAAGACCGCGTGCTGATCAAGCTGGCCTCCACCTGGGAAGGCATCCGTGCTGCCGAGCAGCTGGAGAAGGAAGGCATCCAGACCAACCTCACCCTGCTGTTCTCCTTCGCCCAGGCTCAGGCCTGCGCCGATGCCGGTGTGTTCCTGATTTCGCCGTTCGTGGGCCGTATCTACGACTGGTACAAAAAGAGCACCGGCACGGATTACGTGGGCGCCGACGACCCTGGGGTGCAATCGGTGACGCGCATTTACAACTACTACAAGGCCAATGGCTACAACACGGTGGTCATGGGCGCCAGCTTCCGCAATATCGGCCAGATCGAACAACTGGCCGGCTGTGACCGCCTGACCATCAGCCCTGAACTGTTGCAGCAGTTGAGCGATGACCAGGGTGAACTGCCGCGCGTGCTCAAGCCGGGCAATGCCGGCGAGGCCAAGCAGCAGCTGAATGAAAGCCAGTTCCGCTGGGCAATGAACGAGGATGCCATGGGCACCGAGAAGCTGGCCGAGGGTATTCGCCAGTTTGCGCGGGACCAGGAGAAACTGGAGAAGTTGATGGCTGAAAAAGCCTGACACATATCGGATTTGCCTGACGGGCGGGAAGTGTTCAGCATTTTCCGCCCGTTTTGTTTTGCCAAGCTTTAGTTGTGAATTGAATTCCAGGGCCTCTTCGCGGGTAAACCCGCTCCCACACGCATACCCACAGGCCTAAATTGGCGCTGTACTTGTGGGAGCGGGTTTACCCGCGAAGAGGCCCGATAAGCCACCCGAGCTGTCGATGACCTCCTCTACCCCCTTGCCTCTCGTACTTGCCGGCCCGGTACTGCGCCGCCTGGAACCCCAGCGCCTGGCCATCTGGCTGGTCGCAACCCAACCGCTGCAACCAGAATTCATCTTTCCGGCAAACGAGGCCAAGGTGGATCGCCAGGTCGTCCCGGTCGGACAGCACGCTTTCATTCACCTGCTGGAGATCCACTTCGCCATCCCCCTGCCCTGCAACCAGCAGCTCGACTACGACCTGCTCATCAATGGCCAGGGCATCGCCGGCTGGGCGCCGCACCTGCTCTACCCCGGCACCCAGCGCCCAAGCCTGGTGCTGCGCGACCGTCTTGACCACTTGCTGCACGGTTCCTGCCGCAAGCCGCATCACCCCGCTGCAGACGGCCTGCTGTGTGCCGACCGGCTGCTGCAGGCCTGCACGAAGCCCGAGGACCGCCCCGCCGTGCTGCTGATGACCGGCGACCAGGTATACGCCGACGATGTCGCCGGCCCGATGCTGCGTGCTATCCATAGCCTGATCGAGCGCCTGGGCCTGTTCGACGAGCAGCTGGATGGCGCCGTGGTTGCCGACAGCCAGGCGCTGTACCAGCACCCGGCCAGCTACTACCACCGCGCCGACCTGCTGCCGGCGCAGGAAACCAACGACACCTTGCGCGAGCGTTTTTTTGGCGGCAAGCGCAAGCCGATCTTTTCGTCCAGCAACGCCGACAACCACCTGGTGACCTTCGCCGAGGTCATGGCCATGTACCTGCTGGTGTGGTCACCCGTGCCTTGGCAGTTGGTGGACATGGCGATGCCCAGCGGGCTGACCGACCAGCGCCAGGCCCGTTATCGACAGGAGCTGCCGCTTATCCAGGGGTTTGCCGGGAACCTTGGCCAGGTGGCGCGGGTGCTGGCCCACCTGCCCTGCCTGATGATCTTCGACGACCACGACATCACCGACGACTGGAACCTCTCGGCACAGTGGGAAGAAACCGCCTACGGCCACCCCTTCTCGCGGCGGATCATTGGCAACGCACTGCTTGGCTACCTGCTCTGTCAGGCCTGGGGCAACGATCCGGACAGCTGCAAGCCCCTGGTCAGGCAATGCCAGGCCTTGTGCAGCCGGGCCCGCGATGAACTGATCGGCGAACTGCTGCGCTTTCAGGGCTGGCAATTCAGCTTGCCGACAAACCCTCCCTTGCTGGTACTGGACACCCGTACCCGCCGCTGGCGCAGCGAAAGCAACCTGGCCAAGCCGTCCGGCCTGCTCGACTGGGAAGCCCTGAGCGAGTTGCAGCAGGCGCTGCTCGACCACCCGTCAGCGGTGATTGTCTCGCCTGCGCCAATTTTTGGCGTGAAGCTGATCGAGACTGTGCAGAAGGTGTTCAGCGGGCTGGGCTACCCGCTTTTGGTGGATGCCGAAAACTGGATGGCCCACCGGGGTGCGGCGCAGGTCATCCTCAACATCTTCCGCCACTCGCGCACGCCGGGGCACTACGTGGTGTTGTCCGGGGATGTGCACTACTCGTTCGTCTATGAAGTGCTGATCCGCCACCGCCAGCGCAGCCCGCATTTGTGGCAGGTGACCAGCAGCGGGATCAAGAACGAGTTCCCCCGGCGCCTGCTGGATGTACTCGACCGGCTCAACCGCTGGCTGTATGCACCGCGCTCGCCGCTGAACTGGTTTACCAAGCGCCGGGAGATGGAAGTGGTGCCGCGTACGCCCAGTCACAGCAAGGCCGGGGAGCGCTTGTGGAACGGTGCGGGGCTGGGGCAGGTGTTCTTTGATGAGCAGGGGCGGCCGATGCGGGTGTATCAGCTCGATGCGGGTGGGGGTGAGACTACCGAGTTTACTGGCTGAGTCTGGTCTTCAGCCTGTGCTGGCCTCTTCGCGGGTAAACCCGCTCCCACAGGAATCGTGGGCCTTTCAGACCCGTGCAGATCCGTGTGGGAGCGGGTTTACCCGCGAAAGGGCCGGCACAGGTTAACGATCAGGTCCGCTCCAGCGCATTGACCAGATCATGGAAGGCTTCGCGGTTGGAGTCGTTCAGGCCCATGAGGATCTTGTGCGCCTCCAGTACCTTGGAGCGCACCACGTCTTCGTTCTGGTCCTGCGACGGCAGGTCGGTCAGGCACTCGGGGCACGGAATCGGGCGATCGACGATGTTGAACACCTGATCGAAACCCATCGACTGCAACAACCGGGAAATATCCGGGTTGGTGGTGACCACGGTCGGCAACAGGCCGACCTTCTGCCGCGACAGGATCGACAGCTTGGCCAGCAGGCCCAAGGTGGTGCTGTCGATACTCTCGGTTTCGGTCAGGTCGATGACAATCGCCGAGAAGTTCAACGCCGTGAATATCTTCTCGATCGTCGCATCCAGCGCCGAACACAGGGTCAGGCGCACTTCACCGACG
>Ga0207696_1002037_pt1 | contig 10214 bp, 9 predicted proteins | sample KBSS54metaG_FD_184403 | JGI IMG/M metagenome (GOLD analysis project Ga0207696, IMG submission 184403) | Switchgrass rhizosphere microbial communities from Kellogg Biological Station, Michigan, USA - KBS S5-4 metaG (SPAdes) (version 2) | ecosystem: Host-associated > Plants > Roots > Rhizosphere >...
CCCGACAGCTGCCGGAACATCTCGCCCGACAGGTGGATCGACGAGCCGCTGCCCGACGAGGCGAAGCTGATGCCCTGCGCACTCTGCCGGGCGTAGCGCACATAGTCGGCCACGTTCTGTATGGGCAGGCGCGGGTTGACCACGAGGATGTTGGGAATCTTGGCGATCAGGCCGATGGGCTCGAAGTCCTTGACCGGGTCATAGCCGAGCCGGGGGTAGAGCGAGGCATTGATGGTGTTGGCAATGGTGTAGACATACAGCGTGTAGCCGTCCGCAGGCGCCCGCGCCACGGCCTCGGCGCCCACATTGCTGTTGGCGCCCGTGCGGTTGTCCACCACCACGCTCTGGCCCAGCTGCTCGCCCATCCGGGCGGCCACCAGACGTGCGATCACGTCGGTGGCGCCGCCGGCCGCATAGCCCACCACGAGCCGCACGGGCCGGGCCGGCCAGGCCGCCGGCTGCGCCAGCACGGGCGCGGGCGCCAACGCGACGGCCGCGACGGTCGCAGCGGCCATGCCGGCCAGTGCGCAGGTGAAGGAACAGGCCAGCAGGCGCCGACGCGCCCACGGATTGAAACGGGCAGGGGTTGTCATGTCTTGTCTCCAGGTGATCGTTCTGATGTCTGCTTATGTCTGCCTGTGTGGGCTTTCGACGGCCTGCGGCACACTGCGCGCTGCACGCAGGCCCTTTTCTGCCCTGCCTGCAATCACCGGGAAATTCTTTTCCATGCCTTCGCGCAGCACCAATCCAAACGTCCGGCCAGCGGACATTCCAGTCTCCGCCGACGATGCCGGCAGCCGCACGCTGCGCCGTGGCCTGCAGGTGCTGGACGCCGTGCTGGCCGCTGGCCGCGAAGGCCTGCGCGTCGCTGACCTGTGCCGCGCCACGGGGCTGGAGCGCGCCACGGTGTACCGCCTGCTGTCCACCCTGGTGGACAGCGGCTATGTGGCGCACAGGGGGCGCTTCGGCTATGCGGCCGGCCACCGGCTGGCGGCCACGGCCGCCAGCGCAGGCCAGCCCAACATGGCCGTGCGGCTGCAGCCCGTGCTGGAGCGCGTGAGCGCGGGCTGCGCGGACGCGGCCTTTGCCATCGTGCGCGAAGGCGCGGCATCGCACTGCATCGCCCGCCATGTGGGCACGCATCCGGTGCAGATCCTGGTGATCCAGGTGGGCACGCGCCAGCCGCTGGGCGTGGGAGCGGCGGGCCTGGCCCTGCTGGCCGCCCTGCCCGATGCCGAGGTGCAGGCCGCGATGGCGGCCAACGCGCCCGTGCTGGCGCAGTACGGCGGCATGACGCCCGAGCGCATGGCCCTGCTGGTGAAGGCCACGCGCCAGCGCGGCTGGTCCGTCATCGGCAACCACGCCACGCGCGGCGTGCTGGCCGTGGGCATGGCGGTGCGCAATGCCGAAGGCGAGCCCGTGGCCGCCGTCAGCGTGGCCTCCACGCTGGAGCGCATGCCCGGCGAGCGCCAGAAGCTGATTGCGCGCTCGATAGGCGAGGCCCTGGCGGCCCTGCTGCCGCGCGGCATCTGAGGCCAAGCCCCGGTCTGCACCGACAATCGGCGCTGCACACCACAAGCGCCGCCCCCATGGAACTGAGACAACTCCGCTACTTCGTCCGCATCGTCGAACTGGGCTCCATGAGCCGCGCCGCCCTGGACCTGGACATGGTCCAGTCCGCGCTGAGCCAGCAGGTCAGCCGCCTGGAAAGCGAGCTGTCCACCCGGCTGCTGCAGCGCACGCCGCGCGGCGTGGTGCCCACCGAGGCGGGCGTGGCCTTCTTCCGCGAGGCCCAGCTCACGCTGCGCCATGCCGAGCAGGCCGTGCGCAGCGCGCAGCAGGCGCGGCTGTCGGGCTCGGTGAGCGTGGGCCTGGCGCCCACCACCTCGGCCATGCTGGGCCTGCCCATGATGCAGGCCATGCGCGCGCGCTACCCCGATGTGCGCCTGCACATGGTGGAGGGCATGTCCGGCCACCTGACCGACATGCTCAATGCGCGCGCGCTGGACATGGCCGTGCTGTTCGACGCCCGCCTGCACGGCGGGCAGGCCCGCGCAGGCGGGCGGCGCTGGCAGGTGCATCCGCTGATCGAGGAAGAGCTGTTCCTGATCCGCGCGCGCGGCCACCACCCCGAGCCGCTGCCGCCGCAGATGGCGCTGGCCGACCTGGCCGGCGAATCGCTGATCCTGCCCACGGGCCTGCACGGCCTGCGCAGCACGCTGGACACGGCCTTCTCGCAGGCGCGCTTCACGCCGCATCTGGTGCTGGAGGTGGACTCGCTGTCCATGGTCATGGCGGCCGTGGATGCAGGCCTGGGCAGCACGGTGCAGCCCTGGGCCTCCATGGGCCGCTATGCCGATGCCGCGCAGCGCTTCGAGTGGTCGCGTATCACGGACAAAGATGCCCTGCGCACCAACTTGCTGTGCAGCCTGTCCGAGGATGAGCTGTCGCCCGCCGCCCTGGCCGCGCGCGTGGTGCTGATCGACTGCGTGCGCCAGCTGCTGCGCGGCGGTGCCTGGGCTGGCACGGCCCTCATCCATCACGAAGACTGATACCCCCATGCCGGCGGACCCCTGCCCGCCGCGCGGCGTTCTCCCTACATTCGCAATCCCCACGATGGCGAATGCAAGGAGAACTCCATGGACCCCGATGTCCTGGTCATAGGCGGCGGCAATGCCGCCCTGTGCGCGGCCCTGATGGCGCGCGAGGCAGGCTGCAGCGTGCTGCTGCTGGAGGCGGCGCCGCGCGACTGGCGCGGCGGCAATTCCGGCCACACGCGCAACCTGCGCTGCATGCACGACGCGCCCCAGGACGTGCTGGTCGAGGCCTACCCCGAAGAGGAGTTCTGGCAGGACCTGCTCAAGGTCACGGGCGGCATCACCAACGAGCACCTGGCGCGCATGGTGATCCGTGCCTCCTCCACCTGCCGCGACTGGATGCGCCGCCACGGCGTGCATTTCCAGCCGCCGCTGTCGGGCGCCCTGCACGTGGCGCGCACCAATGCCTTCTTCATGGGCGGGGGCAAGGCCCTGGTCAATGCCTACTACCGCAGCGCCGAAAGGCTGGGCGTGCAGGTGCGCTACGCGTCGCCCGTGGACCGGCTGGAGATCGAGGGCGGCGAGTTCAAGGCCGCCTGGGTGGGCGAGCAGCGCATCACCGCAAAGACCTGCGTGCTGGCGGCGGGCGGCTTCGAGTCCAACCGCGAGTGGCTGCGCGAGGCCTGGGGGCAGAACGCGCGCGGCGAATGGCCGTCCGACAACTTCCTGATCCGCGGCACGGCCTTCAACCGCGGCGTGCTGCTGCGCCACCTGCTCGAAGACCATGGCGCCGACCGCATCGGCGACCCCACCCAGGCCCACATGGTGGCCATCGATGCGCGCGCGCCGCTGTACGACGGCGGCATCTGCACGCGCATCGACTGCGTTTCGCTGGGCGTGGTGGTCAACCGCGAGGCCGAGCGCTTCTATGACGAGGGCGAGGACTTCTGGCCCAAGCGCTATGCCATCTGGGGCCGCCTGGTGGCCCAGCAGCCGGGCCAGACCGCCTGGTCCGTCATCGACGCCAAGGCCATAGGCCGCTTCATGCCGCCGGTCTTCCCGGGCGTGCGCGCCGACTCCCTGCCCGAGCTGGCACGCAAGCTGGGCCTGGACGAGGAACGCTTCATGCAGACCCTGGATGCCTACAACGGCGCCTGCCGCGTCGGCCACTTCGACCACACGGCGCTGGACGACTGCCACACCGAGGGCCTGGCCCCCGCCAAGACCCACTGGGCCCGCCCCATCGACACGGCGCCCTTCTACGGCTACCAGCTGCGCCCCGGCGTGACCTTCACCTACCTGGGCCTGGAGACCGACGACACGGCGGCCGTGCGCTTTGCCGGCCAGCCCAGCACCAGCCTGTTCGTGGCCGGCGAAATGATGGCCGGCAACGTGCTGGGCAAGGGCTATACGGCCGGTGTGGGCATGTCCATCGGCACGGCCTTCGGCCGCATCGCGGGCCGCAACGCGGCCCTGGCCGCCACGGGCCAACCCGCCGTGCGCGGCGCAGTGAGATGAAGACCCCCCTGAGTCGCTGCGCGCCATCCCCCAAGGGGGACGACAGCCTCGCTGCGGGGCGGCCCTTGCTCGCTGTCCCTGGTCAGGAGCAGGCCTACTTCAAGCGCTGCGGGCGGCAAGCCAACCCCATGGACGACACATATGCAAAACACAATTAGCGCCCTGGCACAAGAAGCCCAGGACCTGGCCGCCGGCCGGGTCATCCCCATCCTGCCGGTCTCCACCGAAACCGCCGCCGAAGGCGAGGTGGCGCGTGCCCTGCAGATCTGCAACGCCTGCCGCTACTGCGAAGGCTTTTGCGCGGTCTTCCCGGCCATGACGCGGCGCCTGGAGTTCGGCAAGGCCGATGTGCACTACCTGGCCAACCTGTGCCACAACTGCGGCGCCTGCCTGCATGCCTGCCAGTACGCGCCGCCGCACGAGTTCGCCATCAACATTCCCAAGGCCATGGCCGAGGTGCGCGGCCAGACCTATGCCGACTACGCCTGGCCGCCCGCCCTGGGGCGCCTGTACCAGAGGAACGGGCTCACGCTGTCGCTGGCCCTGGCCGCAGGCCTGTCGCTGTTCCTGGTGCTGGCCGTGGCCCTGCAGGGCGGCCTGGGCCGGCTGTGGGGCGCCGACCTGGGCGCCAACTTCTACAACCTGTTCCCGCACAACCTGCTGGTGGGCATCTTCGCGCCCGTGTTCCTGTTCGTGGTGCTGGCGCTGGCCATGGGCGTGCGCCGCTTCTGGAAGGACGTCAAGCCCGCCACCGGCGGCGTGGACGTGGGCACGCCGGCGGCTGCCGAGGCCGCGCACGACGTGCTGCGCCTCAAATACCTGGACGGCGGCCACGGCGAGGGCTGCCACAACGAGGACGATGCCTACACCCTGAGCCGCAGGCGTTTTCACCACCTGACCTTCTACGGCTTCCTGCTGTGCTTTGCGGCCACGGCGCTGGCCACGGTCTACCACTACGTGTTCGGCTGGGCCGCGCCCTACGAATTCCCCAGCCTGCCCAAGCTGCTGGGCGCCGTGGGCGGCACCAGCCTCATGCTGGGCACTGCAGGCCTGTGGCGCCTGAACCGCAGGCGCCACCCACTGCATGGCGACGCGCGCCAGAAACCCATGGACCTGGGCTTCATCGCCCTGCTGTTCCTGGTCGCTGCCAGCGGCATGGCGCTGTGGCTGGGCCGCGGCACGCCGGCCCTGGCCCTGCTGCTGTGCCTGCACCTGGGCGCGGTGATCGCCCTGTTCGCCACCCTGCCCTACGGCAAGTTCGCGCACGGCGTGTTCCGCACGGCATCCCTGCTGCGCCACAACACCGAAAAGCGCCAGCCCAGCCCCATCGGGCTGGGTGCCGACTAGCCGCATCCGCCCCGATTCCCAGCCAATGACGGAGACAACCCCATGATGAACAAGCGCAACTTCCTGCACGCCACCGCCCTGGCCGCCTCCCTGCTCGCACTGGCCGCCAGCGCACAGGCCCAGGACTTTCCTCCCAAGAAGCCCGTGTCCCTGGTCGTGGGCTTCGCCGCCGGCGGCGCCGCAGATGCGGCCGCGCGCCTGATCGCCAAGAAGCTGGGCGAGAACATCGGCCAGAGCGTGGTGGTGGAGAACAAGGGCGGCGCGGGCGGCAACATCGCCCACCAGCAGGTGGCCAATGCGGCGGCCGACGGCTCGGTGCTGCTGTTCGGCTCGGTGGGGCCGCTGACCATTGCGCCGCACCTGATGAAGCTGCCCTACGACCCCTTCAAGGACCTGGCACCCATCTCGGGCGGCGTGAACTTTCCCAACGTGCTGGTGGTGCACAAGGGCGCGGGCGTGAAGACCCTGGCCGAGTTCGTGGCCAAGGCCAAGAAGAACCCGGGCACGGTGGACTACGCCTCGACGGGCGCGGGCTCGGCCTCCCACCTGGCAGGCGAGCTGTTCAACCAGCGCGCGGGCATCGACATGGTGCACGTGCCCTACAAAGGCGGCGCGCCCGCGCTACAGGACCTGCTGGGCGAGCGCGTGACCAGCTACTTCGCCGCGCCGCCCACGGCCCTGCCCCACATCGAGGCCGGCAAGCTGATCCCGCTGGCCACCACGGGGCTGACACGCCCGGCGTACATGCCCGACATCCCCACGGTGGCCGAAGCCGGCTATCCCGGCTTCGAGGCACTGAACTGGTATGCCTTCGTGGCACCCGGCAAGACGCCCAAGCCGATGCTGGACCGCTGGAACACCGAGATCGTCAAGGTACTCAATGACCCTGGCGTCAAGGAGGCGCTGAACAAGCACGGCCTCACCCCCCAGCCCACCACGCGCACCGAGTTCGCAGCCTTCATGAAGAAGGAATACGAGCAGTGGGGCAGGCTGGTCAAGGAGCGAAAGCTCTCCGCGGAGTGAGCGGCTTGCAGGCGTTCAGAGCTTGATCGGCTTGCTTGCCACGGGCGCTGCAAAGCCCGCGCACAGGCGGTTCCAGACATTGATGCTGCCGATGGCATAGGTCAGCTCCACCATCTCGCGCTCGCTGAAATGCGGGCGCAGCGCCTCGAAGTCCTGCTGCTCGGGATGGGCCTGGCTCAGGCGCGTGCAGCGCTCGGCCCAGTTCAGGGCAGCGCGCTCGCGCCCGTCGTAGAAATCCACCTCGGGCCAGGTGACGATGCTGTTGATGCGCTGCAGGTCCTCGCCCCGGGACAGCAGTTCGCGCGTGTGCATGTCCACGCAGAAGGCGCAGCCGTTGATCTGCGAGACGCGCAGGAACACCAGCTCCAGCAGCTGGATGCCCAGGCTGGACTCGTGCAGCAGCGCGTTGATGCCGGCCTGGGCCTTGTACAGCTCGGGGGCCACGGCCTGGAAGTTCAGGCGCGGCGTGGGGGCGGCAAGAGGACGGGCGCCGGTGGCAGCGGAAGACGAAGCGGTCATGGAAAACACTCCTTGAGGGATGTAGCAGCCGGCCGGAATGGCTGGCCCATACCTTCAAGACGCGCGGGGCGTGCGCGTTGTGACAGCGTTGGTGAAAATTCTTTCGCAGCCCCGGCCACCATCCCCCATTCCCGCCCTGGCTGGCGCTCAATCCGCCACGATGCGCCGCTCCGTGGCGATCTTGCGGTACAGGGCGTTCTCGGCCGCGATCTCGCGCGCGAACTCCTCGGGGCGGTTGCCGATCACGCGCGAGCCCGTGTCCTCGATCTGGCGGCGCACCTCGGGGCTGGCCAGCGCGCGCTGGGCGGCCGCATGCAGGCGCGCCACGATCTCGGGCGACAGTCCCTTGGGGCCGTAGATGCCATAGAAGGCGCTGCGGTTGACAGGCTCCAGCCCCAGCTCCTTGAAGGTGGGCACCTGCGGCAGCTGGGCCAGGCGCTCGGGCGCGGCCACCGCCAGCGCAGTAAGCCGGCCCGCCTTGATGAAGGGCAGAGCCGAAGGCAGGTTGTCGAAGACGATGGGCACCTGGCCCGCCACCGCATCGTTGAGCGCAGGGCCCGAACCCCGGTAGGGCACATGCGTGAGCGACAGCCCCGAGCGGCTGGACATCAGCTCCATCAGCATGTGGCCTATGGAGCCCGTGCCCGCCGTGCCGTAGGCATGCTTGCCGGGGTTCTTCTTCACCTCCTCCACGAAGGCCGCAAAGCTCTGCGCCTTGAAGCCCGGATGCACGGCCAGCACATTGGGCGTGGCCGCAATGTTGGTGATGGGCGTGAAATCGGTGAGCGGGTTGTAGGGCAGGCGCGGGTTGATGGCCGGATTGGTGGCCGTGGTGGACACGGTGGCCACGCCCAGCGTGTAGCCGTCGGGCTGGGCACGCGCGGCCTCGTGCGCGCCGATGGCGCCTCCGCCGCCGCCCTTGTTGTCCACCACCAGCGGCTGGCCCAGGGCCTCTGCCATGCGCGGCGCGATCGCGCGCGCCACGATGTCGGTGGTGCCGCCGGCCGCAAACGGCACGATCAGGCGCACCGGGCGCGTGGGATAGGCGCCGGCATCGGCCGCCATGGCGCCCGGTGCGGCACCAGCGGCCAGCAGCAGGACGCACAGGCTGCGGCGTGAAGTGAAGTGGTTCATGGGATGTCTCCTGGGAATGGCTGTGTTTTGAACGGACGGTGGAGGTTTGTGTCAGGCCGATGCGCGGCGCACGATGTGCGAGCGGTCCAGCGCGCCGCAGGAGGAGGCGCCCAGCATGGCCAGGTTGCGGTCCACCTCGTCGCGCAGCAGGCCGATGGCGTGCAGCACGCCGGCCTCGCCGCCCACGGCGGCGGCGTAGTTGAAGGGCCGACCCACCAGCACCATGCGCGCGCCCAGCGCCACGGCCTTGAGCACATCGGAGCCGCGCCGAAAGCCCCCGTCGATCAGCACCGGATAGTCCGGCCCCAGGGCCGCCACCACGTCCTCAAGAATGCGCATGGCCGACACCGCGCCGTCGAGCTGGCGCCCGCCATGGTTGGACAGCACGATGCCGTCGGCCCCCACGCGCCGGGCCTGCAGCGCGTCCTCCACGCTGAGCACGCCCTTGATGACCAGCGGCCCCTTCCAGCGGCGGCGGATGGCCTCGATGTGGCGCCAGCTCAGGTGGTCGCGTGCCGAAAAATCGCGCATCACGCTGGACGACATGATGGGCGCGCCGCGCGTGGCAAACGAGTTCTCGAAATGAGGCATGCCGTGGCGCAGCAGCGTGCGCAGGAAGGTGCCGGCCACCCAGCCCGGGCGCACCATGCCGTCCCAGGCCAGGCGCAGGCTGGGCTTGAGCGGCGTGGAAAAGCCGGTGCGGATGTTGTTCTCCCGGTTGGCGGAGATCGGTATGTCCACCGTCACCACCAGGGTGCGAAAGCCTGCGCGCTCCACGCGGTCGATCAGCGCGTCGATGCGGGCCTGGTCCCCGGGGATATAGGCCTGGAACCAGGTGGCCGGGCTCTCGCGCGCCACCTCCTCCATGGGGATCAGCGAAGTGCCGCTCATCACCGACACAATGCCCGCGCGCTGGGCCGCGCGGGCCAGCACCAGGTCGCCCCGGTAGGTGGACAGCGCATTGATGCCCATGGGCGCAATGCCGAAGGGGCTGGCATAGCGCTCGCCGAACAGCTCCACGGCCTGCGAGCGCTGCGACACATCGGCCAGCACGCGCGTGGTCAGGCCCCATTCGCCGAACACCTCGCGGTTGTCGCGCAGCGAGGCGTTGTCCTCTGCCGCCCCGGCGATGTAGCCGAAGATGGGCCGGGGCAGCCTGCGGCGCGCGGCCTCCTCGAAATCATGCAGCGACAGCATGCGGCGCAGCACGGCCGGGGCGCGCGGCGCCGGCAGGGCGGATGCCGAAGGCGTGGAGGCAGAGGAGGAAGCGATGGCGGCCATGGTGCGGACCTCGGAATGTTCAGGAACCGGCGCCACTGTAGGCCGCGCATCCATTGAATGAAAGTGGATTATTTAGAATGCACTTGTTCGCTTTTTGCCAATGACAAACCCATGTCCACACCCTCGGTCAAGCAGCTCGAAGCCTTCTGGTGGGCCGCCACCTGCAGCAACTTCGCCACGGCAGCGCAGCGCGTGCACCTGTCCGTGTCCTCGCTGTCCAAGCGCATCACGGAACTGGAGTCCGCGCTGGGCCAGCCGCTGTTCGACCGCAGCGGCCACCGCGCCGTGCTCACCGATGCCGGCCAGCGCCTGCTGCCCGCCGCGCTGGAGGTGCTCAACGCCATGGCCGCGCTGGGCCAGGCCCTGGACACGCGCGAGGCGCTGGCCGGGCATTGCCGCTTCGGCGTGGGCGACCTGTCGGCGCTGACCTGGCTGCCGGCCTTCGTGGCCGCCGCGCGCCAGGCCCATCCGCAACTGGTGCTGGAGCCCCATGTGGACGTGGGCGGCGTGCTGGAGCAGCGGCTGGACGACGGCGAGCTGGACTTTGCCGTCATCGCGGGCCGCTCCTCGCGCAGCAGCCTGCTGTCCCGCCCCGTGGGCGCCGCGCGCTTTGCCTGGGCCGTGGCCCCCGGCCTGGCAGGCGCGGGCCGCCTGGGCGCCACGGCCCTGCTGCAGCGCCATGCGCTGGTCACCTTGCCCCCGCAGGCCGGCACCACGCGCCTGCTGGACGACTGGCTGCTCGCCCAAGGCGCCAGCGTGCGCGAGCGCATCCTGTGCAACAGCTGGGGCGCCGTGGCCGGCATGCTGCGCGCCGGCCTGGGCGTAGGCTTCCTGCCCACCGGCTGGATCGCCGCC
>Ga0207696_1002040_pt1 | contig 10206 bp, 10 predicted proteins | sample KBSS54metaG_FD_184403 | JGI IMG/M metagenome (GOLD analysis project Ga0207696, IMG submission 184403) | Switchgrass rhizosphere microbial communities from Kellogg Biological Station, Michigan, USA - KBS S5-4 metaG (SPAdes) (version 2) | ecosystem: Host-associated > Plants > Roots > Rhizosphere >...
TTCGCCCGCGATGGTTTTCTGTTTGAAGTGGTTCAGCGCCACGTAGCCCCACACATCGCGATCGAAGTCGATCAGGATGGTGTTGAAGCGCGCGATGCAGTCAAACAGCTCGGCAATGTAGTCGTGCGGCTCGATCTGGGTGGTGTACGGGTTCCACTGAATGCCCAGAGAGGTCACGAACTCTTCGCTGAACTGGTGCCAGTCCACTTCAGGGTACGCGGCGATGTGGGCGTTGTAGTTGCCAACCGCGCCGTTGATTTTACCGAGGATCTCAACCTGCTCCAGCTGACGATACTGGCGCTCCATGCGGTAGGCCACGTTTGCCATCTCTTTGCCCATCGTCGACGGTGTGGCGGGCTGACCGTGGGTACGGGAGAGCAGTGGAATATCACGGTATTGCACGGCCAGGTCTTTCACCGCGTCGATGATTTTGCGCCAGTAAGGCAGCACCACGTCCTGGCGCGCGGTAGAGAGCATCAGCGCGTGAGACAGGTTGTTGATATCTTCTGAGGTGCAGGCGAAGTGGATGAACTCAGACACCGCGTGCAGCGCCGGAACGCTTTCTACTTTCTCTTTCAGGAAGTATTCAACCGCTTTTACGTCGTGGTTGGTGGTGCGCTCGATGGTTTTAATACGCGCCGCGTCTTCTTCGCTGAACTCCGCGACGATTTTATCAAGGTAATCGTTTGCCTGGGCGTCAAAAGCAGGAACTTCCTTGATTGCTGCCTGGGTAGCTAACTTTTGCAGCCAGCGCACTTCAACCTGTACACGGAACTTCAGCAGACCATATTCGCTGAAGATCCCGCGCAGCGCGCTGACTTTATCGCCGTAACGTCCATCGACAGGGGAAACGGCGGTCAGTGAGGATAATTCCATAATTCGCAACTCCGGGAGGTTAACAATGAGCAAGAATTTGTTTTGCCTGAGTCGTCAGGCGATTACGAGAGAACATTAACTGCAGTCGGCCACCGCCAACCTGTTGCCACAGCACGGCGGCACGAATCCCGGCCAGCAGCGAGGCGCGAACTTTCGCCTGTACCTGTGGGCTTTGCAGCACGGCAGGGGAGCCGGTGACCTGGATGCGTGGCCCAAGCGGGCTGATGACATCGACATAAATCGCGGCCATCGCACTCAGCAGGGTTTCGGACTGCAAATCAAAATGGTCGAGCTGACGCTGCAGCCCGGCGATGCGGTTGCCGAGCGTATCCATCGCACCTTTCGCGCTGTTGAGCTTACGCTCCAGCACCATCAGGCTCAACGTGTAGCGGGTCAGTTCTGCATTCAGCCCCTGGCGGTTGCTGGCATTGAGCACGCCGAGCAGGGTTTCGAGACCGAGGCGAAGATTCGTTTCACTGCCACCGAACACACCGAGCGTAGAGCCGGGGTTAAGGTCGATAACGCTGTTGAGCGAAACGTGCAGCGCGTCAGCATCGCAATGACCCTGATGCGCCAGCTGTTGCACCAGACGGGCAGACTGGCAAATTCCTGCCAGTGCCAGGGTGATGTCATAATAATTCTTCGCCACACAGGCTCCTTTTGGTGTGCAATCGGTTTAAACAGCGGCCAGCGGTAGACGCTGTTCAATGATCCCGCCGCCGAGGCAGATTTCGCCGCTGTAGAAGACGGCGGACTGGCCAGGCGTAACGGCAGAGACAGGCTCGTCGAAACGCACTTCGATGCGTTCGTTATCAATAGCCGTTACGGTGCAGGGGATATCAGTCTGACGATAGCGGGTTTTCACCGTGCAGCGCAGGGTGCCGGTGAACGGTTCGCGATCGACCCAGTGCAGCTGCTGGGCAATAAGGCCGACGGACATCAGACGCGGATGTTCGTGCCCCTGAGCCACAACCAGAATATTGTTTTCAACGTCTTTATCGACCACGTACCACGGTTCTTCGCTGCCGTCTTTGGTGCCGCCGATGCCCAGCCCTTTACGCTGGCCGAGGGTGTGATACATCAGACCCTGATGCTCGCCGACGTCATCGCCGTCAACGGTGATAATTTTGCCCGGCTGCGCAGGCAGATAGCGGCCTAGGAATTCGCGGAATTTACGTTCGCCGATAAAGCAGATGCCGGTAGAGTCTTTTTTCTTCGCGGTAATAAGATCCAGATCTTCAGCGATTTTACGCACTTCCGGTTTTTCCAGTTCACCGACCGGGAACAGGCTTTGCGCAATCTGCTCGTGGCCCAGGGTGTAGAGGAAGTAGCTCTGATCTTTGTTACCGTCGAGACCGCGCAGCAGCTGGCTTTTGCCATCCACATCGGCGCGACGCACGTAATGGCCGGTCGCGATAAAATCCGCGCCCAGATCTTCGGCAGCGAATTCGAGGAACGCCTTGAATTTGATCTCTTTGTTGCAGAGGATATCCGGGTTCGGGGTGCGGCCCGCTTTGTACTCTTCGAGGAAGAGTTCGAACACGTTGTCCCAGTACTCTGCAGCAAAGTTTACGGTATGCAGCTCAATGCCGAGTTTGTCGCACACGGCCTGCGCATCCGCAAGATCCGCCGCAGCCGTGCAATATTCCTCGCCATCATCTTCCTCCCAGTTCTTCATGAACAGGCCTTCCACCTTATAACCCTGCTGTTGCAACAGGTAGGCGGAAACGGAGGAATCGACACCGCCGGACATGCCGACGATTACTTTTTTCTGGCTGTTATCTGACATGGAATACTCACGACATTGAACTTAAAGGCGGCGTATTCTATCACGCGCCCCCGGTGTTGGCACCCTCTGTAAACGGCCAGTTAAATTCCGCGATCACCTCAAGCGGCAAGCGGCTGCCGGACTGGTAACAACGAATACTTTCGGCAACCAGCGGTGAGCGCAGGTTTGGGGCATTCAGGATCTCATCAGCAGTGACCCACAGGCAACGATCGATGTCGTCATCGTGCGGTTCAGTGGCGCACATTTCGTTAAGTTCGACGACGAACAAAAAGCGCAGGAAGGGCGTGCGATCGGGGGCGATCCACTGATGCAGACGAACAAAGTGCTGCGGCTCGGCATGAATGCCGGTCTCTTCCCACAGCTCACGGCGGGCGGCCTGCACAAGCGTTTCGTCGGCTTCGAGATGGCCTGCAGGCTGGTTCCACAGCGCTTTCCCGTTGATGGTCTCTTCTACGACCAGAAATTTTCCTTCGGCGTGAACTACGCAGGCGACGGTAACGTGTGGTTTAAACATCTGTTCTCCTTAGATTGAATCGATCGGAATCTCTCGCCACTCACCGGACGCCAGCGTGTCTAGCGTCAGGGAACCCATCGCATAGCGTATCAGACGCAAGGTTGGAAAACCGACATGCGCGGTCATGCGTCGCACCTGTCGATTCCGTCCTTCGTATAAGGTGATTTTCAACCAGCTGGTGGGGATAGTTTTGCGCTCGCGAACGGGCGGATTGCGCGGCCACAACCACTGCGGTTCCTCGACCCGTTCGACGCCTGCGGGCAGGGTGGGGCCATCATTGAGCGTAACGCCATTGCGCAGAGCCTCTATCGCATCCTGCGTCGGCTCGCCTTCCACCTGCACGTAGTAAATTTTGCCGGTACGTTTGCCTGGCTGAGTCAGCTGCGCCTGGAGCTGACCGTCATTGGTGAGCACCAGCAGCCCTTCGCTGTCGCGGTCCAGACGGCCTGCGGCGTAAATTCCTTGTAACGGGATGTAATCTTTTAGCGTGCTGCGTCCCGCCTCGTCTGTGAACTGCGGCAGAACATCGTAGGGTTTATTGAAGATAACCAGCCGCTTCGGTCCAGTGTCAGGCTTTTTTTTGGCGTTGCGTCGGGTGCTGAATCGTTCAACTTGGTGATTTCTAAAAGAAGTTTTGTTCATAGTGTTTTCAGAATGAATGTATTCACGCATTATAACGGAAATTCATGAGTGATTGGCGCGAGCCAGATATTCGAGTAGTATGAGGTCGCATATTACAACTCATTAACAAAAAACCAGAAGCGCTCGAAGGAGAGGTTAATGGAAAGCAAAGTAGTCGTTCCGGCGGAAGGTAAGAAGATCACCCTACAAGATGGCAAACTGAACATCCCTCACAACCCAATCATTCCTTTCATTGAAGGTGATGGTATCGGTGTGGATGTGACGCCAGCCATGATTAAAGTGGTGGATGCCGCCGTGCAGAAAGCCTATAAGGGCGAGCGGAAAATTTCCTGGATGGAAATCTATACCGGCGAAAAATCTACCCAACTGTATGGCCAGGATGTCTGGCTGCCAGAAGAAACGCTGGACCTGATTCGTGATTACCGCGTTGCCATCAAAGGCCCGCTGACTACCCCGGTCGGTGGCGGTATTCGTTCCCTGAACGTGGCACTGCGCCAGCAGCTTGACCTGTACGTCTGTCTGCGCCCGGTGCGCTACTACGCAGGCACGCCAAGCCCGGTGAAACACCCTGAACTGACCAACATGGTTATCTTCCGTGAAAACTCCGAAGACATCTATGCGGGTATCGAGTGGAAAGCCGACAGCGCCGAAGCTGAAAAAGTGATCAAATTCCTGCGTGATGAGATGGGCGTGACGAAGATTCGTTTCCCTGAACATTGCGGTATCGGTATCAAGCCGTGCTCCGAAGAAGGCACTAAACGCCTGGTTCGTGCAGCCATCGAATACGCTATCACCAACGATCGTGATTCCGTGACCCTGGTTCACAAAGGCAACATCATGAAGTTCACCGAAGGCGCTTTCAAAGACTGGGGTTACCAGTTAGCGCGTGAAGAGTTCGGCGGTGAGCTGATCGACGGCGGTCCATGGGTGAAAATCAAGAACCCAAATACCGGCAAAGAGATCGTGGTCAAAGACGTGATCGCCGATGCGTTCCTGCAGCAGATCCTGCTGCGTCCAGCTGAATACGACGTGATCGCCTGTATGAACCTGAACGGTGACTACATCTCCGACGCCCTGGCAGCCCAGGTTGGCGGTATTGGTATCGCCCCAGGTGCAAACATCGGTGACGAGTGCGCCCTGTTCGAAGCAACCCACGGTACAGCACCTAAGTATGCAGGCCAGGATAAAGTGAACCCAGGTTCCATCATCCTTTCCGCAGAAATGATGCTCCGCCATATGGAATGGTTCGAAGCCGCAGACCTGATCGTTAAAGGTATGGAAGGCGCGATCAACGCGAAAACCGTAACTTACGATTTCGAACGTCTGATGGAAGGCGCTAAGCTGCTGAAATGTTCAGAGTTTGGCGACGCGATTATCGCGAACATGTAATCCAGACTCTGGGTTAAACAAGAGCGGGGGCCGATCGGTTCCCGTTTTTATTATTAGTTTTCGAATGGTTATCAAAAATTTATCAAATCAATTTAACAATACTTTGGTTTAGCAATGGCATGAAAAGTTAGATCAGGGTTCACTTCCAGATGATATGTGTTATACTCGTGGCCATGGGATAACTAACCCTCAAGAATTTTAGTAAGTAGTAGGAATGTGAAAGAATCTGGTTCTTACATCGTTCTTAAGAATGTTTATAAGTTTACTAGATGTCTCTCATATGCGAGAAGTGCGTTTCTTGGTTAAGTGATGGATGGTTAAACCCTGATGGCCTTAACAAGGGAATGCCAGTCGCGTTTAGGAAGAGTGTTTTTGGGTTTGGATGATGGATAGGGTAACCTTGATGGCTCCAAGCAGGAGAGCACCAGCTAAACTTAATGTGTAGGAAGAGTGTTTTTGGGCTTGAATGATGGATAGGGTAACCTTGATGGCGTCAAGCAGGAGAGCACCAGCTGCACTGTAAAACTACTACATATAAAATATACATACGATAGATTAAAACTATCAAAACAAAAGTAGGCCGGGAATATATTCCCGGCCTATACATTTATGCGATATAATCGTTGGAAAACATATTTATATGCGTGCGTTTACTAATGACGATATCCACTCCATGGCAGTTTTCAAAGGTCCCTTGAATTGATGAGTTTTCCTTATCATCCTTGCAAACATTGAAGTGCTTTCTTTCTTCTAATTTGATACTGAATCTAAATTTTGCAGATAGATCACAAAAATGGTCATGTCCTTTCTTGCTATCTGTTTCATGTTGAGCATGTAATTCCTTGCCATACTCAAAATAATATCGTTTTTCGTCAACGTAAAATTTAGTCGAAGTATGGGGTCTTTTCTTTGGTTTTCTAATTTTGTTTTTCAACATTGATAGCAATTGATTCATTTCTTCTAACGCATTAGGCAGAGAATTATTAGAAAGTAACAATGAAATCTTGTCGCAAGTTTTTTTAAAGTCACTATCATTGAAATTTCTAACTGGCAATCTAATTAACTCACCAAATCCGTTCTTGAAAGATTCTCTCATCCAAAAGAAAACCTTTAGAGCAGTAGTTATTTTGTCTTCTAAATACTGTTTGGTTTTTACACTTCCATCAAGATGCTGGCTATAATCACCTAATTTAGAAACAAATGCACTGTATCCAACTTTTCCACTAATTTCTTCATATAAGCTATTATCACAGAAGATAATCAAACCATCGATATTATCAACATGATTAATAACTTCTTTTTCTAATGTTTGTAGTGCATCTCCGCTTTTTTTCCACAAGTGAGATGTACAAAAAGCATCCTCCGCTCTTTTTTTTAAAAAATCTACTGGGTAAATTTTTTTTCCAGAGTTGATATATTTATTTAACAAATCACTTTTAGTAACGAAGGTTAGTAATATCATTGTTCACCTAGTAATTTTGTTAAAATGCTGGTGGGGATGATTATTTTATCTGCTTCTTCTTCAGATAACTCTCCAAGCATACTTAAAAATTCCAAGGTGATCGTTTTCTTATTTTTTTTGGTTTTTTGGATGGCTTCCTTTATTTCACCAGGGTAGTCATAACTTTCATTTTGTGGGATGAGGCCAATTTTCTCTTTTTGAGTAGGGTGTATGGATACATCGATTTTTAGATTGTCTTTATTTAATATCGCCCATTCCTTTAACCTTTTGCCATTTAATACCTTTTTTAGGGGGACTGTTCCTTTGTAATCAGAACCCACAGAGCTTAAAAGATATGGTTCTTTATTTTTATCCCACTTCTCCTGAACCTTTGTTTTAATTAAATCGATTAATTCATTTTCTACCGATGACATGTTGTCTCCTTAAACTCTATGTATAGTTATTAAACCTGCTTGCTCATTATAACAAAACACTAAACAGTTCCAAGCAGTTAGTTATCCATGATAGTTTTTAACGAATAAATGGCAAGCTTTGAAAGTCAAAAACTAAGAGAATTTGTAACGTAGTTATTTTACCCACTTAGATCAATTCGCAGTTGTGTTTAAAGTACAACCAAGTAAATGGTATGTTATATCGTATCTCATTGATGTTTTTATCGATCTAAACTATAAGGACTTTAGTCCAATTTTTCCCTCTATCATCATGATAGTTAGCTGTCTGATTAGGTGATTTATGTCCTAGAAGTTTTTGAGTATCGATATTTTGAGCTTCATAAAGACGTTCTGCCAAGGAGCGTTGTTCATGAAAAGTAGCTGGTGTGCCATTCCCCCAATTAATTTGTGCTTTATCACGGGCCTTACTGAAATTCATTGTAATTGTCTTCGACTTCACCTGAGCCCCTCGTTCTGCCATTGAGGTAACCCTGAAAAAGTGGATCAGATACTGACTCACTGCATAGTCACGGCAACGCGCCACTACATCCCTCAAACTCCAGTCAATCGCGTTGAGTCTGAGAGATAGCGGAATCGCTAGCTTGCTCCCCGTCTTCTCCTGTACGACATGAAGATGGTCATCCCAAATATCACTAAACTTCATTTTGGAAATATCCCCGAGACGCTGACCTGTAACGAGCGCCAATAGCATTGCATTGCCCATGTATTGATGTTGGGCATCAGCTATTGCGAAAATCTTTTGCCATTCGTCGAGGTTTAGACGTGGTCGGGTAACTCGCCGGCGCGGTTGTTTTGTCGCAAGAGCCGGGTTATAACCCGGCGGTACCTCGCCATAATGTTGGGCTTCCTTAAAAACATCGATAAAAACAGAGCGGATTACTTGGGCTATCCTCGGATGACCTTCTGCAACATAGGACTCCAGTATCTGGGCAACATCCCGAACATCGACGGCTGATATCAATTTCATTCCTACACTCTCGCGAAGTAGGGCGACGGGTTTAGCCTTTTGCTTATGAGTGTTCGGTCTGATATCACCATTCTCCAGTCTTTCATCCTGGATTTTCCAATAACGATCCAACCATGTATTTGTTGATATCGCTTTTCCTTTGCTGGTGGCGATCTTGTCGCTGATAGCCAAAACGTTTCTGGTGCGCTAGCTCAGCTACTCCCGAATTGGCTTCGATTACTATTGCTGTTTATTCAGCTTCATCATTCCCTCATGCAACGTAATCTGAGGGTTATAGCCCAGCTCCTTTCGCGCTTTGCTAATGTCGAGGGTCACTTCGACGGCAGAGGTGGCGTAGTTTTGCAGATTTAACGGGCTGGTAACACGGCCCCTGGTGAGGCGGAATAAGCCGTCCCCCAGATGGGCAAGTATCCTGACCAGACTGCGCGGAACGCGCTTATCCGGAGCCGTTATGCCCTGAGTGGCGAGCAGTTGGCTGACGAAATCACGAAAAATATGAGGTTCACCGTCGGTGAGGAAATACACCTCTCCGCTTTTGCCGTATTCGGCTGTACGGCTGATGCCATCGCAGAGATTATCAATGTGGGTCGTTGAAGTCAGGTAGTTGCCGCCGTCTATCCAGGCAAATTTCCCGGAGGAGACCGCCGCGACAAGCTGTGGCAGAGCGGTAGTGTCGCCTTTTCCCCAGACAAATCGTGGGCGCACCAAGCTGACGCAGAAATTTTCATTTGCCTGCGCAAAGGCTGCCTGCTCGGCGGCTGCTTTACTTCGGCTATACGCCCCGGCAAATTTTTGTGGCAGGGGATGTGTCTCAGAGGCCATTTGCAGCGGCGCACCTGTCAATAAAACCGACTCGGTACTGATGTGTACAGCTCGCGTAACGCCCGCCAGGCGTGCTGCCGTAAACAGCTTTTCGGTCCCTTCAACGTTGACCTGCCATTGTTCTGCCGATTCATATCCATGTGACGTATCGGCAGCCGCGTGAATGAGAAGGTCGCAACCCGTGAGGGCATCCACCAGGTCGGTTTCGCACAGTGAACCGTAGACTGGCGTTCCACCCACGTGGCGAATGATTTCGGCTGCAGCCTTGCTTCTGGCTAGCGCCCGGACATCTGCCCCCACTTCGCGATAATGGCGAATGATGTTTCTGCCGACAAAACCACTGCCGCCGGTGACGAATACTCGGCGTTGGGCCATGGCGGTATTTATATCGTGCGGATGTTTAGTCATCTGAAGTCTCCGGGTGTGGCGAAGAAGGTACATTTTGCTCCGCGAGCCAGCTGAGTTCCTCGAGGATTTGTGACCGTTCTACGTCGGTCCATTTATGGAAATCGAGAAAATCGAGAAACTTAAAACCTTCAAGCGCCAGATAGGCCAATAGCGCACCGCGAGGCTGGGCAGAGGTCGTAATGATGCGTTGAATAACGTTATCCTGATGCTGTTGCATGGTTTTTCGCAGTTCAGGATTCAGAATCAGCGCAGAACTGAGGTTTAACGCGACCGGGCGGAACTCCTCCGGTGGTGGCGTTTTAGCGACCTCAATACGGCCTTTTAGCGCTAAGCTGTCGACGTCCCCCAACTGCAACTCCGCGTCCTGATGAATGCTGTCATCACGCTTCATTGCGCGTGTCACCAGCGCCTCCAGAAGCGCCTGTTTGGTTTTATGTACGTACAGCACGCTGGCCTTGCTAATCCCTGCCTGATGCGCGACGGCGTCAATCGTCAGATTAGCCACGCCGATTCGGGCCATTACCGCTTCCGCCGCATCGAGAATGCTGTCGGTGCTGATCTCTTTTCTGCGTCCCATCATTCACCCTATTTATTTAAACATCCGGTCGGATATTAATTGCATTACGTTTGCCGCGCAACAGATATCCTGAAGAGAACAGCAGGTTAGGGATCAGCAAAACACGAGAATCTCAGGCGGTGAAAGCGATGCGGCGTCGTGCGCATATGTTTGATGCAGGAAGGTGATCAAGAGCATCCAGCCCTCTGTAAAAACGTGTTGCATTTTACTGATCAAAAACCCTGGTGAATCACTCCCGGCTAGCTACGCTTAAACAGGTAACCGATATCGGGAGGGGTTATGCTGACTCATTCTGAAGCCAAACGGTG
>Ga0207696_1002049_pt1 | contig 10175 bp, 13 predicted proteins | sample KBSS54metaG_FD_184403 | JGI IMG/M metagenome (GOLD analysis project Ga0207696, IMG submission 184403) | Switchgrass rhizosphere microbial communities from Kellogg Biological Station, Michigan, USA - KBS S5-4 metaG (SPAdes) (version 2) | ecosystem: Host-associated > Plants > Roots > Rhizosphere >...
TCGTCTCTAGTATTTCTTGTACTTCTCCTTGAAGCTCACTTGTCAAAAGAACTTCGTCTAATGATTTTTGACTAATAAGAACAACTGATTCAATCGCAACTGGATTTAATCGTTTTTCTTTCCGGTATAAATCACGATGCTGATTAATCGCAACGCGGAATAACCATGGTGTTAATCGTTCTAACGGTATTTCCTCCATAAGCAGAAGAGCTTTATACAACGTATCTTGTACGATATCTTCTGCTTCCTTTCTTTCTGCGCCGATCTTAATTAAGTATCCATAAACAGCTGTTGACTTTTCTATCAATAATGATTCAAACGTATCATAACTCATTCTGCTCTCCCTTCTACATACTCAACGTTTGAGAGCTTAAAATGTATACAACTTTCCAAAAAAAAATTTTTGCAAACAAAAAAGCCCATCTATTTTGATGCGCTCTTTTCGTTCCATACAAAGAATATCATTCGATTACTTCATCGCTTCTTTGACAACATCTTGAATCATCACAACCTCTGTTTCCATATTAGCAGCAGGCGCTTCCTCATCAATACATTCATACCAAAATTCCAAATGCTTTTTATCAACTTCGTGCCGAGAAGCTTCGACATCTATCCCGCCTTCCTCTTGTACAGAATACCAATACAAATATTCTTCTCCATCTCTTATTTCCCGGAAAATTGTCTCTACATACATTTTCTCGTCGTTTAATGTCAATAACACTTCTTTCATATGTTCATTTAACATCTTCATCCATTCATCAACACGGTGACTTTTCCCTGACTTCACTTTGAATCTTGTTAATTCGACATTCATGTTTTATCCCTCTACTTTCTTACGTACATATAAAACATATTCCACTGGATGATCAAAACCTAGTTTACTAGCAAGTCTTTGTGAGGGTATATTATCCACATTACAATCCCAGCACGGCGTAATACTATTTTGTATGCAATGTTCTATAAAATAAGTGGCGACTAATTGAGCAAACCCTTTTCCTTGATAGTTTGGATGTGTTGCGATGTCAATTTCAGCAAAACGATTACTCCTAAAAATCGAGACGCATTCAGCTACTACTTTTTCATCTTGCAGAATACAAAATCCAAAACCAGCCTTCAAGAACGCTTCTTTTGAACCCCAATATTCTGTATAATACTGTTCCGTAAATTCAGTACTTTTTCCGATTATGTTTCTATCAATCCGCATAACCTTGTATGTAGAATCATCTAATTCTCTTTTCCTACCTTCAAAGATATCTCTCTGAAATAGAAATTTTTTTCGAGGGATCTTTCTAAAAGAATCATTGAAATAATTTTCAATAATGCTTTCCCACTCTATGCTAGAAACAAATAATGTGAATCGCTTCTCCGTTGTTAAAACATCATTTTCAATATAAGAAAACAAAGTATGTTGAAATTCCTGATCATGTGTATCTCCAAACAGGTAGTAAATGCCATTAACAATCACAATCATTCCCACTGTTAATCTCTCATTTACAAAAATCTCACCATCTATTATTCGATTGCATACTGCATAGGCAAAAGTAGATGTCTGTTTGTTCTTTTCTAAAACCGGAAGAACCGTATGATATTCTGCTAACGCTAACTTTCTCATACGTTCTCCACAATAACCGTATCCGCATCTAAGTTTTCAAAACAAAGATTAACAGTTCGCTGTAGTGCCCTCGTTCGGTGAATGGTACCTGCTGGAATTAAAATCGAATCATTTGGTTTTAATACAGCTGTATCCTTATCTTGAAAATCGATAAGCAATTCTCCCTCGAGTACCATAAATAGCTCATCCGAATTGGAGTGAAAGTGCCAATCATATTCCCCTGTAAATACCGCAATCCGTAAACAATGATTATTCACATTTGATACAACAAAATTTTTGTGCCCTTCTGTAATATCTTTTGTAAGTTCTAATAGGTTTACCTTCTCCATCGTTATTCCCATCCCCTAATCCATTTACTATTTCCCCCAAAACCATCCAAGTGCAATAATCATCATACAAATCCAAAAGCCGATTGTTCCAAAATCAATATCTTTTTCCTGTTTTTTCTTCCTTACCTTTTTTACTTCTTCTTTTAACTCTTGTACACTTTGTTCTAATTTAACAATTGCTTCTTTCATTTCATTCAGTTCACTTTTCTCTTGTACTTTTTCTTCTGACTCTTTTGCTAAGTTCATTGCTATGCACCCTTTCCGCAACGTTCTATTCCATTCTAGCGCTCTCATTTTTTAATCTATTTTTATCCCGCATTAACTGGAAGCAAGTCCCTCAAAAGTTAGGGGGATGACTGCACGTAAAAAGCCCGATTGGTGAGGAGTAACCATCAGTGGTGGATGAAGTCCCCACTGATTGAAGCTTCATTTTATTAACGTCATTCTTCATCATTCTGAATAGTAAAACATTTCATAGCAAATTAATTTCAGTTTTAATCTCCACCGCCTCCACAATCTCCTCCTCCACTATCACCTGAACTACTACAATCGTTATCGCTATAGTTTACAAATCCACTTGATGAATTGGAGGAATAAGAAGAGCGTTTCCTTTTCTGCTTTCTTTTCTTATCTTTTTCACTTTCACGGCTTGGCCATATTGTATCAAACAGCACAAAAAACATACCCACTGCTACCATTAAAGCAATGACCCCTAAGGTTTCTTCCAAAAATTCAGGTGTTATTTCTAATTGGTAAAATCCCCCTAACAGAAACATGCATACAATTACATAAATGATCATGCTAATATATCTTGCTATTTTCTCTATCCTAAGAGCCAATTTCTTTTCAAACGATATATTCTGTTCCTGCTTTTTCTTTATATATTTCTGCTGTTTTATCTGTTTTTTCTTCCTACTCTTTCTCCCCATGACATCACCTCTTTTATTTTCCGCATACAATTACAAACTACCATATGGAGAGCTCTGCAAACAAGAAAAATATACCAATTAAAAGGTTTTCAAAATAAAAATACTCTCTAAATCTAGCTATGTAACAGTAATGTTCCCTTTACTTTTTGTAAAGTTACATTTACAAATTACCTGAAAAATGGTTAAAATCAATGTAATAAATTTACACAAAGGAGAAATTGTGGATTTGGTCACAAATAAAGTAAAACAATTCCGCGTTGTTAGAGACATCACCCAAGAGCAACTTGCTTCTGCTGTTAACATCACCAGGCAATCCCTCATCGCCATCGAGAAGAACAAATATAACCCCAGCTTAGAATTAGCCTTAAAACGATGTGAGTTTTTTGATCGTAAAGTGGAGGATTTATTTCAATTAGATAAAACTGGGGAGGAATAATAATGAAAAATAATTCTATTCAACAAACAGCATCGTATATTACCATTCTTTTATTAGGAACTGTATTCTTTTATTTTGATGCAGGCCTTGAAGTGAGCCTTATGTATGCTGTAGGGTTTATCATCTTCTCATCGGTGTTTGGACTCTTAAGGAAATTATTCTTTAAGAAGAATACAGGAGCAGGAGAGTATCCATTACCAGAGATGGACGAACGAATTGAAAAGTTGAGTTTGAAACTTTATGCTCAAATTTTTGGACTGTCTCACTTGATTGTTGCAGTGATACTATTTGTTTTATATATAACCAATAAGAATACGATGATACGAGTAGAATATGTTCTATATTACGTGATAGGAGTTCTTTTCTTCACAATGATGTTCGGCTTGAAAATTGTAAAGAAACTAGACCAATAAGTGATAAAAAAGGAAGCAATTAAAAAAATATTAACAACAATCTCTTGTATTTTTCTTTTTCAGCAAAGACAATCCCGGACTGATAGAACATATTATATGTATGTTCCACAGCCAAATACAAAAAGACCCTCCTTATACAAGGAAGGCCTCACAATCATTTCTATTATGATAAAGCAGGGGCTTTTTCAAGAAGCTCTTTCGCATCAGCGTATTGTAAGCCGTGAGCTTCTGCAACTGCTTCGAATGTTACATAGCCGTCTAATGTGTTAATACCTTTTAGTAATGCAGTATTTCCTAGGCAAGCTTGTTTGTAGCCTTTGTTAGCAATTTGTACTGCATATGGTACTGTTACGTTTGTTAATGCAAGAGTTGATGTACGTGGAACCGCACCTGGCATGTTTGCAACTGCATAATGAACAACACCGTATTTTTCATAAGTTGGGTTGTCATGAGTTGTAATGCGGTCAGTTGTTTCGAAAATACCACCTTGGTCGATTGCGATATCTACTACAACAGAACCTGGTTCCATTGATTTAATCATTTCTTCTGTTACAAGTTTTGGAGCTTTTGCACCTGGAATTAATACCGCACCGATAACAAGATCAGATTCTTTTACAGCTTCTGCAATGTTATATGGATTAGACATTAATGTTTTGACTTGATTGCCAAAAATATCATCTAATTGGCGAAGACGTTCTGCACTTAAGTCGATAATTGTTACGTCAGCACCTAAGCCCACCGCGATTTTCGCTGCGTTTGTACCAGCTTGGCCACCGCCGATAATTGTTACTTTACCGCGTTTTACCCCTGGAACGCCTGCAAGTAAGATACCTTTGCCGCCTTTATTTTTTTCAAGGAATTGCGCACCGATTTGTGCAGACATACGACCAGCTACTTCACTCATCGGTGCAAGTAGTGGTAAAGAACGATTGTCTAATTGTACTGTTTCATAAGCGATTGATACTACTTTGTTGTCAATTAATGCTTTTGTTAATTCTGGTTCTGGAGCTAAGTGTAAGTATGTGAATAAAATTAAACCTTCGCGGAAATAACCATATTCGCTTTCTACTGGCTCTTTTACCTTCATAACCATCTCTTGATTCCATGCTTCCTCAGCAGTTTCAACAAGTTTCGCTCCAGCTTGTACGTACTCTTCATCTGTAAAGCCAGATCCTAAACCTGCACCCTTTTGAACAAAAACTTCATGACCATTGTGTATTAAATGTACAGCACCAGCTGGCGTCATTGCCACGCGGTTTTCGTTGTTTTTAATTTCTGTTGGAATACCGATACGCATTATTAATTCCCCCTTGAGTTATGAAATGACCCCTGAATCATTTTTTAAAGCGCTTTCTACGCTCTTATATTCTAACATAATATCTCAATATTTGACAAAAAATAATGCGAGTTTTCCGATAGATTTTGCCCCGCATTAACGGACAGTAATATCCCCCTCTCAAGATGAAAAAGCCCCAAAATTAGGTGGGGGATACACTATCCATAAATGCCTGATTGGTGAGGGCTAACCATCATTGAGGGATAAAACTCCCCAATGATGGAAGTTTCACTTTATCTATCTTTGTCGATATCGGTGAATAACATCAACTGCCCCTGTTACTTCTATAATTGTGCCTGTAATCATATCGGAATCTTCTTCGCATAGAAACGAAATTGTTCGAGCAATATCTTCACCTGTTCCAGATCTACCAATTGGTGTTCTAATGTCTTTCATCGTACGCGCCTGCTTAATTGTCGCCTCTTTCATTTCACCAATAATATCTCCTGGACAAACCATATTCGCTGTAATGCCATATTCCGCTTCTTCATAGGCAACTGTTTTCGTTAACGAAACAAGTCCTACCTTTGCAGCCGCAAATGCAGAACGGTACATCCAGCCAGGTGCACTATCTGCCCCTTGAAATCCGTAATTGATAATGCGACCAAAATGCTGCTTCCTCATAATGGGAACGACAAGTTTTAATAAACGGAACACTGATGTTAGATTCCCTTGTATCATCTCATTCCACTCATCTTCTTCATAATCAATTAACTTTTTACGTTCAAATACGTAAGGGCCCGCATTATTAATCAAAAAATCAATTTTGCCAAAACGGCTAATTGCTTCTTCTACTATTTTATGTAAATCTTCTTTTTTCGTGACATCTGCTTGTACGAACTGCAGACGTTCTTCTATATGTTTATACTTTTCTTTCATTGTTTCTACAGCACTCATATCGCTATGATATGTTACAGTTACTGAATATCCTTTAGCTAATAAATTCTCTGTTACTTGCTTTCCTAAACCTTTCGTACCGGCCGTAATGAGCGCGTGTCTCACAAACATGCCTCCTTTTAAATTGCTATACTTCATATGTAACAAGTTCTCCCTACAATTACAACTAAAAAGAATTGGAACAGAGTTTTCAAAATTCTGTAACGTTTCTGGCAAGCACGTTACCATATTTTGTTTTATAATTAAGTTGTAAAATCTTATAAAAACGAATTGGGAGGAATCTACTATGAATAATACATATACAAATATTTTAATTGCAGTGGACGGTTCCAAAGAAGCAGAAAAAGCCTTTAAAAAAGCAATTCAAGTCGCAAAGCGCAACAACGCAACATTAACAATCGCTCATATCGTTGATGTAAAAGCATACTCTGCTGTAGAGGCATATAGCCGCGCAATCGCTGAGCGTGCAAATCTCTTTGCAGAAGATTTATTAGAAGACTACAAAAAGACTGCAACTGAAGCTGGCCTTGAAAAAGTAGAAACTGTATTAGAATTCGGTAATCCAAAATCTAAAATCTCAAAAGAAATTGCTCCAAAACAAAAAGTAGATTTAATTATGTGTGGTGCAACTGGTTTAAACGCTGTAGAACGATTCTTAATCGGTAGCGTCTCTGAACATATTATTCGCTATGCAAAATGCGATGTCCTTGTTGTTCGTGGTGAAGAAGAGCAAGGTGACATTTAATAAATAACGAAAACACCAAGTCTTATGCAGATTTGGTGTTTTTTATTTTATGTATTTTCCTATGAAGACAAGCTAAGATTACCATAACACTCGCAAATAAAAACAGTGGAAGAAACTTTTACGACCATAATCCCCTCATTAGTGTAGCCACTACCAAATACGCCTCATAATCCATCCCTTTCTTTTACTTATCACCACACTAATCTACATAATTTAGAAATCAAAGGATAGAATATATCCGTTCGGTTACGCTAAGAAAAAGATGAAAAGGGGGATACTACATGGGAGATCACGAACGAATTATTTTAGATGTAAATGATGAGGAGCTTGAAATGCTCGATACGATCTGTTCGCATTTTAAAGAAAAACATGGCGTTGAGCTGAGCCATGGTGCACTCCTCCGTGATTTGATGGATATTGAGTATATTCGTATTACAGAAAACAGACATAAATATGAATAAAAAGCTCCTTTAACATTACACTTATTAGAGGATATACGTTCCATATAAGTGTAGCTTTGAAATAAAGTCGTACTGTTTATAAAAAAGATGTACCGTTTTAAAGAAAGTTATACCGTTTACAAAAAAGTTGCATCGTTTTATTCCTTTTCGATTAAAGAATTCTAAGTGAGTGTTAATCAAACTTTTTTATAAAACGAAATGTTCATTCAAGAAGAAAAGAAGCCATTTTGATTATTCTTTTTTTATTGAAAGTCAAGCAATTGAATGAATATATTTATATTTAAATGATTTTATATAATGTCACACATTTTTAGGCCGAAACAAAAAGGATAGGAAAGCAGAAATAAAAACTGCTATTTCTATCCTTTTTTGTACTACAAATGACCTCATTTACACAACAACATTTTTAGTATGTTGTTCAACTAACGCATGCGTTAGTTCAATAATTACTCGCTAATCGAATCTGCTGTTTTTACAAGGTCTTTAATAGTGTAATCTTTTGTAACATCTGGTGATTTAATTAAAGAAATCCCACGATAAAGTCCATCTTTTTTCCAACGAATAATTTTCGTATTTTTACTATCCTTATCAATAATCACTTTTGTTCCATCTTTTAATTTTGTTGTTTTTTAATCTTCTTATCACTTTTTCATTTCAATCTCAATTCTCTTTGCTAAGTCAGATGATACTTTATTGAAATACTCCATAATTTTCTTTCTAATATCATCAGATATAACTTTCAAATCACTAGTTAAATTTTCGACAAGATGTTCTTTTTCTATTTGAGTTAACCTCGTATAGAATTCACCAGCCTGCCCAAAATCGTCTTGCTTTGTTATAGAAGTTCTTTCTAGTTTGCCTTCAACATATCTTCCATCACCACTTGTAATTTGATTAGTTGATGTCCAATTTTGCTGTTGGTTAACCGGTAATTTACGAAATTCAGCTCCAATTCTTCTTCTTTGAGAATCACTATAAATATTGGCACGGCCCTGCAGTATTTTATCATCAGATAATTCTGCGCCGTCTAGTAAATTAGAAGGGGAGAAGGCGACTTTTTCTACTTGCTCCATATAATTATCAGGATTTTTATTTAATACCATTTTGCCTACTGGTATTAGGGGATACTCTTTTTCATCCCATACTTTTGTATCGTCTAAAGGATCATAAGAAAGATTTGCTTCATCCTTTGGGTCCATGAGCTGGACATATAATCCATATTCCACCAGTTTACCACCCGCAATCGCATCGTATAAATTTTTACCAGCGTAATCAGGATTTTCAGCGGCTAGTCTACTTGCTTCTTCGCGACCAATGTATTGTACACCTTCAAATGGGTACCAATGGTATTTAACGTACTTTCTAATACCTTGAGCATTTCTCCAAACATATGTATTTACACTATGTCCTGGAATGTGGCGAAGACTTTTTACCGTACCAGCATCAGAGTATAAACGTACAACAAAATGAATTGATTCAGGCGCTCTTGCTACAAAGCTCCAAAACCTATCAGGGTCAATTAAATTATTTTTTGGTGAAGGTAAGAATGCTTTAATAAATTCCGGAAATCGTATCGCATCACGAACAGAAAAGACAGGAATGTGATTACATAAAAGGTCAAAAACACCTTCTTCTGTATAAAATTTTGTAGCAAAACCACTTACATTTCTAGATGTATCAGGTGTTCCTTTCGTACTGACAGCTAACGAAAAGCGAACCATAACAGGAACTTTCTGATTAAAATTTTGTAAAAAACTCAGTTTTGTATGTTCGGACATCGAATATATCGTTTGAAAATAACCAAATGCACCAAATCCTTTTACATGAACAGGTCTTTCTAAAATCTTTTCATGAATAAATTCTTGTAAGGTTTCGTGTAGTACACCATCTTGTTCCAGTACAGGTCCCCCAGATCCGATCGTCTGGGAATGAAGTTTAGCTGGCTCATTGGAGAGGTATCGATTCTCATAATGGCTTTCCTCTAATAAGGTTTGCCTCTGTTTATGATGCTTTTCATTCATTATTATAGCCTCCAAAATTTAATTTTCATCAATCGTTACTAAATATGATTTTTAAGGCTCGAATATGTATCTTCTTCTTTTATTTTCAACATTCATTAGAAATATAGTTTCTTAAAGTTAGTAGCATTTTTCAGAGAATTGCAATATAAAGTGAATTTGAACCGATGTGTAAACAGACCGCTAGTTAAAGAAAACTCCTATGCAGTGGACCTTTTTGAACAGGTAGAATTATGAAAAGATGAAGATGAATATGAAGAAGGAAAAGCTTCTTTAAATAGAAGCTTATTTTTGTGTGATAAAAGGAACAGAACTTTTTTAAGCCTTTCAAATAAATGTAAGAGGTTAAGTTACGCCCTGAATTTATTTTCAGAACTTAGATTGCCAGACAATATAGGTTTTGCACTTGACTTTGTTAAGTGTGGATTTAAAATAAAGTCACGATGTTTCTAAAAAAGATGCGATGTTTTGAAGATAGTCGCGATGTTTGCAAAAAAGTTATGATGCTTTGCCCCTTTTGAATATAGCTATCTAAAGGGATGTAACAAATTTGTATTTTAAGATTTATGTTGTTTAGTCTAGCTCACTGATTGTGAAGTAAACAACTTAAATGTGACTTAAAAAACTTAACCGTGACCTAGAATTTTTCTATATAACTGATCTCTTTGAGAAAATATATATATTTGTTCAACCACCGGGCGCGATTTTGGAAGATCGAAGGTAGAAAATGATTAAACTTTTTTATAAAACCATAACTTAAAACTGCTAGAGAATAATCCATTTTGATTAATCTTTTTTCAAAATGGATTATTCTTATTTACCATATAATATGGGTTTGTAGAGTGTTTTTGATTAAACTTTATTTCAAGCCAACAATAAGAACGTATATCCTTTTTTTCATAATAAAAAGACATTCATTACGTGACAAAATCACCTTACTGAACGTCTTTTCAATCACTTTTATATGATTATCTTTATGCCTTTTTAACAAATTCAGAT
>Ga0207696_1002050_pt1 | contig 10174 bp, 9 predicted proteins | sample KBSS54metaG_FD_184403 | JGI IMG/M metagenome (GOLD analysis project Ga0207696, IMG submission 184403) | Switchgrass rhizosphere microbial communities from Kellogg Biological Station, Michigan, USA - KBS S5-4 metaG (SPAdes) (version 2) | ecosystem: Host-associated > Plants > Roots > Rhizosphere >...
GAAGAGGAAGAACTGGGCATCAGCCTTGCGCTGATACCCACCGACACCCCCGGTGTCGAAATCGGTAAGCGCCACCTGCCGCTGGGCGCCGCGTTCATGAACGGCCCCAACAGCGGCAATGACGTGTTCGTGCCGCTGGACTTCCTCATCGGCGGGCAGGCCATGCTTGGCAAGGGCTGGATGATGCTGATGAACTGCCTGTCGGTGGGCCGTTCGATTTCCCTGCCTGCGGTCGGCACCGGCGCGGCCAAGTACACCAGCCTGGTGACCGGCCAGTACGCGAATATCCGCGAGCAGTTCAACGTGCCGCTGGCGGCCTTCGAGGGCATCCAGGAATCGCTGGCACGCATCGGCGGCAACGCCTGGCTGATGGACAGCGCCCGCTTGCTGACCGCCAAGGCCGTGGACCTTGGCGAAAAGCCTTCGGTGCTGTCGGCTATTCTCAAGTACCACCTGACCGAGCGGGGGCGCGAATGCATCCAGCACGCCATGGATGTGCACGGCGGCAAGGGCATCATCATGGGCCCCAACAATTATCTGGGTCGCAACTGGCAAGGTGCGCCGATCTTCATCACGGTCGAAGGCGCCAACATCCTTTCGCGCAACCTGATGATCTTCGGCCAGGGCGCCATCCGCTGCCACCCGTTCGTGCTCAGGGAAATGGCCCTGGCCGGCCGTGAGGACCGCGACCAGGCACTGAAGGAATTCGACGACCTGCTGATGAAACACATCATGTTCGCCGCCGGCAACGCGGCCAGCACGTTGGTCTTCAACCTGGGGCTCGGCCGTTTCGAGCCAGTGCCCGGTGATGCCTTGAGCCAAGGTTACTTCCGCGCCCTAAATCGTCAGGCAGCCGCCTTCGCCCTGCTGGCCGACCTGTCGATGATGCTGCTGGGTGGTGCGCTCAAGCGCCGCGAGCGCCTGAGTGCGCGCCTGGGCGATGTGCTCAGCTACCTGTACCTGGCCAGCGCCGCACTCAAGCGCTACCACGACCTGGGCTCGCCCGAGCACATGCAGCCACTGCTGCGCTGGGCCATGGAAGAAAGCCTCGGCCAGGCGGAAAAGGCGCTGGACCGGCTGCTCGACAACTTCCCCAACCGGTTTGTCGGTTGCGCATTGCGCGTGCTGGTGTTCCCCTTCGGCCGCCGTCATACCGGGCCGAGCGATGAGCTGGATGCCGAAGTGGCGGCGCTGATTGGCCGCAGCAAGGGCGACCCGGCGCTGGAGGAGTTGCTCGCCGGCTGTTTCCGGCCGCAGTCCGAGGGTGACCCGGTGGCGGCATTGCAGCGGGCCAGCAACCTGCTGGACGAGACTGCGCCACTGCACAAAGTGCTGCATCAGGCGATCAAGGAGGGCAAGGTACAGCCAGCACCAGGGCAGTCGGCTATCGATGCGGCAGTTCAGAGCGGTGCACTGCAAGGCGAAGAGGGGCAACGGCTGCATGCAGCCGAAAACGCACGCAGGGCCGTGATCGATGTGGATGCATTCGACAAGGAGCAATTACTGCCTGAGCAAGGCAAGGTGCGCTGAATGCAGGGGGCCCTTTTGCGGCCCCCTGCCCACCGGCGTATACTCCGCCCCCGTTTCAACCACCTCGAGGACCATCCACATGGCCAACCCCCACCTGGAATACCACCTGCAACTGCTGAACCACCTGCGCACCATTTTGGTGGCGCTGGGTGAGGCCGACCAGGTACCGGAGGAAAGCCACGCCCTGTTCCTCGAACGCTTCGACGAACTGCTGACCCTGCTGCCGCAAGACCCGCTGCAAAGCCAGTACCTGGGCCAGGACCTGATCTGCCAGGTAATCCAGCGCTATCCGCAGATCGCCCATCTGGTGCCACGCGACCTGCTTTGGTTCTTCGCCGGCGACTGCCTGCACTTCATGCCTGATGAAGAGCTGGATCTGTATCAACGCCTTGAAGAGCGCCGGTACGAGGCCGAACAGAACGATGAGCCGTTCGACTGGCACCAGGTAAAGCAACTGCTCAGTGGGCAACCGGGCAGCCAGCACTAGGCTGGGCTTGCACTGGGCAAAGTTGAATGTGACAACACGCTTGCGCTTTGCTGTAGCCGCAATACATCGCGTAGAGTCAGAAACGGCATAGGAATGATCGTCACCGCGAATCGCCACTCACGGGTACAGCGAAGATCTTCTGCCATCAGGATTGTTACAGGGGTTGGTGCTGTCCACCGGGGTGTGAATATCCCTTGGCTTACCTCACCGTTGCCGGCAAGGATATGCCACTTGACATGCTCCGGCTGTAACTCCACCTCCTCATGATCGCGGTTGAAATAGCAACAACTCAACCGCAAAGCGGTGCCCTCAGCGTGAAATTTGATGAAGTGCGTTGGCCCGACGAACAGCGTGACGTAACGTGCTACGGCCCGGGCCCCTCCTCCAGCAGCCGTCACCAGATCGGTGCGCGCAGGTAGCAAAGGATAGCTTGATTTCAAGACAGCGGGTATCAGCGTTTCCCCCGGTGTGCTGAACAAGAGGTCAGGCGGCTTTGTTGCGGGCTGATAAAAGTGGTTGCTGCCTTCTTTGACAATACGCCCCCCTGCCTCACCCGCAACACTCCATTCGGCACCCGTTATGGGAGCGCCTGCAAACCCCAATTGCTGCCTTAGCTCACCAGCGGGAAAAATCCGTGCCTGCGGAGCGATTTTGTGCACTTCACCAGCACTCGCAATCGTTGAGGGATTCCACGGCCTTTTAGGGCCTATCTTGTAGTTACTCATCCACCCGGTTGGGCGCTGCGTTCCTCCATTCGGCACACAGGCACCCGGTGGAGTAACCAGATGGCTGAACCACGCATTGTCTGTGGGGGGATTACCTGCAGCGACTTCTGGAAAATCGGTTTGTGAAAACTCCGCATACAAGCCAGCCTGCACTTCAGGCGTAGGGGCCTGTGACGTCCGATCCGCAAGGCTTCTGTATGCTAGAGGTTGTTGACAAATAAAGAAAAAGTGATCTCGCAGCGTCTCAGACGTATACGTGTAAATGTAGAGGTCCTGAAGCTGCGAATCCACAGCCCGCGGCATCATCGCGATCTCGATTTTCTTGCGGCGATTGTAATACTCCCCATACTCCGGGGGCACCGTTGTAGGGACAGTTAAATACTTAGGGTAGTAATAGGCGTAAGAGACGTCCCCGTCCCACTCAAGACTCAGCACACTTTGTTCTTGCGCCCGGTACCTGCGGTAGCTGCTATCGAGACGCAATGTCACCCTCAACCTCCCTGCGGGAAGCGGCACCTCGGTCAACCGATAGATCTGTTCGACACCGAGGTTACTGAGCTTCTTCGTGTCGATGACAACGTCATACCCTGGATAAAGATCAGCTTGAATATAATCAGCTTCCGTACCAATTAATTCAATACGCTTAAACTTTCTCAGCGTAGTTTCCATGAACCCACCCGGCATAGGGGTGGCCATAACCATCGACTCGATCAAAAAATCTTCATAATTGTAAAATCTCCACCACGTATTGACAGTGGCCAAATTCACCCACATGGGCAGTAGTACTGAGCCCTCAGACGCCGGATCAGCCCCATCATCCATCCGCTTTTTCATATGCATAGTCCTCCTGTGAACAAGACTTGATTGAACCCCCTTGAGCAAGGCCTGAAAACTAGCATTTTTGTCAGTTGCCCTGAACGTTGAAGTTGACCATTCTGATTAAAAAATCAGTAACAAGTTATCTGCCAGATCACTGGACGCCACATCATCAAACACAAGGCTGATGAATTTGCCGGGACATAATCAGGCTTTTCCTACATAAATCAATTGCTTCTCGGCCTAATCTCGCGCCCTCCTGCCGGCCAGTTGTTCGGCAGAAACCCAAGGGGCGAGAACGTCCTGCCTACAACTGCTGCACGGGAGTTAAACATGAAAAAGACGCTTATCACGCTTGCCATCGGGCTTGGCCTGGCCAGCAACGCATCAGCCGCCAACACCGGTTCGATCAACTTCCACGGCCACATCGATTCCGGTACCTGTCCGATCGTAATCATCGACCCTTCAACAGGCCTGCCGATGTCTCGTGTCAACATGGGTAACGTCAACGCTTCACAGTTCAAAACAACAGGCGATGAAGCGGGCTCGCGCGCCTTCGGCATGCGTATCACCCCTGGCGGCGGCTGTACCGTCACCGCAGGTACCGCCAACGTCACCTTCACCGGTGGCTACGGCGGCGCTGGTACAGGTGGTGCGTTGTATGCGCTGGCGCCAGATGGGGCAAAAAATTTGGCCTTGACCATCAAGGACGATACCGGCACACCGGTGGCCAACGGTACGCCTTCGAAGGATTACGAAGTGGATGACACGACCGAGACCACCATGATTTTCTCTGCGGCATACAAATCCACTGACAACGACGTCATTGGCGGTGCCGCCAACACCGATGTGCAATTCCTTGTCGAGATCCCGTGAGAAGGTGCCCCAGGCGTGCTGAAGCCGCCTGGGGTCAACTCGTCCCGTTCAGCAGGTATCGCCAGATGAAGACTCACTTGCGCCGCCTTGGCTTAGGTATTTGCCTCGCAGCCATCCTGCAACCCGTTCAGGCAGCGCTCACCGTCAACACCACACGTATCGTTTTCGACAGCGACAAACGCAGCACTTCTGTGGTGATCGCCAACCCCAGCCCCCGCCCCTACGCGGTACAAAGCTGGGTCAACACCGCCAAGGACGATACCGACACAGCCGTCCCTCTGGCGACCTCGCCAGGGTTGTTTCGCCTGGACTCCGGCAAGGAGCAGATGGTGCAAATCAGCCGTCTGCCCAACAAGCTGCCGCAGGATCGGGAAACACTCTTCTACCTTAATGTTCAGGAAATTCCCGAAGTAAACCCTGAGGACGTAAACGTACTCAATATTGGCTTGCGTACGCGCCTCAAGCTTTTCTACCGCCCCAGCGAATTGAAAGACCGGCCCGTCGACCGCATCGGTGAGCTGAGATGGTCCGTACGCCAAGGCCTTGGGCGTGTCCAGCTAGTGGTAGACAACCCGACGCCCTACCATTACACGTTCGGCCGCCTGGAGGTCAGTACTGCAGGTGCAACGGAAGCTATACAGGCCATGGCAATGGCGCCGCCGTTCGGGCAGCAGGTTTATGACCTGGCCCGTATCAAATCGGTAAATGCCTTGCAGTTGACCTTTACCACCATCAATGACTACGGGGTCGCCACTCCGGCGATGCACAAAGCACTGTCTAGCGCCCCCTGAAACTGCCTGCCATTCCCTATGATCGAGCCCTCCGGGCTCGTTCACTATCGTAATTCAAAAAACCAAGGAGCCTTCCATGAAGCCGCTAGTCATCGCCTTTGGACTCGCCATGGCGAGTCAACACGCGCTGGCAAACACTGGGTCGATCAACTTCTTCGGCCACATCAGCAGTGGGACCTGTTCGATTGACATCATCGACCCTTCGACTGGCCTGCCCACCAGCCGAATCTTTATGGGCAACGTGAACGCTGCCCAGTTCAAGAACCCGGATGACGAGGCTGCAAACCGCGCCTTTGGCTTGCGCGTTACACCCGGGAGCGGCTGCATATTGGTGCCCGGTGCCCATGCCAGCGTAACCTTTACCGGAAATTACGGCGGCGCTGGTGCCACTGGCACACTGTATGCCCTGGAGCCAAATGGCGCCGAGGGTTTGGCCTTGATCCTCAAGGACAACGTAGGCACACCGGTGGATAACGGGATCGCCTCCAAACAGTACCCCCTGCATGACGACATGTTGTTCTCTGTCGCGTACAAAGCAATCGCTATCCCGGTCACCGGCGGTTCCGCCAACAGTGATGTCCAGTTCAGAGTGGACATACCCTAAGCCCGCAAAAAAAAATCGGGCCTCAGCGCCTAAGGAAGGTCTGAAGTACCCACCGATTCTTCACGCCCTCGCTACTTGAGGCTCAAAAAATCATAAGTCGGTCGAAAATCAGACCTTTCTTGCCCTCAAGTCATGGTTCTTCCCTCGGGTCGCGCTGTTTCAGGGTTATCAGCCCGCATTACAGGCGCACCTCGCCCATACCCATCAACCGTTTTCGCACCATCCACAGATTCGACAGCGCGAACAATGTCGTCTGCTGAGCGATGTTTTTCGCCAGACTCCGAAAGCGCACTTTCGTATAACCAAACTGGCGCTTGATCACTCGAAACGGATGTTCAACCTTGGCCCGGACTTGCGCTTTCGCATATTCGATCTTGCGGCGCAGGCGGCCAATCAAACGTAACCGTCCGGCCAGCCCCCTCTCCTGACAACCCTCCAAATTAGCCAAGATAGTGGACACCTTTTTTAGTGGACACTATCTTGGATACAGTTGCCCCAGCCCGTCGAGCCGGTCGCCGCCCCAACTTTTCGTTGGACTTTAAACGCCAAGTCGTCGAAGCCACCTTCCAGCCGGGAGCTTCGGTGTCGTTGATTGCTCGCGAACATGACGTCAATGCCAACCTGGTTTTCCGCTGGCGGCATCAATATCAGCAAGGGTTATTCGGCGCCGTCAGCCAGAGCGCAACGCTTTTGCCCGTCCAGGTGATTGAGGCGCCAATCGATCTGCCACAAGTCCTCCAGCCACAGGCGGAGTGTCATTCCGAGATCGCAGTTGAGATCGGAAAAGCCAAGCTGCGTATCACGGGCGCACCCGATCCGCAGACGCTGCAATTCGTCTTGCAGCAGTTATTGCGATGATTGCCCCGCCCGCTGGAACCCGTATCTGGATCGCCGCAGGCGTCACCGACATGCGTCGTGGCTTCGACGGTTTAGCGGCACTGGTGCAGACACAGCTGGAGGCCGACCCGTTCTCCGGTCAGATCTTCGCCTTTCGCGGGCGACGCGATGACCGGGTCCCTGCCGAACGATCTTCAAGCCTTGAAGACTCTGGTCTCTGCCCAGCGGGCAGAGATTGAGCGCTTGAAAATGATGATCGCCAAGCTGCGTCGTATGGAGTTCGGTCACAGCTCCGAGCAACTGGACGCGATGATCGATCAGCTCCAGTTGAGCCTTGAAGAGCTGTAAGTCAGCCAAGCCGAAATGCCACCGCCAGTCGAACCGGCACCTCGCGCAGTTCCGCGCCGCAAACCATTGCCCGAACACCTGCCTCGCGAAACTCACGTGCATCAGCCCGAGTCGCAATGCACGGGCTGCGGTGGGCAGCTTCGCTATTTGGGTGAGGAATCAACGCCCTTGAGCACCACGTCATGAGCGGCCACAAAGTCCATGCCGACGACACGCCGATTGGCGTGCTCGCACCGGGAAACGGCAAGACAAAAACGGCTCGCCTGTGGACGTACGGGCACTGCCAAGCTAAACGGGTTTAATCCGCAGACCTATCTGACCTACGTACTTGAGCGTATCGCCGAACACCCGATCAATCGGGTGAGCGAGTTGCTGCCCTGGAATATCTCTTTGAACCACACTGATCACCGCGAGGCCGCCTGATCCATGGTTAAAACTGTCAGCCCACCCAAACCTGCACCTGATCTCTTGCTGTTGCACATCGGGCTGAAGTTTAAGAGGATCAAGGTTTGAGTTGCAAGACGGTGTAGCTCGGACGCTTACGATCGAGCAACGCCCCCAGACCCTCCAGGGCATTTGGCCGCGATGCCATTTCGTGAGTGAGGGACAGAGCTTGTGACAGGCGCATAAAAAATCCGATGCTCGTTTCCAAGCATCGGATTTTGCGGCCTTGGGGAGAAAGGTCAATGTCTCGGTCTTAATTGACTGGCATTAGCCTCACGGCCCGATCTTTATTTCCCTTCCCTCATACCTCCTGGCCGGCCAGCCTGTCCACAGCATCGTAGCTATAGCCGCGCCCATCGTAGCTGCTCAAGCGACCCAGGGCGTCATAGCTCAACGTCTTGCCTTTGTCATCGACCGTCATGTTGCCGTCACAGTCATACTTCAGCGTGAAGTCGTCATAGTCAGCGTGGGTGTTTGTCACGCCGCTCAGTTGCGCAGGGTCTTCACATTCAAATAGGTAAGTGGCCTCGTTTGAGCCCGTGCTACCGTCATCTTCATCAAACTCGGTCAGTACCCATTTGATGTTATCGAGTGCATCGAATTCGAAAAACTGGTAGCGAATAGTCTTTCCAGCCGGGTCTTTCGGGCTATGGGAAAGCAACCCCTTACAGAAGTACTCCTCCAGGCGGGCGCGCCTGTCGTACTTGTACGTTTCCTCACGCAACGGACTGCCATTCTCGCTCAGCTTTTTAGAAGTTATCTGATCAAGCACGCTATATTCCTGCGCCAGTTCTTGTACACCCTGCACCCGCAGCCCGGCCTCTTTCACCAGCGCCTCCACCGCTTTGTTTGCGAACTCAAAGTCTTCTTTCGGTGCCTCGACCACGGCGCTCAGGAACACGAACCTGCGCAGGCATTCCCGCCCTTGGTGGTCATACTCCAGTTCAGTGGCCAGTCCCTGGGTGCCATCGAGGGTGAGTATGCATTGGGTATTGCTCAACCCATCGTAGAAGAACCGGCTGCTGGTGCTCCCCAGCGCAGTTTGCTCCAGCAGGCCACTGGCGTAGTAGTCGTAGGTCTGCGTCTGGCCGAGAACATCCTTGTAGAACAACTGGCGACCCAACAGGCTGGTGCCATACTCCATGGCCCAAGTCTCGTCCCCGATCGTGCGGGTTTCGTTCTTGATCTCGCCCGTGCTGAAATACGCACGGGTCAGCTCCTCCCCTTCTTCTTTGCACCAGGTAAGACGCGCGTTATGCTGGTCGAATTTGTAGTCCGCCTGTTTACCCGGAATGCGCCGCACTTCCGGGTCCTCACCCAACTGCGGCACGTACTGGTATTCGATGACGTTGCCGGCAGCCGTCTTCACCCTGCTCGGCTTGGTCTCGCCAGGCTTATAGTGCATGTGCTTCGCACGGCCCCCGGTGATGGACGTGATCATCCGGTTCAGGCCGTCGAACACCTGCCTCCCCAGCTCGATTCCATTGACACTGATGAGCGTCGGCAGGTCGTCGCTGCTGTGCACGGCATAATCGCGGTGCACCACGGATTTGTCAGCCAGCGTCTGGTCAACCAGGCGGCCGAAAGCGTCATAGGTGGAGCCGGTAACCGCGTTGCCTGCATCGACTTCCCGCACATTACGCCCCAGGCCATCGTAGAAATACTCATGCTTGGCATACGGCTTACCCGCCAGGTCGAAACGCTGTACCTGGGCAGGCTGCTCGAACAGGTTCAACCAAGTGGTGGTCTTGCCCAGGCTCAACGTGCCATCGGCAGACTCGCTCCAACTGGTCTGGGTGGGTAGGTTACCTTCGGGGCCTTGACCCCTAGGGTTGGACCCGATCGGGTCATGCTCCTCAAACCGCTTGACCCCATCCGGCCCGATCTCGCAGCGCTGCTGGCCCCAGTCGTCGTATTCATACCGGGTCGCCAGCGGCATTTGCTCCCCCCCTTTCCAATCGTACTCGATTGCGTCGGCCAGTTGGCCAAGCTCATCGTAGGTAAACGCATTGCGCGGGCGGAAGACCTCAAGCAGCCCGCTGTCTTCGGCGTCGGCGTCATGACGTTCTTCGCTGGCCACTCGCCCCAGGCCATCGATGTACGAGCGAATGGCAACCCCCTTGACGTCCACCCGGCTTTGCGAAGCCCTGCCGCCAGGTGCGCTCACAAGGCCATACTGATACAAGCGCGATGCCCTGTAGTTGTCGTCTTTGGGCGATACCGTTTCGCGAACTACCCGGCGCAGAGCATCGTACTGGTACTCGATTTCGACATTGTTGTCGTCGCGATTGAGCAGCGGCTGGCCAATGAGCATCGAATCCTTCAGCGTGATTTCCTTGCGAACATGGCGCTTCTCGCGCGTCTCGCCGTCGGGTTCGCCAGGATCGAAGCTAGTCACCTCGAGTTCGCCATGATCGAAGCCAATCACCGTCTGCTTGGTCACCAGCACAGGGTGCCCATCGAGGACTTCCTTGTTGTAGGTAAACTCTGTCTTGGTGGTTTTACCGCCCATGAGCAATGTTTGCAGTAGCGGGCGACCATGGCGCAGCAAGTCGGTGGGCGCATTAACCGGGCTCATGGTGGTTACTTGCAGCTCAGCCTGCTCCACCTCCCCTACCACTTCACACAGGCTTTCCTGTGTCGGGACCAGCCACTTGGACGCCGGCGGTTTGGCCAAGGCACCTGGGTAGCCGACCCGGTCGAGCTCCTCATACTG
>Ga0207696_1002053_pt1 | contig 10168 bp, 10 predicted proteins | sample KBSS54metaG_FD_184403 | JGI IMG/M metagenome (GOLD analysis project Ga0207696, IMG submission 184403) | Switchgrass rhizosphere microbial communities from Kellogg Biological Station, Michigan, USA - KBS S5-4 metaG (SPAdes) (version 2) | ecosystem: Host-associated > Plants > Roots > Rhizosphere >...
TTAGTACGATTCATATACCGAGTGGTTTGCCTGTACCAGTTATAAAGGTGAATTCAATATTTGATGATAAAGAGATTAAATCGATTGGTCAGCAATTGTTTACGCATGTGAATAATAGTGTGCAGCAATATATAAAAGAAGATTTAATCTTTTTAAATCGTAGTGCTTCTACGAAAGAAGAAGTTATTCAATTTTTATGTGAGAAAGCCGCTGAGAAAAACTATGTGCCAGAAAATTTTTATGCTTCTGTTATGGAAAGAGAAAATACATCTCCGACAGCGGTTGGGAATTTAGTGGCGATTCCGCATCCGATGCAGTTATTAAGTGAGGAAACATTTTTGATGTTTTGTACACTTGATAAGGCTGTTGATTGGGGAGATAAAAAAGTACAATTGATTATTTTATTTAGTGTGAAGCGCAATAATAATGAAGATTTGCAACGGCTTTATGATTTTTTATATGATATTATGTCTAATCAGAATACGATAGAGAAATTAACTCAGGCTGAATTAATTGAAGGTTTTCAAGAGATTTTATTATCGTATTGAAAAAGTATATAAAAACTTCCGTTACATAACGGAAGTTTTTTATGTTTAATTGTATGCGTTTTCATAATAAGATGAACATATAGAAAAACAAAGCTTGGGGGAAGTTAAAATGACTGATATGCAAACTCCATTTGCGTTAATTTTACATGGTGGCAACGCGAGAAGCGCGGCGCTTGAAGCAATCGCTTTTGCAAGACAAGGAGATTTTGAGAATGCGAGTGAAAAGATGGAACTTGCTAGTGAAGAAATTTCAGCAGCTCATCGTATTCAGACGGATTTAATTCAAGAGGAAGCAAGAGGAAATCATGCAGAAATAAGTTTACTGTTAGTGCATGCACAAGATCATTTAATGAATGCAATTACAGTGAAAGAACTTGCTGAAGAATTTATCGCTCTTCATAAACGTGTGGAAGAGAAAGTGACAGTATAATATGTATATTTTATTATGTTGTGCTGCAGGTATGTCAACGAGTATGGTTGTAAGAAAAATGCAAGAAGAGGCGAAGAAACAAGGGAAGGATTATAAAATTAAGGCAGTTGATTCAGAACTTGTGAAGCTTGAAATTAAGGAAGCAGATGTCGTTTTAATTGGTCCGCAAGTGAAATATTTATTTCCGGCCGTAGCGTTTCTTGCAAAGTCATACGATATACCAGTTGCTATTATAAACCAACGAGATTATGGCATGTGTGACGGTTTGAAAGTACTTAAGCAGGCAGAAGAATTAGTTTTAGCGTAATTATATTTTTTTAAACATAAACATTATAATGTTATAACTTTTGGTTATATTGAACAAAGGGAGGGCTATTGATGAATGGGTTTATGAGTTTTATGGAACAGAAGATTATGCCAACAACGCAAAAGATTGCAGGACAGCGACATTTATTAGCAATTCGAAACGGGGTTATTTCTACATTACCATTAACGATCGTCGGATCATTTTTCGTTATCTTTTTAAACTTACCAATTGATGCATATATGGAGTGGATTGCACCGTTTCGTCATATTTTAGATATTCCATTCCGATTTACAGTAGGCTTAATGGCATTATACGCAGCTTTTGGGGTAGGGGCTTCGCTCGCTAATTTTTATCAGCTCAATCAATTAAGCGCAGGGTTACTCTCTGTACTCGCCTTTTTATTAGCATCAGTTGAACCAATTCAAATTACGAAAGCTGTACCAGGTGTTATTGATGCGGGTAGATACATTTCAGTAGGAACATTAAGTGCCACGTCTTTATTCGGCGCAATTGTTACTGCATTAATTGCAGTAGAAATTTATCATTTTATGATTAAGCATAATATTTCGATTAAATTACCAGAAAGTGTACCACCAGCAGTTGCAAACTCGTTTGCAGCATTAATTCCAACTTTAGTTGTTATTCTTTTATTCTGGGGTATTCGTTACGGTTTAAAATTTGATGTAAATACAACAATCACATATTTAATTGCACCATTAAAGTCAGTATTAGTAGGAAACAATTTATTCGGCGGTCTATTAACAGTATTTTTAATCGTGTTCTTCTGGTCATTCGGTATTCATGGCCCAGCGATTTTAGGACCAATCATTCGTCCGATGTGGGATTCAGCAATTCTTGAAAATATGGAAGTGTTCACGGCTACAGGAAATGCACATCAGTTACCAAACTTATTTACAGAGCAATTTATTCAATGGTTCGTATGGATTGGTGGGTCGGGTTCAACGTTAGCTTTAGTCATTATGTTTATGTTCTCTAAATCTAAGTTCTTAAAAGAGTTAGGTAGATTATCATTCGTGCCAGGTTTATTCAATATTAACGAGCCAATTATTTTCGGGGCACCGATTGTAATGAACCCAATCTTAATTATTCCGTTCGTTATTACACCGTTAGTTACAACGACGGTATCATATTTCGCAGTTGTTTCAGGTATGATTCCACTTATGATGGCGAAGTTGCCATTTACGATGTTAGCGCCAATTGCAGCAGTGATTAGTACGGACTGGACAATTATGGCTGGCGTACTTGTAATTATTAACTTTGTAATCTCATTTATTATTTACTATCCATTCTTCAAAATGTATGAGAAACAACAAATAGCAGGAGAGGAGAAAACAGAATGCTCGGAGCAATTATCATCTTAATTACATTTGTGATCGGACAATGCATTGCTCATTATTCGAAATGGGTACAAAGTAAATCTTTATTAGTTTTACTACTCGTATCAGTTTTGTTTATCGGTTGTTCAATGGGTGCATATGTAATTTTAGGTCTACACTCACCGTACGTAATTATTGTACCGACAATTTTATGTGCAACATGTTTATCTGCAAAATATAGATTTACGAGCATGGCATTAATACAACGTGTGAAGGAGATGCAAAAGCATGGAGCGTAAATTAGGAATTTCACTTTATCCAGAGCATTCAACGAAAGAAAAAGATATGGCTTATATTTCCGCAGCGGCACGACACGGTTTTTCAAGAATATTTACTTGTTTGTTATCTGTGAATCGTCCAAAAGAAGAAATTGTAGCTGAATTTAAAGAGATTATTAATCACGCAAAAGATAACAATATGGAAGTTATTTTAGATGTAGCTCCAGCTGTGTTTGATCAGCTTGGTATTAGTTATAGCAATCTATTATTTTTCGCAGAATTAGGCGCAGACGGTATTCGTTTAGATGTAGGTTTTGACGGATTAACGGAAGCGAAAATGACGAATAATCCGTACGGTTTAAAAATTGAGTTAAATGTAAGTAACGATATTGCGTACTTAGAAAATATTCTTTCGCATCAAGCGAATAAATCAGCTTTAATCGGTTGCCATAATTTTTATCCACAAAAGTTTACTGGTCTTCCGTACGATTATTTCATTCGATGTAGTGAACGTTTTAAAAAGCACGGTATTCGCAGTGCAGCCTTTATTACATCAAATGCCGCAAACATCGGTCCATGGGATATTAACGACGGTTTATGTACGTTAGAAGAGCATCGTAATTTACCAATTGAAGTACAAGCGAAGCATTTATGGGCAACAGGGCTAATTGATGATGTCATTATCGGAAATGCTTATGCGAGTGAAGAAGAGTTAGAGAAATTAGGAAACTTAAATCGTTACATGTTACAGCTAAAGGTACACTTTGTAGACGAAGCAACGGAAGTAGAGAAGAAAGCGACGCTGCAAGAATTACACGTAAGACGCGGCGACATAACAGAATATATGGTACGTTCTACAGAAGTGCGTAAAAAGTACAAAGACTATGACTTCCCGGTGCGCGAAAGTGTGCTACAGGAAAGAGGGCAAGTTGTAATTGGTAATAACTCATTCGGAAAGTATAAAGGTGAACTGCAAATCATCTTGAAAGAAATGCCGATAGATGAACGGAAAAACATTCTCGGTACAATTGCAGAAGAAGAGTTATTCTTACTAGATTATGTAGGAGCTTGGACGCAGTTTACTTGTGTGGAATAGGGAAGATAGGGGGCGTTCTAAATTTTGGAACGCCTTTTTAATAGTAAAGTGCTTTTAATGTAAAAATTTGTCGATAAATCGATATTTCTTGTCGAATCGTTGATATATTATAAGTTACGATAGATATATTCGAAAAATCGTTGATATATTGTAGGTTACGATAGATATATTTGAAAAATCGTTGATATAATTTCATTTACTGTGACATTTTTCAGTAGTTTAATAGAGTAAAAAAAAGAGTCAGCCTCAACAATGAGACTGACTCTTTTTTTATAGTAATTAGTTTAAAATTTTCACTGTAACTGTTTTACGTCCCCAGTTACTTGAAGTGCCTTTATCTGGCATTAAAACGTCGATTTTATTTCCTTTAATAGCTCCACCAGTATCACCAGCGATTGCTACTCCGTAACCTTCAACCCATACTTTTGAACCTAATGGAATGACACTTGGATCAACTGCAATTAGTTTCATGTTTGGATTTGCTGTTAAGTTGTGACCTAAAGCTGATTTTACTTGGTCGCCTGCTTTATAACCATTTTCAAGTGGATCTGCTGTGTAAGCTGTTGCTACAACTCTTAACTCACGAGAAGATGATGGTGTGCTTGTTTCAGTTTCTTTTGCAACAGGTTTTTGTGTGGCTGGTTTTTGAGCTTTAGCTGCTTCTTGAGCCTTAGCCGTTTCACGAGCTTCAGCTGCTTCCTGAGCCTTAGCTGCTTCACGAGCTTCAGCATCTGCTTGAGCTTTAGCCGCTTCACGAGCTTTAGCTGCTTCTTGAGCCTTAGCCGCTGCTTGAACTTCAGCTGCTGCCTGAGCTTTAGCTTCTTCACGAGCTTTAGCTGCTTCCTCTGCTTTAGCTTCTGCTTGAGCTTCAGCATCTGCCTGAGCTTTAGCTTCTGCTTGAGCCTTAGCTTCTTCACGAGCTTTAGCTGCTTCCTGAGCTTTAACTTCTGCTTGAGCTTCAGCTACTTCACGAGCTTTAGTTGCTTCCTCTGCTTTAGCTTTTGCTTGAGTTTCAGCTACTTCACCAGCTTTAACTGCTTCACGAACTTTAGCTGTGTCTTGAACTTTAATTGCTTTTTCAACTTTAACTGCTGGTTGAACTTTAACTGGTGCTTTACCTGTTAAGTAAGGAACATGAACATAAGCTGTTTTTCCGTTATATTCAAATTGAATCCAGTCATTTTGCACTTCGTGTGTTGTTTCGATTACATCATCTTGTTTCAACTTACCAAGAATTTCTGAGTCTGTGTTTGCTCCAGCACGTACGTTTAATACGTTTGCTGTTACGTAGTAAGTATCTTTCGTATAGTCAGCGCTTATGAAAGCTTCTTTACCGCTATTCAATTTAACTTTTGACCATCCGTTTTCTGTATGTAAAACATTTACTTTATATCCATCTAATAATTTTCCTACAACTTTTGATTCAGTAGTTGGGTTTTCTCGTACGTTTAGTACGTCAGTCGTTACGATTGTTTCTGCTTTAGCAGATGTTGTGAAAATCCCAAGACCAAAAACCGCTGCTGTTGCTATACCCATAAATTTTTTCATAATAGCCTCCATTGCATTTGTTTTCGTTGACCTCATTATAGCAACCATTATTTTCTTATTTGCGAAAAACATAAAATTACAAAGCTTTCGTAACGGGGCATTAATATTCTGTAATAATTCCATAAATAACCTGATAGCGCTTCCTTATTGTTTTTTGGAGGATTAGAGCGTGTGAAACATAAAATGAGTGGTATTTCAATTTCTATAACGTTAATAATGTTACAGAAATGTTTCTAATTGTTTTCTGCAGTATTACAAAAATGGTGTGTTTTACTGTCGAAACGAAAATTTAGTTATAAAATAATAATATTTTTGACTGTGGAAATATATAAATGAGGTGAAATTTAATGAAATATCGATAGAATTGTTACAAAATAAGTCGATGCATGGAAAAAATTACGCCTTGTATTTTGTCTATTACATATTATTTTTGCAATAATAGGATTCGATAATAGCCCGAGTATCTATAAAGAATGAAGAGTATTAGAAAGATAGTTGTAACGTGAAACATATATAATAGAAGAAACACAATTTGATAGGTAAATAAAAAACGTAGGAGTGTACACTCCTACGTTTTTTATTTACTCATATCGTAAACATTCAATTGGATCAAGTTTTGCAGCTTTGTTAGCTGGTAGTAGTCCGAATGCAATACCGATTAGCATTGAAATACCTACTGAAAGAAGTCCAAGTTCTTTTGAGATAACAAGTGGCCATCCGGCAAAGATTGAGACGATCCAAGCGAAGAAAATACCGAGCATGAATCCGATAAAACCACCTAGTCCTGTTAAAATACAAGATTCGATTAAGAATTGCGTTAATACTTTACCGCGTGTTGCACCAAGTGCTTTACGAATACCAATCTCACGTGTACGTTCTGTTACAGATACAAGCATGATGTTCATTACACCGATACCACCAACAAGTAATGAAATAGCAGCGATACCACCGAATACCATTTTCATCATACCGATTGATTCATCTAGTTGCTTCGTAAATTCACCCATATCTTGAGCTTCAAATTTATGCTCAAATTTAGGAGCTTTCATATCGTTTAAAACAGAAGCGGCTTGTTTTTCTACACTTTTACGTTCTGCTGGTGAAGTTAATATTAATCTTACAGAGTCATACTCAGTTACTCCTGAGATTACAGGAGCGTTTTCAAGTGATGTATAACCTTCTGACATAGCCATTCCGAAATCATTTTTCGTTTCATACACACCGACTACTTTATATGGCTTTCCTTTTATGTCAGTGTATAAATTTGATTCCCAGCCGTTAAATAATTTATTGAAAGCTTCTTCATTTAAAATAACAGCAGGAATCGCTTGCTTTAATTCACTATCATTTAATTCACGACCGTGAACTAATTTTATTTTCGCATCTGTCATGAAGGCGCCTGTTCCACCTCTTAAATCAAGAGAGACATCTTTTGAACCAGAAGATGCTTTTACTTTCATACTTACATCTGGATAAACATCTTTAACACCTGGCACAGTTTGAAGACGTTTTAACATATCAGCTGTAATTTTGGCACTATCAGTTCCGTAATCAGGGTTGTTGTAGTAAATCGTTACTTCTGTATCTTTTCCTTGGCCTAACTCTTTTTTAAACTTTGCATTTGTACCATCACCCATTGAAATGATAGTAATAATGGCGCTAATACCAATAATAATACCTAGCATTGTTAATATAGAACGCATTTTATGAGCAAAGATAGAGGAAAGGGCCATGCGTATATTTTCACTCGTGTTCAAAATTAACCTCTCCAATCTTGGACGATATTTCCGTCACGAATTACAATTTGACGTGCTGCAGCTTCCCCGATTTCACGATCATGGGTAATCATAATAATTGTTGAGCCTTGTTTGTTTAATTCGTAAAAGAGGTCCATAATTTGTGTACTCGTTTTCGTATCAAGTGCACCCGTTGGTTCATCAGCTAAAATGAATTTTGGGTTATTTACAATTGCACGGGCAACGGCAACACGCTGCTTTTGACCACCGGATAATTCGTTCGGTAAGTGAGTAGCTCGATCCGCTAAACCAACTTTTGTTAAAGCGGCTAATGAGCGTTCACGTCTTTCTTTTTTATCGACTCCAGCGTAAATAAGAGGTAGTTCTACATTTTGAAGTGCTGTAAGTCTCGGTAATAACATGAAGTTTTGAAATACGAACCCGATCTCTTTATTACGAACGCGTGCAAGTTCGGTTTCAGACATGTTTGAAATATTTTGTCCCGCTAATTCATACGCACCTGTCGTTGGTTTATCTAAGCAACCGATAATGTTCATTAAAGTTGATTTACCAGAACCAGAAGGTCCCATTATAGAAGTGAATTCTCCTTGGTTTAGTGTTATGTCAATTCCGTGTAATATTTGAACGGACTCTGCACCATTTTGGAAGGATTTCGTGATGCCTTTTAAGTTAATCACTGGGCGACAACCTCCATACCATCTTTTAAGTCTTTTTCAGGTTTAGAGATAATTTGTTCTCCTTTTTTCACTCCAGAAACTTTTGCTTCGCTATCTGTCTCGAATTCAACAGTAATCGCTTGTTCTTTCGCTTTACCATCTTTTACAACGAAGACAACATTTTTGTCACCTTTTTTCACGATGCTGCTTTTCGGAACAATTGTACCAGTTGCTTCGCCAGATTTACTTGTTACATAAACGTGGAAGCCGTTTTGTAATTCTTCACTATTATCTAATGTGACAGTGAATTGATAGTTAGAAACAGTTTTATTTTCGTCCATACTCTTTAATGGTGTAGAACCAATTTCCGTTACTTTTCCTGTCCAAGTCTTACCAGCGACCGTTTTTGATGAAACAGTTACTTCTTGCCCAACTTTCATACTAGCAAGCTCATATTCAGAAAGTTGACCTTTTACTTTAAATTGACCAGCATGACGAAGAGTAATGCCACTCATACCTGTTTTTTCATCAGCAGTTTTCACGATATCATCAATTACACCATCAACAGGACTTGTTACAGAAAGAGTGTTTACTTTCTCTTTTGCTGCTTTAATCATTTCATCAGATTTTTCAACTTCAAACTTTTTCATTTCAAGTTGTGATTCTAATTGTTGCACTTCGACTTCCGATGCTTTTAATGCTTCCTGAGGAAGACCTGCATTTTTATCTTTTTGTAATTTTTGTTTCGCTGCATCGATTTGTTTTTGGAACAATGTTACTTCTTTTTGTGCGATTTTCTTTTGCATTTCTGCTTCCGTTACACCTTGTTTAGCAGTGGGGTCATTATATTTAAACAGAAGCTGCCCTTTTTTCACTTCATCGCCTTTTTTAACCGCTAATTCATACGTGCCTTTTGTTGGATCAAATGAAATAGTTTCAATTCCGTTTGGAATAACTTCACCGCCAAATTTTTGCGCGTTTTCGATTTGTTTTTCTGTTACTTTATAACTGCTATATGCCATTGCAACATCTGAACCACCACCACCAGCAAATGCAAAGTATGATCCAGCTGCAATTCCGATTGCTACTACACTAGTAATTAACACTTTATTTTTCTTCTTCATCTATTTATCACCTTTTCGTTCGTTTTAGTATCTACATTAAGTATAGAAGAGGTGAAGAATCTGACAAATCGTTTTAGCTTACAATAACCTTACAGTTTTGTAAGGTATGAATATGTAAATGTAAGGTAGAGGTTGTCCTAGCTTAAGCAAATGAATTGACTCGTTGTTTCTTTCCTACAATAATATTGTAGGAAGGAGAGGAGGAAGGAAGATGGAAACTTATTTTAGTGCGCATCCATTAAAGCCATTTATTCCATACTCAAGGCAACATGCCATTATATTATTTATTATGTTGGTGGGGATCGTTTTTCTATATCAATACCAAGATGTATTACGTCAAATTGAGTGGAATATAACGGTTAGATATGCGATTGCATTTCTATTTATAGGAAGTGAAATTGGGCTTCATATGTGGGAATGGAAAGCCGGGATTTTTGACCTAGGCACTTCATTACCATTTGAGTTATGTACGATTAGTTTATTATTAGCGTCAATTATGATTGTAACGAAAAGTTATCGCATATATGAGATTGTGTTTTTCACAGGAATTATCGGTGCATCACAAGCCATTTTAACGCCAAACTTGCAGTATGCTTTTCCGCATTTTCGTTTCATTGAATATTTCATTGCGCATGTATTGCTCATTTGGGCACCGCTCTTTATGACCTGGGTAGAAGGGTATCGTCCGACAGTACAATCTATTAAACGCACAATGATATTTTTAAACATATTGATTCCAATTGTTTCGTTTGTGAATTACAAAACGGGTGGAAATTATATGTTTTTAGCTCATAAGCCAGAAACTGCCTCATTACTCGATATGTTAGGACCGCATCCTTACTACATTATTTCATTAGAACTCGCAGCGCTTATTGGATGTTTTATTGTGTATATGCCGTTTGCGAAAAGAGAAAAACATGTACATAAAGAATCACTAGGATCATAACCTAGTGATTTTTTACGTTTGAATATTTACAATTCAGAAAATTAAGAATAAAATTAAAGGGTAAATCATAGAGAGAGAAGGGGAAAAATGGTCAAAAAAGTATTTTTGAATGGGATGGAAATGACGATTCAATTTATTATT
>Ga0207696_1002055_pt1 | contig 10156 bp, 5 predicted proteins | sample KBSS54metaG_FD_184403 | JGI IMG/M metagenome (GOLD analysis project Ga0207696, IMG submission 184403) | Switchgrass rhizosphere microbial communities from Kellogg Biological Station, Michigan, USA - KBS S5-4 metaG (SPAdes) (version 2) | ecosystem: Host-associated > Plants > Roots > Rhizosphere >...
GCGTTTATAAACATGCGCCGGAGCGGTGTTTTCGAAGCCGCCAATATCGTGGCTCCAGAAACCAAAACCAGACATGCCGAGCGACAAACCACCGCGCAGGCTTTCTGCCATTGACTCATAGTTGGCATAGCAGTCGCCGCCCCAGTGAACCGGGAATTGTTGTGCGCCAACGGAGGCCGAACGGGCAAACAGTACGGCTTCTTCGTCGCCCAGTTCCTGCTTGAGCACGTTCCACACCAGCTCGTTATAAATGAACGCGTAATGGTTGTGCATTTTCTGCGGGTCGGAGCCATCGTGCCACACCACATCGGTTGGGATGCGCTCGCCGAAGTCAGTTTTGAAGCAATCCACACCCATGCGCACCAGGCGTTTCAGATGGCCTGCGTACCAGTCGCAAGCCGCCGGATTGGTGAAATCAACAATCGCCTGGCCTGGCTGCCATTTATCCCACTGCCACACCGCGCCGTTCGGGCGTTTCAGCAGATAGCCTTTTTCCATCCCTTCGCGGAACAGCGGAGATTTCTGACCAATGTACGGGTTAATCCACACGCAGATTTTCAGACCACGCGCTTTCAGGCGTTTCAACATGCCTTCAGGATCGGGGAAGGTCACCGGGTCCCACTCGAAATCACACCACTGGAAGGCTTTCATCCAGAAGCAGTCGAAGTGGAACACGTGCAGCGGCAGGTTACGTTCGGCCATGCCGTCGATAAAACTATTCACCGTCGCTTCGTCGTAGTTGGTGGTAAAGGAAGTGGTGAGCCACAGGCCAAACGACCACGCTGGCGGCAGCGCCGGGCGGCCAGTGAAGCGGGTATAACGGTCGAGAACCGCTTTCGGGGTTGGGCCGTCAATCACGAAGTATTCGAGATATTCACCTGCGACGCTGAACTGCACTTTGGATACTTTTTCGGAACCAACTTCAAAGGAGACACATTCCGGATGGTTCACCAGCACGCCGTAGCCACGGTTGGTGAGGTAGAAAGGAATGTTTTTGTAAGATTGCTCGGTGCTGGTGCCGCCATCGCGGTTCCAGGTTTCCACCGTCTGGCCGTTTTTCACCAGCGCGGTAAAACGTTCGCCCAGGCCATAAACCGTTTCGCCAACGCTCAAATCCAGGCGCTCGAACATGTGCGTGTTGCCGCTGTTAGCATCCTGCACATAACCGTTATTTTTCACCGCACTGCCGGTGATACGCACGCCATTGCGCAGGAAATCCAGCGCCCATTCAACGCCTTTGGTGACACGCACCGCCAGATTGCCGCTTTTCAGCTCGGCAAACTCAGCGGTGTTTTGCATCGACACTTTCACGTCGTGCAACACGTTCAGCGGATAATGCGGGCCGTTATCCACCGCGCCCTGGAAATGCTCGATACGCACACCGACAATCCCTTCCTGCGGGGAGAAAAAGCGTAGCGTGAACAGTGGGGTATCAAGCTGATTTCCCCGCTCGCGCACATCCTTCATGCCTGCATACACCACCATCTCATTACCCTGCTGTTCCACATCAAACACTTGCACCGGGTGGATAAGCGCTAAACCGGGCTGGATAAGCCAGTTACCGTCACTAATTTTCATTATGCCGTCCTTTTCAATGCTGAATTTTTTGGAAACGGTGTGCCCGTGGGTCTGGTGCGCACCTTCAAAAATGAATGTGAAAAATTCGATATCAAAGGTTGTAAAGCATCGGGGACGGACGATGAATTCTAATTTCTGGTTATCAGATTATGTTTCTTGATAAGTGTGAGCGGAGTCGCTCTCTTAGCAGACTAAGATTTAAGGAATGGGTGTTTTTCGCGCGGTTTGATTGATCTGGCTAATAGTTTCAGAAGAATCATGGGGTAAAGGGGAAAGCATTGTTTGGTAAGGGGGAAAAACTGGGTATACTGCGCACCGCCTCCATGTAGCAATCGAGGCAAGGAAGATCGTCGTCTCCGGTGAGGCGGCTGGACTTCAAATCCAGTTGGTGCCGCCAGCGGTGCCGGGCAGGTTCAACTCCTGTGATCTTCCGCCATTTTTTATTATAAGTGAACTACTACATATTTATGAGTATTTTCTTAATAAACTCCTTACAAAAAATAGCACTTATTTCGCAGCAGAATTTATGATAACCATCTTCCTTTTCCTCATTTCCAAAATCACATACAGACTTAAATGCAATAAATTGAGGTTTAATATGGGAGTTAATACATGCCGCATATACTCCAAATATTTCCATTTCCAATCCAAGAAGTTTCCTATGTTGCGTTTTTAACTCTCCCATCATTTTTTCATTAGATATTACTGACGAGCCTGAAACAACAGGTCCAATATGCAATTTAGGTTTATATTCTGGTCTTTTGCTTTCAGTTTCAGACCATATACGAGAAAGAACATTTGTATTTGCTAACTCATTAACTAACCTAATTAAACTCTGATCAACTGTAAGTTGATAGGGTTCAATAGCGAAATTTTCACCTTTCCATTTTCCTGTTTGCCATTCCCAAGAGGGATTTGCAACGATAAGATCGCCGACCCCAACCTCAGATTTAATGCCTGCACAAATACCTGGCATAATAATATATTTAGGTTTAAGGAAATTAACTACTCTAGTTGTAGTTATTGCACTTGTTACTAATCCCATTCGCGGTAATATTACTAAGGCCAACTGGAAATACTTGTCTTCAATTCTATACTTGCACGTTCTAATACCAACATCATCAAGCCCAAAATGTTTTTTCTCATCCCATTGAAAAACCGGGTCATTAATGAGTGGCATAGCTTCCTCCTCTAATGCCACAACAATTACAATATCAAATAAAAATTCTATCTGCTCCTTAGATTTCGTTAAAAGACTATACTGGTAAGAAATAATTTCTTGTATATTATTCGTTCCGTCATAATGATGTAAAGTGACTCCAAATTCTTTTAACTTTTCAGTATACTGCTTTTCTAGGTTATCATATTGCGTTATGGCTAATACTTTTTTAGGTTTTTTAAACCAATCAAACTCATTGATAGATTGAATTAATTCAACACCTTCATTTTCAATTGGTTTTTCCTTATCTCTTCTTGGTAAAGCCAAGTCAATTATTGCAAGATCGTAGATACATTTTGAGAAAAAACATTGTGCAGAACCAGAGGACTCTGCAGTATCAATACTATCCCTAATATGCTCAGGAAATGAATTAATAATCTCCTGAATCTTATCATTATTATCGTCTACTATTAATATTTTCATTATCCACAATCTCGCCAATGCTATTGATTAATTTTATCTTCCAATCATCCGAAATAACGTTAAAATTTATAAGAGTGTGAAATAAATCTATAAACTCTTTTTCCAACTCATTTTTTAACTCATTAAAATCTAAAACACGATTACCTAATCTAATGCTTTCATATTGCGTTATAACAATAACCCTGTTGCTCTTTTCATAAAAATCCATATTTCTAAGTATCTCAACCCCACCAAATCCTTGGGGTCTGCCACCTGATGTAATATCAAGATCATAAGTTGGAAGTGACATATCTAAGAGTACAATATGTTCATTGTCCAATTCCTCAATTAATCTTACAGCGGATGTTACTGACTCAGCTAAAAGTAGTTCAATATTTCCATATTTTTCGTTCAAGCAATCTATAATTTTTGCTTTTTTATAGCCATCATCCTCAATAAGAAAAATCTTCATAGCAAATCCTATTTTATATTAAATCAAAGGTAAATGTTATATCAACAAAAAACACACCTTCGCTAAAACCAAAATTTAAATCATCATGGTTATCAATCATAGACATTGCAGCTAATTTATGAAAACCAGAGCCTCCTTCCTGCCTTGTCTTAAGCTTATTAGAAATAATATCATTTCTGATCCTCTCAATCTCAACAAAATTAATTTTATCTTCGTCAGCAGGGTTGGAAATAACGACATTTAATTTCCGTATATTATTAACATCAACCATACTTGCTTTTATTGTTAAAAGGGGATCATCTTTTCCACCATGTATAATAGCATTAGAAAATACGATTGAGAAAGCATCTACCATACTTGCAAGAACGCTACTGTGAAATTCGAAATCATCTTCCACTTCCATTTTGATTTCTGGTGAAAATGATTGATAAATGCGTGTTATTCTTGACAAAGATATATCGACGATATTATCGAAAGAATAAGTTCGAATTGCTTTTTGACCATCACTTGAAATATCGAACCAAGTCATAATATCATCCAATACTTTATTCATCTCGGTCCTAGCACTTGTTATATCAGATACGATTGCATTTCCAACAGTACAAACACTAACTACACTATTAATGTCAGACTGCAGGTTCAAAAATCTTTGGTTGATGCTCTTTTTGAGTTTTATTGCTATCCACTTTTTCACTGCGACTGATGATATATATATTTTATGCATGAAAAAATCAACTAAAAAATCAATAAAATGTTCAATTGTAGTATCCGAAGAAATTGTATTTTTGATTAATTTTAGTTCAGTTAAAGTATAATTAATTGTGAAAATACCTTCAGGTTTTTCATCTGATAAAACTTGAACTTTTCTGGTTCTGAAATTATCGACCTCAGTATCGAACCACTCAGAAAAGTCACATAAAATAGAATTCATTTCCTTTAGCTTATCTACAGATAGATAATTTTTATAACGCTCTAACCAATAACGATTATCGAGATATTTCTTTTCCTCATCGGAATACTTTGTAATTAATTTTCTTCTCTCTAATGGGCCGCGTGCTACTCCCATCAACCTCCCGTGCCTAACCCTCATGCTTAGATAGTAATCCAATCCAAATTCTTGATTTTGAAGGAACATATCTCCCATATCACGAATCAGTTTAAGTAATATATTATCTCCCTCTTCTAATGGATTGGTTATTAATTGTGATTCAACGCTAACAGTATCTTCAAGTGTTAATTTAGATTTACATGTCAAGTCTAATTCAAGAAAGGATTTATAGCGGTCATAATCATTTTTAAACTTCAATTTCGCAACAGACTTAAAACGCTCTTCATCGACAACCAAACCTGCCGTTTCGACTTCATCAAGACCATCAGCTATTGCTAAATTTCTTTCAAGAGTATCTTTTTCCTCAACTAGTTTGACATCATGCCCTTGATTTAGTAAATTCTCACATACTTTAATCCTTTCAGTTTTAATAAGTCTTGCATCATAAAAATTTACTGCATCACTTTCGAGAATTTCTGGTGTGCAAATCTCTCTTAGGAAAAAGATATATTTATTCATATCATTATTAAAGTGAGAGATATTTAAATCTGAAGGTTTTTTAATTTGACTATAGCGCATAAAAGAACGCCAGCATGCTTTTATGTTAAAAATCTGTCTGTCGTCATAATTTTCAGATAAATACGCCTTAATTACTATAGCAGAATCAACGAATGATCCTAAACCCTTGAAAAAAGCCCAAGGTTTATCTTTAATATATTTATCAAGTTTGAATACACTTTTTGAGTTTATATTATCAAGATAGGCGGACACAAATAGCTCAAAGCCTTTTGAAATTAAATCTTGCTGCATAAGAGAGTGAAACTTTAATACCAAAGAATGTATCTTTGTATAGGGAGAGAAATCATATGAGCTAGAAATATTTATTATCTCTCCATTATCCAACAAATCTTGCGCATTCTTTAGTATCGCAATAATATTTTTGTCTTGAGTTCTTACTTCAGGTAACAAAACACTACCAACATAATCATCACACTGTTCTAAAGAAATGTAATTACCATATATCAATGATAGTTTTTTAGTTAACTCGATTTCTGAAACATTCAAAAACAGTGATGGAATTTCCATAAGCTGATAAATTTCGTCAATATGCTTGAAATTAGATGAAAATTGAGAAATAAACATAAGTGCATTTTGGATATCATCACTATTATTAACTAGACATGTTAATGCGCCATAGTACCGATCCGTGTAACCTTTATTTAGACTTAACTCCCCACCAAGCTTAATGACCATATTAAATATTTGTGGGTACATCATTGTATTAACTAATATTGTAGGTATGGCTGTCTGAAAATTTAATGCAAGATTATATTTAGAGTATAATCTTTCTAATCTAATATCATCTATCCCTTCAAATATTCTGAGTGATAATTTTATTTCCTTTGTATCCAAATGCATCTCATACTCAATTAGATAGCGTAAAACAAACTCATAAGTATCATATATAGAAATATCATTGTAAGCATTTAAGAGAGCAACAGTGGAACACTCCTTATCAAGATCATTAAAAATATAATAGTTAGTTATTAATTTTAAATACCTCTTAAATGATTCATCTTCAACTTTCTCTATTTGACTATGCCATTTCCTATATAGTAGTGATGTATCACATCCATCTTCATTCCTTTCACTAATCATAAATGAAATAAAATATATGTTATCGAAATCATCATTCATCCCTCTACTAGCATATATTTCTCCTAAAAGTTTTTTATTTCCCTCAAGACCATTTATTTGCTGTGCACAGAAGAAACTAGCTTCAATTAACCATACTGACCATCCACATTGTAATTTAATTTCTTCAAGTATATATTGTGCCGATTCAAATTCACCATTCAAAATAAAATCTGAGTATTGCCTTTTCAATTTAATAAACAAATTAATTTGATTTTTATATACATTTATCAGATTGCAGTCCCAAAATAATTGTTTGTTATTACTGGTTTTCGGTAGTTTAATTCCAGTCCCTAATGTCGATAAATCTGAATTGGCCAGTTTAAAGTATGGTGATAGTTTGTTCTTAATTATTAGAACAGCTTTTGTGTAGTCTGATAATTTCCCATTCAACTTAATTTTAACTAGCTGATCAAAAAATTGCTTATCGTTTTTTTTGTTATTTATAAACATTAACATCTTCCTTATTTAATTATTTCTAGACAAAGAAAGTTTTAAAACGCAAGCATCTTTTACCCAAGCACTAAAATTCCCCTTTCCAGCAGCTTTCTCAATCTGTTCTAAAAGCTCATCCTCGAAGCGAATGTTCTTCATCGTACTTTTAGATCGATCAAAGGCGAGTTTAGATTTTTTCTCTTGCATGGTAGGTACCGACTGGTTTATGTTATTTCAACGATGGTAACTACCATCGAAAACAGAAGCAACAAATAGCAACGCCCCGGAGTGCGCTAACACTACCGAGGCGTTTAACCACAATCGTTAAAGGAGTTAACGACATGGCTAACACCAATACTATCACAACCGCTCGCACCGAAATCCTGTGCACTCAACCAGTAATTGAATCCGCTATCACAACGCTATTAAAAACCCCGCTCGGCGCCACGCATGATCTCTTCCAGGTGCTCGACGCCTGCCAGCATTATGTTGATGCGCTGATTGAAAACGATGACAATACCGAATGTATGGCGCTTTGTGGGCGTTTGTATGCAGCACTGGAAATGTTGAAGTTCGCGCTTAAAGCGCCGTTACCAGCCCATTTAATTGAACGCCTGACGGTGGATGTGGCAGAACCCGATAATTATCGCGGCGCGCTTTCTACCGATTCAGAAACCCTGCGCGAATACTGCGCTGCGTTAGTCATGCTCTTGTTGCAGCGCCAGCAGTCGCCGGAACAAAGCGAACACATCACCGGATTATTATTCGAGTTGATCAACGTTCTGGTCGAGGATTTAAAAGCTCCGCGCTTTGTGCAAACAGATGGCGGGCTGGTGATGATTAGCGGTGAAGCGTTGCCGGGCATTCACTAAGTATCGTCAGGAAGAACCCCACAATTTCAGTTAGTGTTGTGGGGTTTCCAGAATGCAGGCTAGCTTAATGTATATCCCTGTTTGGGTGAATTAGGCTTATTAGGAAACGCTAGCTTCAGTTGCTTTGCGTCCACCATGGGTTTTAAGTAATTCTGACGTATGCTTTGAGCCTTACGCCCCAGTAATATCTCCATTACTGATACTGACAAGTAATGTCCGTTACACAAGTCCTTAAGTAGTTCTTTCATGACTTCCGTATCCAACCGTCGATGCTCTCTGGATGGCGCTGTAAGATCTTCAAGACATGCTCGGAACTCTGCATTTAATACTTCAAGATCATCAATAAATGGCTTATCAAGAAGCTCATGGATAAAGCGGCCATTCCCATCTCTTCCCTGATGACTATCCGTTAAGTTGAGCTCGCTATGCGTTAAGTCGAAGTCACTATGCGTTAAGTCAGAGCCGCTATGCGTTAAGTTGTGCGCGGCACTTAACGCATTAGCAAAGACATCCTCCGGAGAAGGAGGCTCCATTCCAGGCAAGCTGTATGATTTATCACGCTTCTCGCCACTTGAGACCAGGAAACCTTTATCCACTAATTTAGGCAGAGTTAAAGTCACATCGCGAGAATGTTTACTCGTCAGCTGGCAAGCTCTTTCATGATTAACCCAACCTTCGATCGCTGCCGTAACAACAATCATCCGTTCAAAGTCATCGAGTTGATGAAAACGTTCACCAAATAATGCATCAAGCAATTCAGTCACTTCACGGGGAACCAAACTCACCGTCGACAATTCAAGTAAGGTTTGTTCAGAAGGCTCCGTTTTCTCATACAACTTCGGCGTTCGCCAGTTCGCCCATTTCCAGCCACTCATAATTTTAGGGACACCTGAGCCAGCACGTTCCCCAGCACCAATCATCAAAAACATTTGATGCATTCGGCGATTACGACAATCGCTTTCGCCACCTTTAATGGCAATCTCCGGCGGGACTCTCATTAGTCCTGGATTACGAAAACCAAATAAATCTGGTCTTTTGATAATCAAGATTGAGCTTCTACCTGTGTAATCAGCGTGAACTAATGTATTAACAAGCGCCTCACGTATAGCTTCATGCGCTCTGGTTTCATCTAGTCGAATACCATCTTGTAATTCAAAAGGGACTTTAAGATCGGTGATAAGTTTTCGGTATGTCCGACGATAAAAATCAAAAATATTACCAGACCATGAACCATCGGGATAAAGCCTGTCTATCCAGCGTGCATCAGACTGCGCCTCATCTCGTTCGCGGTAATCAACAAAATAGTTTGGTGCTGCATCCTGAATAGCATTCCATGTTCCAAACATCAGAATTCCAGCAAGGGTTACCCCCTCAACCCCACTTTGTCTGTCCTTACGCCAGCCACCTAAATTTTTAAACAAATCGAAAATATCCATTTCCAGCCAGGGATGTTGTGGCTTAGCGGCTGTAAATAAATTCCTGTAGGCTCGTAAACTGTCTTGATCGATATCGCTGAAATCAAACCCAGTGAGAATTTTATCATCACGGCTATCTTCGACTTGTTCAGCCATCATTCTTCTGATTTGTTCTTCTGAACAGTGGCAATCACCTTCATGACGGCGAATATAGGTTTCCGCCATTGGCTGATTGTTGAGAAATATTGGCTTTTGTTCACGTCTGGCGGCAAGTATTTCGACTACCACAATAGTTTTGTTATCCAGGTTCACACATTGAACGGAGTGCTCAGTGAGTAAATTGACGTTAACTTTCTTTTTATTATTCGCAATATCAAAAAGCTGTTTTGTTACCGTTGCAATATCACTGATTCCTTCAACAATGAAGTTGCCTTTCTTTTCCCTGACCCCCAGAACAACGTATCCGCCTCTGGCATTTGCCATAGCACTATATGTACGCCAGAAATCATCTGGTACTTTCCCTTTACCATCAGCCCCATGAGCCAATTTAAACTCAAGTTCAGCAGATTCAGAAAGAGTCTGAATATCAAGCAAATCACTGATTAGAAACATAAGTAAACTTACACCTGTGAAACACACTGGAGATTCAAATTTGTATAATCAAAAATACTACCACAAACACTCATCCTGAAATCGTGTGCCCACCACCAGTTATCGAGTTGATCAACGTTCTGGTCGAGGATTTGAAAACACCGCGTTTTGTTCGTACCGATGGTGGACTGGCAATGATTAGCGGCGAAGCGGTTCCAGGGATTCACTAGGTTTCCCAGGGCGGTTAAGCGCAGCGCCACCCGCCAAAAAACGGTGGATGACGCTGCGCTTAACCGCCCTAAAAATGCCTCGCAATCAGTCCAGAAATAAACCCTTCGTAATACACCTTAACATTCTGTCTTACTCTCAACAGGTACTATTCTGATTCACTATTAAAGGGATATTTCTGCATGAATAAGTTGATGAAAA
>Ga0207696_1002056_pt1 | contig 10154 bp, 6 predicted proteins | sample KBSS54metaG_FD_184403 | JGI IMG/M metagenome (GOLD analysis project Ga0207696, IMG submission 184403) | Switchgrass rhizosphere microbial communities from Kellogg Biological Station, Michigan, USA - KBS S5-4 metaG (SPAdes) (version 2) | ecosystem: Host-associated > Plants > Roots > Rhizosphere >...
GTTGTAGGGGGATAAGCGATAGTGCCATCCACCATTTTCGCCTGTTGTTGCAGATAAAAGTGTCGGATGACGCTGCGCTTATCCGACCTACGAAGAGGTTCGTCATCGGTCTTAAAGACCAGCAGAGCGCTGGCCTTTTAGATTGCTGACAAAGGTCATTAAACAGGTGTTGTAGGGGGGATAAGCGATAGCGCCATCCACCATTTTCGCCTGTTGTTGCAGATAAAAGTGTCGGATGACGCTGCGCTTATCCGACCTACGTAGAGGTTTGTCATCGGTCTTAAAGACCAGCAGAGCGCTGGCCTTTTAGGGTCATTAAACAGGTGTTGTAGGGGGGATAAGCGATAGCGCCATCCACCATTTTCGCCTGTTGTTGCAGATAAAAGTGTCGGATGACGCTGCACTTATCCGACCTGGGAAGAGGATTGTCATCGGTCTAAAAGACCAGCAGAGCGCTGGCCTTTAATGTCTGGAGCTCTGACGGATTTTACTTCAGGCCGGCAGCATCACGCAGCAATTCTGCTTTGTCGGTTTTTTCCCAAGGGAAATGCTCACGACCAAAGTGACCGTATGCGGCAGTTTCTTTGTAGATTGGGTGCAGCAGATCCAGCATCTGAATCAGGCCGTACGGACGCAGGTCGAAGAACTCGCGCACCAGCAGAGTCAGTTGTTCGGTAGAGATTTTCTCGGTACCGAAGGTTTCAACCATGATAGAAGTCGGTTCTGCCACGCCGATGGCGTAAGACACCTGGATTTCACAGCGGTCAGCCAGACCCGCAGCAACGATGTTTTTCGCGACATAACGCGCCGCGTATGCTGCGGAACGGTCAACTTTCGAAGGATCTTTACCAGAGAATGCGCCGCCACCATGACGAGCCATACCGCCGTAGGTATCAACGATAATTTTACGACCGGTCAGACCGCAGTCACCCATTGGGCCACCGATAACAAAACGGCCTGTTGGGTTGATGTGGTATTTGGTGGAAGCGTTCAGCCATTCTGCTGGCAGAACCGGCTTGATGATCTCTTCCATTACCGCTTCTTGCAGCGTTTTAAGCTGAACATCTTCGGAGTGCTGAGTAGACAGAACAACGGCATCAATACCGACGATTTTACCGTCGTCGTACTGGAAAGTGATCTGGCTTTTCGCATCCGGGCGCAGCCACGGCAGGGAGCCATTTTTACGAACTTCAGCCTGGCGTTGAACCAGAAGGTGCGCGTAAGTGATTGGCGCTGGCATCAGCACTTCGGTTTCGTTGGTTGCATAACCAAACATCAGGCCCTGGTCGCCCGCACCTTGTTCCAGTGGATCGGTACGGTCAACGCCCTGGTTGATGTCCGGGGACTGCTTACCAATCGCGCTTAACACGGCACAAGAATTGGCATCAAAGCCCATATCAGAATGCACGTAGCCGATGTCACGAATCGTTTGGCGAGTGATTTCTTCGATATCAACCCAGGCGCTGGTGGTGATTTCACCGCCAACCAGAACCATGCCGGTTTTAACGTAAGTCTCACAAGCTACGCGTGCTTTTGGATCCTGCTCGAGGATCGCATCGAGGACCGCATCAGAGATTTGGTCAGCGATTTTATCGGGATGCCCTTCTGATACAGACTCGGACGTAAAGAGGTGCTTGGCCATATTTTATTCACCCTAAGAGAATTAGGTTAGTGCAGACTGCCGCTAATTGGCGCTCGTATCAGTGCGATATACTGATATTCGGAGTTTTAGCCACAGGATTAATTTCAGGCAGTCTAACAGTTAATCGGTATAGATGGATTAACATCTGGACGGCTATTCTAGGTTATCCCTTAATCAGATTACCAGTGATTTTTCTACCCGCAAGTTTCTAAGCATAATCTTGGATGGCAATTTTTACTGACAGTGCCGCAAAGCAGGGATTTTTGTTTTGCAATTTTTGGCTGTTATCGGTATAAAGCGGCGCGCGCGGCTCATTCAACAAGCACACATTTCTACGTGTTGCCCACTTCCAGCCGGGTTGAGCAAATTTCTTAGCTTTGGCTTGTCGCATGCCCTAAATGGTATGTGTGGAGGTGTCAGGATTGAAAAACCGCTGTAATTCACAGAATCTGGCTCACCAGTCTGGTGTGCATTTGCCTCTCTCAATAAGCATCTCTTTGCTGCATTCCTGCCGATGTTATACCCATCTCGGCGCTTCTCAGGACTCTCGGGCCGGTTTTTAAACCCGTGAAATTCTGAACAAGGGCTCTCTTGTCATCGATAAGAGTATTCTCGTGGTTTCGCCGACTCGTTCTACGAAGCTCGGTTACGTGTTTTTACAATGATATGAAAAAGAAACCGGTCGCACAGTTTGTCTGTCAGCGTCTTATGCTGCCGATACGCGCTGTTAATGGGTTGTTATTGCGGGATACCCCTGCGATAGTAGTCAACTGTTTTGCACATTCGTTTAAATTTGAGGTTCGCCATGTCTGACAAAATCTCTTCTGTTTCGGGTTCGTCAGTGGGCGAGCAGGATGTACACCGCTCCATGCAGGAGGTTGCCATGAGCTCCCAGGAAGCCAGCAAAATGCTGCGTACTTACAATATTGCCTGGTGGGGCAATAACTATTACGACGTCAATGAGCTCGGTCATATCACCGTTTGCCCGGACCCGGATGTCCCGGAAGCGCGTGTTGATCTCGCTGAACTCGTAAAAGCCCGTGAAGCACAGGGGCAGCGTTTGCCTGCACTGTTCTGCTTCCCGCAGATTTTGCAGCACCGCCTGCGTTCTATTAATGCAGCGTTCAAACGTGCTCGCGAATCCTATGGTTATAACGGCAACTATTTCCTCGTTTACCCAATCAAGGTGAACCAGCACCGTCGCGTGATTGAATCACTGATTCATTCCGGCGAACCGCTGGGCCTGGAAGCAGGTTCTAAAGCAGAACTGATGGCTGTGCTGGCGCATGCGGGCATGACGCGTTCGGTCATTGTGTGTAACGGTTATAAAGACCGTGAATACATCCGCCTGGCGTTGATCGGCGAGAAGATGGGCCACAAGGTTTATCTGGTCATCGAGAAGATGTCTGAAATTCGCATTGTGCTGGAAGAAGCCGAGCGCCTGAATGTGGTACCGCGCCTTGGCGTGCGTGCGCGTCTGGCATCGCAAGGTTCGGGCAAATGGCAGTCTTCAGGCGGCGAGAAATCAAAATTTGGTCTGGCGGCGACGCAGGTTCTGCAACTGGTTGAAATGTTGCGTGAAGCCGGTCGTATCGACAGCCTGCAATTACTGCACTTCCACCTCGGTTCGCAAATGGCGAATATTCGCGATATCGCCACCGGCGTGCGTGAATCAGCGCGTTTCTATGTTGAGCTGCACAAGATGGGCGTTAACATCGAATGCTTCGATGTGGGCGGCGGTCTGGGCGTGGACTATGAAGGCACGCGTTCGCAGTCAGATTGTTCGGTCAACTATGGCCTGAACGAATATGCGAACAACATCATTTGGGCGATTGGCGACGCATGTGAAGAAAACGGCCTGCCGCACCCGACGGTTATCACCGAGTCTGGCCGTGCGGTGACCGCGCACCACACCGTGCTGGTGTCTAACATCATTGGTGTTGAGCGCAACGAATACACCACGCCAACGGCTCCGGCTGCAGACGCGTCCCGTGCACTGCAAAGCATGTGGGAAACCTGGGGCGAAATGCACGAGCCGAACAACCGTCGCTCGCTGCGTGAATGGCTGCACGATAGCCAGAACGATCTGCATGATATCCATACCGGCTACTCGGCGGGGAGTTTCTCTTTGCAGGAGCGTGCCTGGGCGGAGCAGCTTTATCTGAGCATGTGCCACGAAATTCAACGCCTGCTTGACCCTAGCAACCGCGCACACCGCCCGATCATCGACGAACTGCAAGAACGTATGGCGGATAAGATTTACGTCAACTTCTCGCTGTTCCAGTCCATGCCGGATGCGTGGGGTATCGATCAGCTGTTCCCGGTACTGCCGCTTGAAGGGCTGAATCAGATCCCAGAGCGTCGTGCGGTACTGCTGGATATCACCTGTGATTCCGACGGTGCTATCGATCACTACATCGATGGTGACGGTATTGCGACAACTATGCCGATGCCAGAATACGATGCGGAAAACCCGCCGTTGCTGGGCTTCTTTATGGTTGGGGCATACCAGGAAATCCTTGGCAACATGCACAACCTGTTTGGCGATACCGAAGCGGTTGACGTGTTCGTCTTCCCTGACGGCAGCGTAGAGGTGGAGCTTTCTGATGAAGGCGATACCGTTGCGGACATGCTGGAATACGTTCAGCTTGATCCAAAAACTCTGCTCAAGCATTTCCGTGATCAGGTCAAACAGACCGATCTGGATGCCGGTTTGCAGCAGCAGTTCCTCGAAGAGTTTGAGGCTGGGTTGTATGGCTATACTTATTTAGAAGACGAGTAAATTACTCGGCGTACTTCGAGTCGCAGGGGTGTTGGCCGCACTCACTTACCCCAGTCACTTACTTAAGTAAGCTCCCGGGGATAAGCTCCTTTGCCGCCTACCTGTAACGCGAATTACTAGAGTAATTAGTATACAAATAAGGTTACATTCGGCGATAATCCGCCAACAAGCAGTCTGAATGAATCCAGTCCCTTCCTCGTCGGGTTAACGACGCGGAAGGGACTTTTTTTTGCAAATAATTACCATCATCGTGAGGTCAAACCATGAGCACCTTAGGCCATCAGTACGACAATTCCCTGGTATCCAATGCCTTCGGTTTTTTACGTTTTCCACTGAACTTCATGCCGTATGACAGCGATGCCGATTGGGTGATCACTGGCGTTCCTTTTGATGCGGCAACCTCTGGCCGTGCAGGCGGGCGTCATGGCCCTGCGGCTATTCGTCAGGTTTCTACCAACCTGGCGTGGGAAGGTAACCGCTTCCCGTGGAATTTCGACATGCGTGAGCGTCTGAACGTTGTTGACTGTGGCGACCTGGTTTATGCCTTCGGTGATGCGCGTGATATGAGCGAACGCCTGCAAGCTCACGCAGAAAAACTGCTGGCTGCCGGTAAACGTATGCTCTCTTTCGGTGGCGACCACTTCGTGACTCTGCCGCTGTTGCGCGCTCATGCTAAGCACTTCGGTAAAATGGCGCTGGTGCATTTCGATGCGCACACTGACACCTATGCGAACGGCTGCGAGTTCGACCACGGTACTATGTTCTACACCGCGCCAAAAGAAGGTCTGATCGACCCGAATCATTCTGTGCAGATTGGTATTCGTACCGAGTTCGACAAAGATAATGGCTTTACCGTGCTGGATGCAGGCCAGGTGAACGACCGTACTGTTGACGATGTGCTGGCGCAGGTGAAGCAAATTGTTGGCGATATGCCAGTTTATCTGACCTTTGATATCGACTGCATCGATCCTGCTTTCGCACCAGGCACCGGTACGCCGGTTATCGGTGGTCTGACTACCGATCGCGCGCTGAAACTGGTTCGTGGTTTGAAAGATTTGAACATCGTTGGTATGGACGTTGTAGAAGTGGCTCCGGCTTACGACCAGTCTGAAATTACTGCTTTGGCGGGCGCGACGTTGGCGCTGGAGATGTTGTATATCCAGGCGGCTAAGAAAGGCGAGTAATCAGGCTATTTTACTTGCCATTTTGAACCCGGGCAGTGCTCGCCATCCTCACGTACTTTGTGTACGCTCCGGTGGCTGCGCGCTGCCCGAGTCCAAACTGCCTGCGACAATTACGCCTGAGGCAGTCATTTGAAAATTACTTCAGCCCATCTGCCGCCATACGGTCGCGAATATGTTGCGCACGTTCGGCTGAAGCCGGGTGGTCGTCAAGCATCGAGCTTTGGCGGCCTTCTTCTTGCTTCGCTAGCTTCTCAAAACTGGTTGCCAGGCCAATTGGGTTGATGCCACGTTTTCTCAACAAATCATACGAATAGTCATCTGCTTCGGATTCCTGACGCTGGGAGAACTGTGCATTTACCAGTTTCTCACCCAAATCGCCAAGCTGTGACTGTGACAAACTGCCAATCATTCCGCCCGCAGAGGCCGCTGCAACACGCGCTGCGTTAGTCCCCAGCGCGACCTGCATCCCTTTCTTCACATGGCCGAGCGCCACGTGGCCCATTTCGTGGCCGATAACCGCTTCGACTTCGTTATCGTTCATCATGTCCATCAGGCCGCTGTACACGCGGATACAGCCGTTGGCCATCGCGAAGGCGTTCACGTCTTTGGTGACGTAAACCTTGTAGTTCACCGGCATGCCGTTGATGTTATCGCCCAATGCCGCAGCGATTTTGTTCAGGCGTTGCGCATACTCGCTACTGGCCGGTGCGATAGACGCTTTGCTGTCCAGTTCGGCACAGGATTTGTCGCTCAGCTCTTTGACCTGAGCATCACTTAATGTGTACGCCTGAAAGACTTCAGCACCGGAAGCCAGCAGGCCGTTGGAATCCATATTCTGGCAACCACTCACCAGGACTGCAACGCTCAGGCTCAGTAAAATTGGGCGCATCTTCATGCCAATATCCTTAATAAATGACAACTACTCTGGGGGATCGAGCCACATATCGCTGGCTGGTGGCTTGAGTATAAAGAAGTTAACGCATGCTGCGCATCAACATGCGCAACATGCGAGCAGCTTCCAGAGATTTCTTAACCGGACAAAAGGATGCTCCATGTACATGGCACACGGCTTGCGGTACATTGATGGCAATTTTTTGGGCGTAGCCCATAACGCATAGTAGTCAAGGCCTGACCTTCAACCATCCGATCTGGAGTCAAAATGTCCTCTCGTAAAGAGCTTGCCAATGCTATTCGTGCACTCAGCATGGACGCAGTACAAAAAGCCAAATCCGGTCACCCGGGTGCCCCTATGGGTATGGCCGACATTGCCGAAGTCCTGTGGCGCGATTTCCTGAACCATAACCCGCAGAACCCTGCATGGGCTGACCGTGACCGCTTCGTGCTGTCTAACGGCCATGGTTCAATGCTGATTTACAGCTTGCTGCACCTCACAGGCTATGACCTGCCGATTGAAGAACTGAAAAACTTCCGTCAGCTGCATTCCAAAACTCCGGGTCACCCGGAAGTGGGCTACACCGTGGGTGTTGAAACCACAACTGGCCCGCTGGGTCAGGGTGTGGCAAACGCAGTCGGTATGGCCATTGCTGAACGCACCATGGCAGCACAGTTCAACCGCCCTGGTCACGATATCGTTGACCACTTCACCTACACCTTTATGGGTGATGGCTGCATGATGGAAGGCATTTCCCACGAAGTTTGCTCGCTGGCGGGTACGCTGGGTCTGGGTAAACTGGTTGCCTTCTATGATGACAACGGTATCTCTATCGACGGCCACGTTGAAGGCTGGTTCACTGACGATACAGCGAAACGCTTTGAAGCCTACGGCTGGCACGTTGTGCGCGGCGTTGACGGCCACGATGCAGACGCTATCAAACGCGCTGTTGAAGAAGCCAAAGCGGTTACCGACAAACCTTCACTGCTGATGTGCAAAACCATCATCGGTTTCGGTTCACCAAACAAAGCCGGTACCCACGATTCCCACGGCGCACCTTTGGGTGACGCAGAAATCGCACTGACCCGTGAAGCACTGGGCTGGAAACACGCGCCATTCGAAATCCCGCAAGATATTTATGCTCAGTGGGATGCTCGCGAAGCAGGCCAGGCGAAAGAAGCGGCATGGAACGAGAAGTTCGCTGCCTACGCTCGCGCCTTCCCGCAAGAAGCCGCAGAATTTATCCGTCGTATGAAAGGCGACATGCCTGCTGATTTCGCAGCTAAAGCGCAAGAGTTCATCAAGAACCTGCAAGCTAACCCTGCGAAAATCGCCAGCCGTAAAGCGTCCCAGAACACCATCGAAGCATTCGGTCACTTGTTGCCTGAATTCCTTGGCGGCTCTGCTGACCTTGCACCGTCTAACCTGACTATCTGGTCTGGTTCTAAAGCCATCAACGAAGACCTGGCCGGTAACTACATCCATTACGGTGTACGTGAATTCGGTATGACGGCGATTGCCAACGGTATCGCGCTGCACGGTGGTTTCCTGCCGTACACCTCTACCTTCCTGATGTTTGTTGAATATGCCCGTAACGCGGTGCGTATGGCAGCACTGATGAAGCAACGCCAGGTGATGGTCTACACCCATGACTCAATCGGTCTGGGTGAAGATGGCCCGACTCACCAGCCAGTGGAGCAGCTTGCTGCCCTGCGTGTGACGCCGAACATGAGCACATGGCGTCCATGTGACCAGGTTGAGTCTGCGGTGGCGTGGAAATACGCTGTAGAACGTCACGACGGCCCGACAGCGCTGATCTTCTCCCGTCAGAACCTGGCACAGCAAGATCGTACTGAACAGCAACTGGCGGATATCGCCCGTGGCGCATACGTTCTGAAAGACTGCGCAGGCACGCCTGAGCTTATCCTGATTGCCACCGGTTCTGAAGTTGAACTGGCGGTTGCAGCCTGGGATCAACTGACTGCTGAAGGCATCAAAGCGCGCGTGGTTTCCATGCCGTCTACCGATGCATTCGACAAACAGGATCCAGCGTACCGCGAAGCCGTGCTGCCAAAAGCAGTGAGCGCGCGTGTTGCTATCGAAGCCAGCATTGCTGACTACTGGTACAAATACGTTGGCCTGAACGGTGCGGTTGTGGGTATGACGACCTTTGGTGAGTCTGCTCCAGCTGAACTGCTGTTCGAAGAGTTTGGTTTCACTGTTGCAAACGTAGTGAAACAGGCTAAAGCAGTTCTGTAATCGCTTCATGCTAGTTAAGCGGGTCGCTCAGGCGACCCGTTTTTTATGGTTATCCTCAATAAAACGGGTTGTCTTGCATCGCAAAAGTATAATCAATCAAGTATCAAATCGTGATCTTCATAGCATAATCGTAAATAACACAAAACATGAATTTGTGATCAGGTTAAAATTATTGCTATTGACATGTTTATATTTTATTTTTTTGTATTTTTAATTCTTTGAATTTATTGATTATAATTTTTCTCACTCAATAAATAACATTTCCCCGCCCTCATTTGATTTATTTTCCACGCCGTCATACTTTAATTGAAAATAAAAACACCCTACAAAATGAGGAAGACAGTATGCGGTTAATAGATTATTTCCCTGATGCTGCCATATCTATAAAAAACTCTGCCGATGACTGGCAACAGGCAATAGATTATTCAATGGAAGTGCTATTGCAAAAAGGCTATGTCACCGCTTCATACATTGATGCAATTAAAAAGACCACCCAGGAAACTGGCCCATATTATATTCTGGCTCCTTTTGTTGCGATGCCTCATGCCAGGCCAGAATGCGGCGCAATTAAAACAGGTTTATCTCTTACGCTATTAAAAAATACCGTGGGTTTTGGCGATAACCACGAACCGGTGAAATTATTAATCGGGTTGTCAGCGGCTGATTCAGATGAGCATATCGGTGCTATTCAGGCATTAAGCGAAATGTTCTGTGAAGAATCAACAATTGAAGCTTTGCTGAATGCGAATACCGATCAGCAACTCAAGGATATTATCACTCAAGAGTAATCATTCTCTCGTCAGGATAAATATGAAAAATAAATCAGCTCGTGCCAAAGTCCAGGCTTTCGGCGGATTTCTTACAGCTATGGTTATCCCCAATATCGGCGCATTTATCGCGTGGGGTTTTATTACCGCGTTATTTATTCCAACCGGCTGGATGCCTAATGAACATTTCGCCAAAATAGTCGGCCCAATGATCACCTATTTGCTACCGGTGATGATTGGCTCAACCGGTGGCCATTTAATTGGTGGAAAACGCGGTGCGGTGATGGGCGGAATTGGTACCATCGGCGTGATAGTCGGTGCCGATATTCCGATGTTCATCGGTGCGATGATCATGGGGCCACTCGGCGGTTGGGTGATTAAAGTTATCGACCGCACGCTGGAGAAGCGTATTCCGCCAGGCTTTGAGATGGTGATTAATAACTTCTCATTGGGTATTGCCGGGATGTTGCTTTGCCTGTTTGCCTTTGAAATTATTGGCCCTGCGGTGTTAGTGGCGAACAATTTCGTGAAAGAGTGCATTGAAGCGTTGGTCAGCACCGGTTATTTACCGTTGTTGTCGCTGATTAACGAACCCGCGAAGATCCTGTTCCTGAACAATGCAATCGAT
>Ga0207696_1002057_pt1 | contig 10154 bp, 8 predicted proteins | sample KBSS54metaG_FD_184403 | JGI IMG/M metagenome (GOLD analysis project Ga0207696, IMG submission 184403) | Switchgrass rhizosphere microbial communities from Kellogg Biological Station, Michigan, USA - KBS S5-4 metaG (SPAdes) (version 2) | ecosystem: Host-associated > Plants > Roots > Rhizosphere >...
CGATTGTTCGAACCCTTCTTCACCACCAAGGATCCTGGCGAAGGCACCGGTCTGGGCCTTGCACTGGTCTATTCCATCGTTGAAGAGCATTATGGACAAATCACCATCGACAGCCCGGCTGATGTTCAGAGCCAGCGCGGCACCCGTATCCGGGTGACATTGCCGCGCCATGTCGAAGCGACGTCCGCTGTGAACTGAGACCGTCGAGAGTATCGAATCAATGCCGCACATTTTGATCGTCGAAGACGAAACCATTATCCGCTCCGCCTTGCGCCGCCTGCTGGAACGCAACCAGTATCAGGTCAGCGAAGCCGGTTCAGTGCAGGAAGCACAAGAACGCTTCAGTATTCCCACATTCGATCTGATCGTCAGCGACCTGCGACTGCCGGGCGCTCCGGGCACCGAGCTCATCAAGCTCGGCCAGGGCACGCCGGTGCTGATCATGACCAGCTACGCCAGCCTGCGCTCGGCGGTCGACTCGATGAAGATGGGCGCGGTGGATTACATCGCCAAGCCTTTCGACCACGATGAAATGCTTCAGGCTGTCGCGCGGATCCTGCGCGATCGCCAGTCGGCGCCTGCCGCTGGCGAAGCGGCTCCCGCGAAATCGGCCAATGGCAGCGGCAAATCCGCCATCGACAACAGCAATGGCGAAATCGGCATCATCGGCTCGTGTCCGCCGATGCAGGACCTTTACGGCAAGATCCGTAAAGTCGCGCCGACCGATTCCAATGTGCTGATCCAGGGCGAATCCGGTACCGGTAAAGAACTGGTGGCCCGCGCCCTGCACAACCTGTCGAAACGGGCCAAGGCACCGATGATCTCGGTGAACTGCGCCGCCATCCCGGAAAGCCTGATCGAGTCCGAACTGTTCGGTCACGAGAAAGGTGCGTTCACCGGTGCCAGCGCCGGTCGCGCCGGTCTGGTGGAAGCGGCGGACGGCGGCACGCTGTTCCTCGACGAGATCGGTGAATTGCCACTGGAAGCCCAGGCTCGTTTGCTACGCGTACTGCAGGAAGGCGAAATTCGCCGGGTTGGCTCGGTCCAGTCGCAGAAGGTCGATGTCCGGTTGATCGCCGCGACCCACCGGGACCTCAAGAGCCTGGCGAAAATCGGTCAGTTCCGTGAAGACTTGTACTACCGCCTCCATGTGATCGCGTTGAAACTGCCGGCCCTGCGCGAGCGTGGCGCCGACGTCAACGAAATCGCCAATGCGTTCCTTGCTCGTCAGAGCGCCCGCATCAACCGCACCGACCTGAAATTTGCCGCCGATGCCGAACAGGCGATCCGGCACTATTCCTGGCCGGGTAACGTGCGGGAGCTGGAAAACGCCGTCGAGCGCGCCGTGATTCTGAGCGAAAGCCCGGAAATTTCTGCCGACCTGCTGGGCATCGACATCGAGCTGGGCGACCTGGAGGACGACGAATTCATCGGCCTGCCGGCTCAACAGCCCGGTAACGCCAGCAACAGCAGCCACGAGCCGACCGAAGATCTGTCACTGGAAGACTACTTTCAGCATTTCGTACTCGAGCATCAGGACCACATGACCGAGACCGAACTGGCGCGCAAACTGGGCGTCAGCCGCAAATGCCTGTGGGAGCGTCGTCAGCGTCTGGGCATTCCACGGCGCAAGACCGGGGTCGCCAGCGAGAGCTGAACGTTACCTGTCGAGTGTGCGGGTTACCGTTGAAGAGGTGAAAAAACTGTTACCTCAGTCTTTTCACGTAACAGAAGCCGGGGTTATCGGTAACGAAACCCCGGCTTTTTTTCGCCCTGCGAAAACGGTTATATCGACCTAACCCCTTGTTTTATTGGGGTTCGCAAAAGTTGGCACGGCACCTGCTATATGTTTGGTACAAGAACAATAACAAGCAATGCACAAGACAATAAAAATAAGACGAATCGACTCACGCACAATAAAAACAAGACGGCGAGAGGCGCAGCATGAAGGAAAAGCTTCATGGCGAGGGCACTCAACAAAAACAAGAAGCCCGAATCAATAATAAAAAGAGCACGCAACTACTTCTTGGGGAGCTTCGGCTCCCCTTGTAGTTTCTCCTTTACGGTAAATCCCCCCTTCTGATGCATCTTCACCCCCTCTAGCCTGCGGCTTGCAGCGCAAAACGGCAGCGTCCTACACCATCCCTCGACTAAATGCTAGAATCCCGGCCCATCATGCGGTCATTCTCTGGTATGGCCGAACATTCCTTCAAACAGTGCATCCCATGCTGAAGAAGCTGTTCCAGTCATTCCGAACTCCCCTGCGTCGTACGCAACACATCCGTAGCACGCCTGAAGTCCTCAACAGCGGCCAACATTCGCTGCAGAAGGCGCAATTCAGCCGTTACGCGGTCAACATCGTCGAACGTCTGCAGGGCGCCGGCTACCAGGCCTACCTGGTTGGCGGTTGCGTGCGAGACATGCTGCTGGGCATCACGCCCAAAGACTTCGACGTCGCCACCAGCGCCACCCCCGAGCAGGTTCGCGCCGAATTCCGCAATGCGCGGATCATCGGCCGCCGCTTCAAGCTGGTACACATCCATTTCGGTCGCGAAATCATCGAAGTCGCGACCTTCCGCGCCAATCACCCGCAAAACGAAGACGACGAAGACAGCAACCAGTCTTCGCGCAACGAGAGCGGGCGCATTCTGCGTGACAACGTCTACGGCACCCTGGAAGAAGACGCGCAACGCCGCGACTTCACCATCAACGCCCTTTATTACGATCCGGTCAGCGAGCGCATCCTCGACTACGCCAACGGCGTGCACGACATCCGCAATCACCTGATCCGTCTGATCGGCGACCCGAAGCAGCGTTATCAGGAAGACCCGGTGCGGATGCTGCGGGCCGTGCGTTTCGCCGCCAAGCTCAATTTCGGTATCGAGAAGCACACCGTCCAGCCGATCCGCGAACTGGCGCCGATGCTGCGCGAGATCCCGTCGGCCCGCCTGTTCGAGGAAGTGCTCAAGCTGTTCCTCTCCGGTCATGGCGCGATCACGTTCGAGATGCTGGTCGACCTGCAACTGTTCGCGCCGCTGTTCCCGGCCAGTGCCGATGCGCTGGAACACAACCCGGAATACACCCACACGCTGATCAGCGAAGCACTGACCAACACCGACTTGCGGATCAAGCAGAACAAACCAGTGACCCCGGCGTTCCTGTTTGCCGCACTGCTGTGGCCTGCCCTGCCGGCCCGCGTGCTACGTCTGCAAGAGCGCGGCATGCCGCCGATTCCGGCCATGCAGGAAGGCGCTCACGAACTGATCGCCGAACAGTGCCAGCGCATCGCGATTCCAAAACGCTTCACCATGCCGATCCGCGAGATCTGGGACATGCAGGAACGCCTGCCACGCCGCAGCGGCAAACGCGCCGACCTGCTGCTGGACAATCCGCGCTTCCGCGCCGGCTACGACTTCCTCCTGCTGCGTGAAAGCGCCGGCGAGCAGACCGATGGCCTGGGCGAATGGTGGACCGATTATCAGGACGCCAACGACAGCGAACGTCGCGACATGATCCGCGACCTCAGCGGCAAGGGTGATGACGCCAGTGGCGCACCGCGCAAGCGTCGCCGCAGCAGCGGTTCCAAGCGCAAGCGCGCCGGCGCACCGAGCGCCACGGGCGAATAAGGCATGGAACGCATCTACATCGGCATGGGCAGCAACCTGGCTGACCCGGCCGAACAACTGCGCAGCGCGGTCAACGCACTGGGGCAATTGCCCGACACCGAACTGGTCGGCGTGTCTGCCTTCTACCAAAGCGACTCGCTGCTGCCGGGCCAACCGCGTTACACCAACGCGGTTGCCGCGCTCGACAGCGCGCTCGCCCCGCTGGATCTGCTCGATGCCTTGCAGGCGATCGAAAACGATCAGGGCCGCGAACGCCTGGAGCGCTGGGGCCCGCGCACGCTGGATCTGGACATCCTGCTGTTCGGTGATCGCCTGATCGACGAGCCGCGCCTGAAAGTCCCGCATTACCACATGCAGGAACGCGCGTTCGTTCTCTATCCCCTGGCCGAACTGGCGCCCGAAGATCTGCGTCTGGCCGATGGCCGTGCTCTTGCCGATCTTCTCGCAGCCTGCCCGTTCGTCGGCCTCGAACGCCTCTCCCAGCCCTGATAAAAATCCCTGTGGGAGCGAGCTTGCTCGCGAAAGCATTGTGTCAGTCAAAATCTATGTTGGCTGACCTACCGCATTCGCGAGCAAGCTCGCTCCCACAGGAGTTTTTGTAGGACAAAAAATCGCGAATCCCCCCGCCCGGCCCGCTGAATCGCATCAGTAACGCCGGTAACACTCCCCTCGTAACAATGCGGTAACACATGCAATTGACTTCCTGAGGCCTCATCACGACTATAGGCGTCCCGCTGCCGCCAACCCGGCATACAAGGGCGCAATCCAGGCCTTATAAGCACGACAAAAGAGCGTGCGCCTGAATAGATGACGAATCACGCGCGTTACTCGCAGTAGTTTCCAAAGCGCCTGAACGAGGATTTCTTACATGCCAGCCATCACCCTGACCACGCTCCAGAGCCTCAAGCAGAAAGGTGAAAAGATCACCATGCTGACCTGCTATGACGCGACCTTCGCCCACGCCTGCAACGAGGCCGGTGTCGAAGTGCTCTGCAGGGTCACGACAGCACCCTGCCGGTGACCACCGCAGAAATGGCCTACCACGTTGCCAGCGTCAAACGCGGCAACTCTGATGCCCTGATCCTGGCCGACCTGCCGTTCATGGCCAACGCCACCCTTGAGCAAACCATGACCAACAGCGCCCTGCTGATGCAGGCCGGCGCGCACATGGTCAAGGTCGAAGGCGCCTTGTGGCTGGCGGACTCGATCCGCCTGCTGGCCGAACGCGGTGTGCCGGTCTGCGCCCACATGGGCCTGACCCCGCAAGCCGTGAACATTCTCGGTGGCTATAAAGTGCAGGGTCGTAACGAGAACCAGGCACGCCAGATGCGCGCCGACGCGATCTCGCTGGAGCAGGCCGGTGCAGCCATGTTGCTGCTCGAATGCGTGCCGAGCGAACTGGCGGCTGAAATCAGCCAGGCCGTGAAAATCCCGGTGATCGGCATTGGCGCCGGTTCGGATACCGACGGTCAGGTGCTGGTACTGCACGACATGCTCGGCCTGTCGATCAGCGGCCGTGTGCCGAAATTCGTGAAAAACTTCATGCAGGGTCAGGACAGCATCCAGTCCGCGCTGAAGGCTTACGTCAGTGAAGTCAAAGCCACCACTTTCCCCGGGATCGAACACGGATTCTCTGCATGAACACCGTCAAAACCGTACGTGAACTGCGCGCCGCCGTGGCGCGCGCCCGCAGTGAAGGCAAGCGCATCGGCTTCGTGCCGACCATGGGCAACCTGCACAGCGGCCACATTGCCCTGATCACCAAGGCCACCCAGCGTGTGGACTTCGTGGTCGCGAGCATTTTCGTCAACCCGCTGCAGTTCGGCGCCGGCGAAGACCTCGACAAGTACCCGCGCACCCTGGCGGCGGATCAGGAAAAACTGCTGGAAGCCGGATGCGATCTGCTGTTCGCCCCGACCGTCGAGGAAATGTACCCCGACGGCATGGCCGGTCAGACCCGGGTCAGCGTGCCGCAACTGTCCGAAGGCCTGTGCGGCGCCAGCCGTCCGGGGCACTTCGAAGGCGTGGCGACGGTAGTCAGCAAGCTGTTCAACATGGTCCAGCCGGACCTGGCGATCTTCGGCCAGAAAGACTTCCAGCAACTGGCGGTGATCCGCGCGCTGGTGCACGACCTGAACATGCCGATCCAGATCATTGGCGAGCCGACCGTGCGTGCCGCCGATGGACTGGCGCTGTCCTCGCGCAACGGTTTCCTCAGTGAAGAACAGCGCGCCGTGGCGCCGGTGGTCTATCGCACCCTGAGCAGCATTGCCGAGTCGATCAAGCAAGGTGAACGCGACTTCCCTGCCCTGATCCAGGCGCAACGCCAGCAACTGGAAGCCGCCGGCCTGCGTCCGGACTACCTGGAAATCCGCCATGCCCTGACCCTGCGTCCGGCAACGGCGGAGGATCGCGATCTGGTGATTCTGGTCGCGGCCTTCCTTGGCACCACCCGGTTGATCGACAACCTGCATCTGAATCTCGATACCCCCGCCTGAACACCGGCAAACGCTGTAGGAGCAACCCCGCTCCCACAGCGTTTGCACGCACTTCCAGACCGTATTGCTGAGCACCTGCCCATCGGGCAAACTTCCTGCCGTTCGACGCCACGCGATAAGCAGGGACTTGCTCGCATTACTCGCCGTCTGTCGGCCCCGTCTGTTATCAATGTTAAAAAAGTACCGAAAACAGGTCAGACAAAGCCAAGACAGATCGCGGCGCTGGGTTTACTGTATTCGCCCTGCGCCCAAGTAATCGTGTCGACGACGCAGTTGCCCCCTCGCCCAAACATGGCGGGGAGGTCTTTTCAGAGTTCAAAAGGCCGTTCAAGTAAAAAGGAAAACCGCAGCGATGGCGTACTACCGCACTCCTCATGACGTTACCGCTCTGCCTGCCTGGCAAGCGTTGAAAGACCACCGCCAAGCCATGCAGGATTTCAGCATGCGCGAAGCCTTCAACGCCGATCCGCAGCGCTTCAATCAGTTCACTCTCAGCAGCTGCGGACTGTTTCTCGACTATTCGAAGAATCTGATCAACGCCGAGACCCGCAACCTGCTGGTGGGTCTGGCCAATGAAGTCGATCTCAAAGGCGCGATCAAGGCGCTGTTCGACGGCGAAATCGTCAACTCCTCCGAAGGCCGCCCGGCGCTGCACACCGCCCTGCGTCGCCCGGTCGGCGACAAGCTGTCGGTCAACGGCGTCAACGTGATGCCTGAAGTACACAAGGTGCTGAACCAGATCACCGATCTCGTGGGCCGCATCCACGACGGTCTGTGGCGCGGTTACACCGAGAAGCCGATCACCGACGTGGTGAACATCGGCATCGGCGGCTCGTTCCTCGGCCCCGAGCTGGTCTCCGAAGCCCTGCTGTCCTACGCCCAGAAAGGCGTGCGTTGCCATTACCTGGCAAACATCGACGGCAGCGAATTCCACGAGCTGACGCAAAAACTGCGCGCCGAGACCACGCTGTTCATCGTTTCGTCGAAATCGTTCAACACCCTCGAAACCCTGAAGAACGCTCAGGCCGCCCGTGCCTGGTACCTGGCCCAGGGTGGTTCGGAAGCCGAGCTGTATCGCCATTTCATCGCCGTATCGAGCAACAACGCGGCAGCCGTGGCTTTCGGTATCCGCGAGGAAAACATCTTCCCGATGTGGGACTGGGTCGGCGGTCGTTACTCGCTGTGGTCGGCCATCGGCCTGCCAATCGCGCTGGCCATCGGCATGTCCAACTTCAAGGAACTGCTGTCCGGTGCCTACACCCGGCATGTCCAACTTCAAGGAACTGCTGTCCGGTGCCTACACCATGGACCAGCATTTCCAGAGCGCGCCGTTCGAACAGAACATGCCGGTACTGCTGGCCCTGCTCGGCGTGTGGTACGGCAACTTCTGGGGCGCGCAGAGCCACGCGATCCTGCCGTACGACCATTACCTGCGAAACATCACCAAGCACTTGCAACAGCTGGACATGGAATCCAACGGCAAGAGCGTACGCCAGGACGGCACCCCGGTGTCAACCGACACTGGCCCGGTGATCTGGGGCGGCGTCGGCTGCAACGGTCAGCATGCTTACCACCAGTTGCTGCACCAAGGCACCCAACTGATTCCGGCCGACTTCATTGTGCCGATCGTCAGCTTCAACCCGGTCTCCGACCACCACCAGTGGCTGTACGCCAACTGCCTCTCGCAGAGCCAGGCGCTGATGCTCGGCAAGACCCTGCCGGAAGCCGAAGCGGAACTGCGCGACAAGGGCATGAGCGAAGACCAGGTGCAGAAACTCGCACCGCACAAGGTGATCCCGGGCAACCGTCCGAGCAACACCCTGGTGGTCGAGCGCATCAGCCCGCGTCGTCTCGGCGCACTGGTGGCGATGTACGAACACAAAGTCTTCGTGCAAAGCGTGGTCTGGGGCATCAACGCCTTCGACCAGTGGGGCGTGGAACTGGGCAAGGAACTGGGCAAGGGCGTGTACAACCGTCTGGTCGGCAGCGAAGAAACCGCCGCTGAAGACCCGTCCACCCAAGGCCTGATCAACTACTTCCGCGGCCGTCACCGCGGCTGATCCCGCCCTGAACACACCCCCTCGCCATGAGGGGGTGTTTGTTTACAGGTATTGAACCCTCTCCGCTCTCGGCGCATCTTTATCCTTGTCGCACAACAAGAATAAGGAACCGTCATGTTCGATATCAGCACGTTCCCCAAAGCCGATGCCGTCCGCCGGGCTGCACAGTTGAGTCAGGACGACTACCAGCGCCTGTACCGCGAATCCATTGAACACCCCAGCACCTTCTGGGCCGAACAGGCCACCCGCTTCCTCGACTGGAGCACGCCGTGGGAGACCGTCCAGCGCTATGACCTGAAGACCGGCGACGCCGCCTGGTTTGCCGGTGGCAAGCTGAACGTCAGCTACAACTGCATCGACCGCCATCTGGAAACGCGCGGCGATCAGACCGCCATCCTCTGGGAAGGCGACGACCCGGCCGAGTCGACGCAAATCACCTACAGCAAACTCCATCACCACGTCTGCCGCCTGGCCAACGTGCTGAAAAGCCGTGGCGTGAAAAAAGGCGACCGGGTGTGCATTTACATGCCGATGATCCCCGAAGCCGCCTACGCCATGCTCGCCTGCGCACGGATCGGCGCGATTCACTCGGTAGTGTTTGGCGGTTTCTCCCCGGACTCATTGCGCGACCGCATTCTCGACGCTGACTGCCGCACCGTGATCACCGCCGACGAGGGCGTGCGCGGTGGCAAATTCGTGCCGCTGAAACAGAACGTCGACAGAGCCCTGCAGAGTTGTCCGAATGTCAGCACCGTCGTGGTGGTCGAGCGTACCCAGAACAAAGTCGACTGGGTCGAAGGCCGCGACCTCTGGTATCACCAGGCCGTGCGCGACGTCAGCGACGATTGCCCGCCGGAACCGATGGACGCCGAAGACCCGCTGTTCATCCTCTACACCTCCGGCAGCACCGGCAAACCCAAGGGCGTGTTGCACACCACCGGCGGTTACCTGCTGCAGGCGGCGATGACCTTCAAGTACGTCCTCGACTACCGCGACGGCGAAGTGTTCTGGTGCACCGCCGACGTCGGCTGGGTTACCGGCCACAGCTATATCGTCTACGGCCCGCTGGCCAACGGCGCCACCACCCTGATTTTCGAAGGCGTGCCGAGCTACCCGAGCACTTCGCGTTTCTGGCAGGTGATCGACAAACACAAGGTCAACATCTTCTACACCGCCCCCACCGCCCTGCGCGCATTGATGCGTGAAGGCGCCGGGCCCTTGCAGGAAACTTCGCGACAAAGCCTCAGATTGCTCGGCAGTGTCGGTGAGCCGATCAACCCGGAAGCGTGGGAATGGTATTTCAACGTGGTCGGCGAACAACGCTGCCCGATAGTCGATACGTGGTGGCAGACCGAAACCGGCGGCATCATGCTCAGCCCGCTGGTCAGTGCTCAGCGGATCAAACCGGGCTGCGCCACCCAGCCGATGTTCGGCGTGCAACCGGTGCTGCTCGATGAGCACGGCAAGGAAATCAAGGGCGCCGGCAGCGGCGTGCTGGCGATCAAGTCGAGCTGGCCGGCACAGATCCGCAGCGTCTACGGCGATCCGCAGCGCATGGTCGACACCTACTTCAAGCCCTATCCCGGTTACTACTTCACCGGCGACGGCGCCCGCCGCGACGAGGACGGCGATTACTGGATCACCGGGCGCATCGACGACGTGATCAATGTCTCCGGCCATCGCATCGGTACCGCCGAAGTGGAGAGCGCGCTGGTGCTGCACGACAGCATCGCTGAGGCCGCCGTTGTCGGTTATCCCCACGATGTCAAAGGTCAGGGGATTTATGCGTTCGTCACACCGATGAACGGCACCGAGCCCAACGATGAACTGAAGAAAGAACTGCTGGCCCACGTCAGCAAGGAAATCGGCAGCTTCGCCAAACCGGACCTGATCCAGTGGGCCCCGGCCCTGCCGAAGACCCGCTCGGGCAAGATCATGCGGCGGATCCTGCGCAAGATCGCCTGCAACGA
>Ga0207696_1002059_pt1 | contig 10150 bp, 10 predicted proteins | sample KBSS54metaG_FD_184403 | JGI IMG/M metagenome (GOLD analysis project Ga0207696, IMG submission 184403) | Switchgrass rhizosphere microbial communities from Kellogg Biological Station, Michigan, USA - KBS S5-4 metaG (SPAdes) (version 2) | ecosystem: Host-associated > Plants > Roots > Rhizosphere >...
AACGTCACAACCAGAAAGATCAACAGCCCGATATAAAACCCGGCACGGTTTAATAAGCGTTTATTTGTTGCCATGGAGATTTACCCTTTTTCTGGTCAACAGAATGACGGCGAAGATAATCACAAATAGCACCACCGAAATCGCAGCGGCTTTTCCAAGGTCGTTGAAGGCAAACGCCGTTTTATAGAGATACACACCCAAAATATCGACGCGGGTTGTCAGGAGATAGACATCCGCAAACATGTAGAACATCCAGATAGTGCGTAGCGTTATCACCGTTGCCAGTACGGGCATAATGGCGGGCAGCGTAACAATCCGAAATCGCTGCCAAGCGCTCGCACCATCCATTTCTGCCGCTTCATAAAGTGACTTATCGATGGTCTGCAAAATCGCCAGGAAGGAGATAAATGCGTACGGGAAATAACGCCAAATTGCGAACAGCACCACCAACACAAAACTGCTGCCCGAATTGTCAAACCATAACGGGGCATGGTCGTAAAGATGCAACAGGTCAACGCCGAGATAATTCACGATGCCGTAGCCATTGTTGAACATGTACTTCCACGCAAAAACCAGCGATATCGACGGCGTCACGTATGAAAGGAGCACCAGCGAACGCGCGGTTTTACGTAGCCGAAACTCGCGGTTAAAGAAAATCGCAACGCCAAGTCCGAGTCCCGTACTTCCTATCACCACCCACGCCGTATACCAGACGGTCATCCATAATGAATACCAGAACGCAGGATCGCCCAGTATGCGAATATAGTTATTGATACCCACAAATGTTGCGCTGACACGCGGATTAAGCGGTAATCGCAAAAAGCTGATTTCGATATTAGAGATCATCGGCCAGGCTACCAGGCCCCCCAGCAAAATCAGGCTGGGGGCCAACAGCAGCATGGCGAAAGGCATATCTGAACGGCCAGATAACGTCATTTTCATCATTTCCTTCGCGATGTGCCTAACGTTGCGAGATAAGATCGGCCAGGCGCTGCTGGCTACCACTCAATGTTGAAGTGAGATCTTTATTACCGACCGTCACGTCATGCACCATCGAGCTGATGATCCCTGACCCCGTCACATCCCCCATGCGGGTGAAGTTTTTATCCCCTACCGCGCCAAATACCTGAACATTCGGGAACTGGGCGATCAATTCATAAGGCAGCTGACCGAAGGCCTGTATTACTTCATTATTCTTCCAGGTCGCTGTTTCCACCACGAGCCTATTAACAGGTAAGGCTGCACCGGGTGACATCATGACCCAATCTGCCGCGTTTTGAGCCTGTTCCATCCAGGCGACGAAGGTCTCCGCCGCTTTGGTTTCATCTTCGGTTTGACCATTGGTAATGGTGAGCGATGTCACCATGCCGTACACCGCCGATGATTTCTCCGTCGGCACGACAAACCCCAGATTGGCGGGTGTGCCTTCTTTGTATACCGCAGGAAGAATGTAGGTGGAGTAGATCGCCATCGGCGCAGAGCCGTTCATAAAGGCGTCTTTGATCTCCATAACATCGTTTGAACCAGGCATGGTTGTGGCTGCCAGCGCACGATAAAACGTCAGCGCCTTTGTCATTTCCGGCGTATCAAGAACGACCGCGCCGCTCGCGTCAAAGACGTTGGCCCCACCCGAGAGTGCGAACTGAGAAAATGCCTGCTCGGTCATCACACTTTCTGCCGTCGGGAGCGCGATTCCATAATGTTTTTTTGCCGGGTCAGTCAGCGTCTGGCTCGCCTTCAGCAATTCTGCCCATGTATGGGGTTCCTGGATACCCGCCGCAGCCAACGCATCTTTGTGATACCAGACACCCGATAACCAGGCGCTGACAGGTACTCCCGTCCACGCTTTACCATCCTCAGTGCGAACCACCCGCAGAATGCCGTCGTAGAAGGTATTTTCTTTGACCGTTTTGACCGTTTCAGCAATAGCATCGCGATCGAGAAGCTGCTCTTTATCCATGACTTTGGCATAGTCATGACTCACCTCAATGACTTCGGGCAGCGCGCCCGTACGGGCAAGCGTAATGACTTTGGTGTTATACGCATCCTCTTCAACGGGAACCTGTTTGATCCTGATTAAAGGGTTCTCTTTCTCGAATCGTTCAATTAATTGTGAAATAACGGCTTGCCTCTCCTGCTCAACAGAAGAGTGCATAAATTCGATGGTCACAACGGTGTTATTTTCATCCCGGCAGCCGGATAACAAGCCGCACGAAACCAGCGCCGAGATCAGCACAATATTAGGGATTTTCATGTTTTCATTATTCCTTTAACGGTGTTTAATCCACATCACCTGCCATGGATTGAGCGTCAATACGCTGTTAGTAATATTGGAACCTGTTAAGAGTTCCACTCCAGAAGGTATATCGTCAAAAAGAGTTTGCACCCTATTCTGAAAATTAAAAAATGCTGTTATTTTCTCACCCACTGCGGAGGTTCGCACTAACTTAAGAACGTGTTCATTTGGCATCGAAAATATAGCGTTAATATCTGGGTGAAATACACCTTGCTGACGCCGGATAGCAATCACCCTGGTCAACACGTTATAGATCTTAGTGCGCAATTGAGATGCATCTTCCAGCTCTGCATCAATTTCTCCCTCCTGAAACTTACGCCGGTTTATCGCTCGGTTGTAACCCAACCTTTCAACGCCATCATAATCATTGCGTGAGCCCAAAATACTTTGAACATAAATAGCCGGTACGCCAGGAAAACTTAATAACAGCGCATGAGCGAGCATGAATCTGGCAATACGTTCATCATCGCCAATACGTTGAGGACTTAACGCATCCAAATAAGTGACGTTAATTTCATAGGGGCTGCGAGTGCCATCCGGATTATTTTTCCAGTTGACTTTCGCACCTTCATTTTGCAGGTTTTCGACCAGCGTAAGAATCTCTTTTTCCGGTAGAATACCGCGTAATGGGTTTAACCCAATACCGTCGTGGGAAGCGAGAAAGTTAAACCAGGTCGTCTCAGTCGAAGGCAACTCAAGCGTTTGTGCCCACTGGCAAAGTGCCTGCACATTTTCACTGTGAATACTGTGGAGCACGAGTGGTGGCAATGAGAACTGATACACCATTTGCGCTTCATTTGACCCATCGCCAAAATAGGAAATGTTGTCTTTATGCGGAACGTTCGTTTCCGTGATGATGACTGTACCCGGCGCGACGACGTCAGTAATGGCACGGAATAACTGGATGAGTCGGTGTGTGTTTTCCAGATGAAGACAGGTCGTGCCCGGCACTTTCCACATAAAGCCCACCGCATCAAGCCGGATGTAATCTGCCCCTTCAATGAGATAGTGCAGCAGGACATCAACCATCGCGATGAGGACCTGCGGGCTGGCAAAGTTCAAATCTATCTGGTCATCACTGAACGTCGTCCATAAATGGCAGATTGAGCCATCCGCCAGCGTAAACGGCGTTAAAAGCGGCAAGGCTCGAGGGCGCGTGACGGCGGATAAATCGGTATCGGGATCGACAGCAATAAAAAAGTCTTCAAATCCCGGCTTTTGATTTAAATAGTTTTCAAACCACTGACTTTTTGCCGACATATGATTGCAGACAAAATCAAACATGAGATGGGTTGATTTTTTGAGTTCGGCTACATCTCCCCACTCACCTGTTTTTGGCGCGACACGGTGATAATCCATAACAGAAAAACCATCATCTGAAGACCAGGGGTAAAACGGCAATAAATGGACATGTGAAAAGTAAGATGACAGCCAGCGATTATAGAATCGCGTCAATATCGGCAATGCTTTACGGTGATTATTCTGAAACTGATGGGCGTACGTTATTAATATTACATCCTGCTCATCCCACTTCGATTTACGGGTACCAGTAATAAGGTTCTTTGCGTTCTTAATATTTTCAAAAAGGATTTCATAGTGTCCTAAAGAAAATGACTCACCATAAATTAGTCTAATAAGTTGCTCTATTTTGTCGTCCATTGAATCTTCCATGGTAGCGGTCCCACGGAAGGCAATTTACGCTTATGGGATTTTTATGTCAATGCAATCGAAGGGGTTAAAAGAGATCAAAAATAGAGCGTCAACGAATAATGTGAGCTGTTGCAAAGAAAGGATGAAACTCATGTTGAATCGTACATAACGAAATTGCTGCTCTCTCGCAAAAGAAAGCAGCAATTAAAATGTGGGATCAGGAAAAATAGCGACGTGAAAAACGATTAGCGACTTTCTTCAACAATGGCTCCAGCGCAACGGCCAGCAGCATTCTGACGGGTTTACGGGCGACCGTTTTCACCGCCCAACCCGCTACGCCTGCCGGGCCATAACGTAATGCTGTCAGTAAAACGAATTTGCCTGCGAATTTCAGACCGGGCTTCATTTTCTGACCGGCCTGCTGCCAGTTTGATTTCATGTTATTTCTCTCAGTTAGAGCTGACGAAAACGGCTTCTGAGCGTAAAGGTATCAGAAGTGACATAACGCTCCATTTCGCGCAGGCGTTTCTCCCCGGCAGCCAGTTCCGTATCCACGGTGTCCAGCAGATCGCTGCTTGTGGGCGCTTCATCTGAATAAAGCGCGCCGTCCGGGATCGGATCCAGAACAAAGGACAAAATGATGTAAGCCACTAGGGTAATGAAGGCCAGCCCAAAGAAAATCGACAGCACTGTCACGACGCGAACCAGCTTTACAGGCACATCCAGATAATGCGCCAGGCCTGCGCAAACACCGCGAACCATCCCCTGCTGGGGAATACGCCATAATTTTTTGTTCAGATTAAGTCCGGCCATTAACCATTCCTCCAGTTCGGATGCTCTGCGTCGAGAATGTCTTCCAGTGTCTGGATACGTTCACGCATTTTTTTCGCCTCGTCGGTGAGCTGCATCAGGCGTTGCTGTTCACTTTGTGACAGATCGCTCCGGGCTGAACGGTTGCTGTAATGCAGCCATAACCAGATCGGCAGGACGAAAAGCACGAAAATGGTCAGGGGAATAGCCAGAAATAGCGCACTCATATGTACTCCTTGTCTTACGATGCGTTGCGGCACGCCAGGGTGCCGCTTCAATTATTATTGGTTGTCTTGCTTCATTTTTGCTTTGAGCGCGGCGAGTTGCTCGCCAATGGCGTCATCCGCTTTCAGTTCTGCAAACTCCTGATCCAGCGTTTTCTGTTTGCCAAAGCTGTGGCTTTCGGCTTCCGCTTCCATGTGATCGATACGGCGTTCGAAGGATTCAAAACGCGCCATCGCTTCATCAATTTTACCGCTATCAAGTTGACGACGAACATCACGAGACGAGCTAGCCGCCTGATGACGCAGCGTGAGCGCCTGCTGACGGGCGCGCGTTTCGCTGAGTTTGTTTTCCAGCTCCGCGATCTCTTTCTTCATGCGGGTCAATGTTTCATCCACCAGCGTGATTTCTTGCTCAAGCGTAGCAACAATATCGGTGAGCTTTTGCTTTTCGATCAGGGCCGAACGCGCCAGATCGTCTTTCTCTTTACGCAGTGCCAGCTCGGCCTTTTCTTGCCATTCGCTTTGCTGCGCGGTGGCCTGCTCAATACGGCGTGACAGCTGTTTCTTTTCGGCAAGCGCACGGGCTGATGTAGAGCGCACTTCAACCAGCGTGTCTTCCATTTCCTGAATCATCAAACGCACCAGCTTTTGCGGGTCTTCTGCTTTTTCAAGCAGTGAGTTGATGTTGGCGTTCACGATGTCGGCAAAACGAGAAAAAATACCCATAATTCGAATCCTCACATTTCATATTTCTGTTATCGGGCGATGCCCTGCTGAACAGATAATACAAATGCCATGCCAACTTTATATCTTATTGATTTATAAGATTGTGGTTGATTTTAACGCAACGAGAACCTACTCTCACCTGGTGAATATCGCTAACGAGTGGTTAATTTCATCATGACTGAATATAAAGATAATTTGCTTGGTGAGGCCAACAGTTTTCTGGAGATGCTTGAACAGGTGTCCCGGCTCGCACCGCTCAATAAGCCAGTATTGATCATTGGTGAGCGCGGGACCGGGAAAGAGCTGATCGCCAATCGCCTGCACTTCCTGTCTGGGCGGTGGGATGGTCCGTTTATTTCGCTCAACTGCGCCGCGCTCAATGAGAACTTGCTGGATTCAGAACTGTTCGGCCATGAAGCGGGCGCTTTTACGGGTGCGCAAAAGCGCCATCCGGGGCGTTTTGAGCGGGCGGATGGCGGGACGTTGTTCCTCGATGAACTGGCCACGGCCCCAATGCTGGTGCAGGAAAAATTGCTGCGAGTGATTGAGTACGGTGAGCTGGAGCGTGTGGGCGGAAGCCAGCCTCTGCAGGTGAACGTCCGCCTGGTCTGTGCGACAAACGCCAACCTGCCGGAAATGGTGGCGGAGGAGAAATTTCGCGCTGACCTGCTGGACAGGCTGGCCTTTGATGTTGTTCAGCTACCGCCGCTACGCGAGCGAAGCGGCGATATCATGCTCCTGGCAGAGCAGTTTGCGATTCAGATGTGCCGCGAATTAGGCCTGCCGCTTTTCGCCGGTTTTAGCGACTACGCGCGTGAAACGCTGCTCAGTTACGCCTGGCCTGGGAATATTCGTGAACTGAAAAACGTGGTTGAACGCTCTGTTTACCGCCATGCCAGCAGCGAAACTGAGCTGGACACTATTATTATCGACCCCTTCCATCGCAACGCTCCCGTGAATCCTAAACCTGCGCATAATACGGATGCACCAGCTTTGCCGCTCGATTTGCGCCAGTTCCAGCATGTTCAGGAACAGCAGTTGCTGGAACACAGCCTGAAAACGGCAAAATATAACCAGAAACAGGCAGCTGAACTGCTGGGCCTGACCTACCATCAATTAAGGGCATTGCTCAAAAAGCATCAAATGCGCTGACATTATCAGCACTTACCCGCAGACATTTTTACGTAGCTAGGGTAAGTGCGATACACTTTGCAGATCGAATCTAAAAATCTTGAAAATTATGCGTCTGGTTTCATCGTCCCTGATTGCACTCGGTCTGTTTAGCCGCCTGGTCTTTGCTGCGCCTGAACCGACTACGCCTCCTGATATTCGCGACAGTGGTTTTGTCTATTGTGTCAACGGGCAAGTCGACACGTTCAACCCGCAAAAAGCCGGTAGCGGCCTGATCGTCGATACGCTTGCCGCACAACTTTACGATCGTCTGCTTGATGTCGATCCCTATACGTATCGTCTGGTTTCAGAGCTGGCCGACAGCTGGGAGGTGCTGGATAACGGCGCGACTTACCGTTTCCATCTGCGCAATGACGTCGCATTTCAATCAACGCCCTGGTTTAAACCCACGCGTAAATTGAATGCCGATGACGTGGTGTTTACCTTCCAGCGCATTTTTAATCGCAATCATCCGTGGCATAACGTTAACGGCGGAAGCTTCCCCTACTTCGATAGTCTGCAGTTTGCCGACACAGTCAAAAGCGTGCGCAAACTGGATAATCACACGGTTGAATTTAACCTCACGCGCCCTGACGCCTCTTTTTTGTGGCATCTGGCCACGCACTACGCGTCTGTGATGTCGGCTGAATATGCGGCGCAATTGACGAAGCAGGATCATCAGGAATTACTGGACCGCCAGCCGGTCGGTACAGGTCCCTTCCAGTTGGCAGAATATCGTGCCGGTCAATACATTCGCCTGCAACGCCATGAACATTTCTGGCGCGGTACGCCGTTGATGCCGCAAGTGGTGGTTGATCTGGGGTCTGGTGGAACGGGTCGATTGTCTAAACTGCTTACCGGCGAATGTGATGTCCTCGCCTGGCCAGCCGCAAGCCAGTTGACCAGCCTGCGCGACGATCCGCGTCTGCGTTTGACCTTGCGACCGGGGATGAATATCGCCTATCTGGCATTTAATACCGATAAACCGCCGATGAATAATCCCGCGGTTCGTCACGCCCTTGCGCTCGCTATCAATAATCAGCGTCTGATGCAGTCGATCTATTACGGCACAGCAGAGACCGCGGCGTCTATTTTGCCACGCGCCTCCTGGGCCTATGATAGCGACGCAAAAGTGACTGAGTACGATCCCGCAAAAGCACGCGAACAGCTCAAAGCGCTGGGTGCCGAGAATCTTACGTTGCAGCTTTGGGTCCCGACCAGTTCGCAGGCGTGGAATCCAAGTCCCTTAAAAACCGCAGAACTGATTCAGGCGGATATGGCACAAGTGGGCGTTAAAGTGGTGATCGTTCCCGTCGAAGGTCGTTTCCAGGAAGCGCGGTTAATGGACATGAATCATGACCTGACGTTATCCGGCTGGTCTACGGACAGTAACGATCCCGACAGTTTCTTCCGCCCACTTTTGAGCTGCGCGGCAATTCGGTCACAAACCAACTTTGCGCACTGGTGTAACCGGGAGTTTGACGCAGTTCTGCAAAAAGCGCTCTCGTCTCAGCAACTGGCATCGCGAATAGAAGCTTACGATGAAGCACAGAATATCCTGGCCAAAGAGTTACCGGTGCTGCCGTTAGCCTCTTCGCTGCGCCTGCAGGCCTATCGCTACGATATTAAAGGCCTGGTGCTTAGCCCCTTCGGCAACGCTTCGTTTGCGGGCGTATCGCGTGAGAAAAAGGAAGAGGTGAAAAAACCATGATTATTTTTACCTTACGTCGTTTGTTGCTTCTGGCGATTACGCTGTTCCTTCTGACGTTTGTTGGTTTCAGTCTGAGCTATTTTACGCCACATGCGCCGCTTCAGGGTTCGTCGCTGTGGGATGGTTGGCTGTTCTGGTTTAACGGCGTGTTGCACTGGGACTTTGGCGTCTCCAGCATTAACGGTCAGCTTATCTCAGATCAGCTCAAAGAAGTTTTCCCGGCGACGATGGAGCTGTGCATTCTGGCATTTGGTTTTGCCCTGATGGTGGGGATACCGGTCGGTATGCTCGCGGGGATCACGCGCAACAAATGGCAGGACAAATTGATCAGCGCAATCGCCCTGCTCGGCTTTTCGATTCCTGTATTTTGGCTGGCGCTTCTTCTCACTCTGTTCTTCTCGCTCACGCTCGGCTGGCTGCCGGTTTCCGGACGCTTTGATCTGCTTTATAACGTGAAAACCATCACGGGCTTCGCCATTATTGATGCCTGGCTTTCGGACTCCATCTGGCGTCATGAAATGATCATCAGCACGCTGCGACACATGGTATTACCGGTATTGACGCTGGCCGTTGCGCCGACCACGGAAGTCATCCGCCTGATGCGTACCAGCACAATAGACGTCTTCGATCAGAACTATGTAAAAGCGGCCGCCACGCGCGGTTTATCACGACTCACTATTTTGCGTCGCCACGTTCTCCATAATGCACTCCCGCCGGTGATTCCAAAACTGGGGCTGCAATTTTCTACCATGCTGACGCTGGCGATGATTACCGAGATGGTCTTTAGCTGGCCTGGTCTGGGGCGCTGGATGATTAATGCGATCCGCCAGCAGGACTACGCGGCAATTTCTGCCGGGGTTATGATCATCGGTTCGCTGGTGATCATCGTCAACGTGATTTCCGACATTCTGGGCGCTATGGCTAACCCGCTGAAACATAAGGAATGGTATGCCTTACGATAGCGTATACAGGGAAAAACGCGCTCCCGGTGTTCTGCGCACCGTGTGGCGCAAATTCTATGGCGACACCACCGCGATGATCGGCCTTTACGGCTGCGGTGGTCTGGCATTGCTGTGCATTTTTGGTTCGTGGTTTGCGCCTTACGGACTCGATCAGCAGTTCCTTGGCTACCAGCTGCTGCCGCCTTCATGGTCTCGCTATGGCGAGGTTTCCTTCTTTCTCGGCACCGACGATTTAGGCCGAGATGTGTTGAGCCGCCTGTTAAGCGGCGCGGCCCCGACGGTCGGCGGCGCATTTGTTGTGACGTTTGCCGCCACCATTTTTGGTCTGGCGCTCGGGATTTTTGCCGGTGCGACGCACGGCCTGCGGTCGGCTGTTCTGAATCATATTCTGGATACGCTGCTGTCGATCCCGTCGCTGCTGCTGGCCATTATTGTGGTTGCCTTCGCTGGGCCGCATCTTTCTCACGCGATGTTCGCCGTCTGGCTGGCGCTGCTCCCGCGCATGGTTCGCTCAGTTTACAGTCTGGTTCATGATGAGCTGGAGAAAGAGTACGTGGTCGCGGCACGCCTCGACGGGGCAACGACCATGAATATTTTGTGG
>Ga0207696_1002064_pt1 | contig 10144 bp, 4 predicted proteins | sample KBSS54metaG_FD_184403 | JGI IMG/M metagenome (GOLD analysis project Ga0207696, IMG submission 184403) | Switchgrass rhizosphere microbial communities from Kellogg Biological Station, Michigan, USA - KBS S5-4 metaG (SPAdes) (version 2) | ecosystem: Host-associated > Plants > Roots > Rhizosphere >...
CTTTGCGACTGCTGAAACACCTGCGCCGTACCGGCAAAGCTGCCGCGCACGCTGGAGGGCACGCCAATCGCGGTCATGGTGCGTTCAATTGCCTCCGACGCCTGCGACAGCGACACCCCTTCCGGCAGGTTAAATGAGATGGTCGAGGCGGCAGACAGCCCTTCATGATTGACCGAGAGCGGCGCATTCGCGGGCTGCCAGTGGGCGAACCACGACAGCGGAATCGCTTTACCTTCGCTGTTTATTACAAACATCTGCGAAAGGGCGCTGATATCCTGGGTGTAGCGCGGATCGACCTCCATCACCACTTTGTACTGGTTAAGCGGCTGATAGATGGTGGAGATCTGACGCTGACCAAAGGCGTTATTCAGCAGGGCATTGGCCTGAGAGACATCAATGCCAAGCCGCGCCATGCTTTCCCGGTCATAGGTCAGCGCCATCTCGCTGCCTTTATCCTGCTGATCGGAGTTCACATCCGCCAGCTGTGGCAGGGCAGAGAACGCCTGACGGATTTTTGGCTCCCACTCACGCAGGGCGTTAAGGTCGTCCGACAGCAGGGAATATTGATAACCGGCATTCGATTCCCGACCGCCGACGCGCAGATCCTGCACCGCATTCAGATAGAGACTCGCCCCGGGTTCTTTCGCCAGCTTATTGCGCAGGCGGGCGATAATCTCCACTGCGCTCTCTTTCCGCTCCGACAGCGGCTTCAGCGAGATAAACATGGAGCCGCTGTTGGTACGCATCCCGCCGGTGAAGCCCACCACGCTCTCTACCGCCGGATCGGCCCCGACAATCTCCATAAAATCCTGCAGCTTACTGCGCATCGCCTGAAACGAAATGCTCTGGTCGGCAGAGATAAAACCGGAAAGTCGTCCGGTATCCTGCTCCGGCATAAAGGTTTTCGGAATATGAACAAACAGCCAGCCGGTCAGGACGATGGTGGCGAAAAACAGCACCATCACCCAGCGCGCATGGTTCAGTACCACGCTAAGCGAGCGGCCATAGCCCTGCTGGACCGCCATCAGCAGCCGGCCCGCGCCGCGCTGACGCGGCTGACTGCGCGGCGCGTGCGGCTTCAGCAGATAGGCGCACATCACCGGCGTCAGGGTGACCGAGATAAACAGCGAGATGACGATAGCCACCGACAGCGTAATGGCAAATTCTGAGAAGAAGCGGCCAATCAGTCCGCCGATCATCAGCAGCGGCAGGAACACGGCAATCAGTGACAGGCTCATCGACAACACGGTAAAACCGACTTCCCGCACCCCTTTCAGCGCGGCGGCCAGCGGCTTCATGCCCGCTTCCACGTGTCGGGCAATGTTCTCCAGCACCACAATCGCATCATCCACCACAAAGCCGGTGGCGATGGTCAGCGCCATCAGCGACAGATTGTTGAGGCTGAAGCCACACAGATACATCGCGGCAAAGGTGCCGATCAGCGAAACCGGCACCGCGACGGCGGGGATCAGCGTGGCACGGCCCGAGCGCAGGAAAACAAACACCACCAGAATCACCAGCGCCACGGCGATCACCAGCGACTGCTCCACCTCATGCAGCGAGGCACGAATGGTGGGTGAACGATCCTGAGCGATCTGCAGATCGATGGCGGCCGGGATCACCTCATGCAGCAGCGGCATTTCGGCGCGGATGCGGTCCACCGTATCGATGACGTTGGCTTCAGGCGTTTTGCGGATCAGCAGCAGCACCGCCGGTTTACCGCGCGACATCCCGGCGTTGCGTACGTCCTGCACTGAATCTTCGACTGTCGCCACATCCGACAGCCTGACCGCCGCGCCGTTGTTGTAATGCACTATCAGCGGCTGATACTCACTGGCGGTCTGCAGCGCGTCATTGGTACGCAACTGCCAGCGCTGCTGCGAATCATCCAGTGCGCCCTGCGGCCGTCGCTGATTGGCGTTGGAAATGGCGGTGCGCACCGCATCCAGCGAGACGCCCTGATTAAACAGCGCCTGTGGATTCAGGGCCACGCGGACCGCAGGCAGCGAGCTGCCACCCACGGTGACGTCGCCCACGCCCTCAATCTGTGACAGTTTCTGCGCCAGCTGGGTCGAGGCGTAATCGTAGAGCTGACCCGGATTATAGGTATCCGAAGTCAGCGTCATGATCATAATCGGCGCATCTGAAGGGTTCACTTTGCGATAGGTCGGGCGCGACGGCATCCCGGTAGGCAGCAGGCTTTGCGCCGCGTTAATCGCGGCCTGGACATCGCGCGCGGCTCCGTTGATGTCGCGATCAAAATCAAACACCAGAATGATGCGGGTGCTGCCCAGCGAACTGGTGGAGGTCATTTCACTGACGCCCGCGATGCGTCCCAGCGAGCGCTCCAGTGGCGTGGCCACCGACGACGCTATGATCTCCGGCGCGGCACCCGGCAGCGAAGCCGAGATAACGATCACCGGAAAATCAACCTGCGGCAGCGGCGCCACCGGCAGCAGCCGGAAACCCAGCATCCCCGCCAGTGCGATGGCCAGCGTCAGCAGGGTAGTGGCGACGGGCCGGTTGATGAACAGGGCAAAGAACTTCACTCTGCGGCCTCCGTGCGGGCAAAGCGGCGGCGGGTGGCGTGCGCCAGTCGATCAAACAGCAGGTAGATCACCGGGGTGGTAAACAGGGTCAGCACCTGGCTCAGAATCAGCCCGCCGACCATGGCAATCCCCAGCGGATGACGCAGTTCGGCACCGACGCCGGTGCTGAGCATCAGCGGCAGCGCGCCGAGCAGGGCGGCCAGCGTGGTCATCAGAATCGGGCGGAAGCGCAGCAGGCAGGCCTGATAGATGGCATCAACAGGCTTCATACCCTGTTCACGTTCGGCCGCCAGCGCAAAGTCGATCATCATGATGGCGTTCTTTTTCACGATGCCGATCAGCAGGATGATGCCGATTATCGCCACGATATCCAGCTCATTGCCGCTGAGCATCAGCGCCAGCAGCGCGCCGACACCCGCCGTGGGCAGCGTTGAGAGAATTGTGATGGGGTGAATAAAGCTCTCATAAAGCACGCCCAGCACAATGTACATCGCTACAATAGCCGCCACAATCAGCCAGACGGTGCTGCTCAGCGCCGCTTCAAACGCCAGCGTGCTGCCCTGGAACTGCGTCATCAGCTCTGCGGGCATGCCAAGCTCGGCTTCAGCCTGCGACACCGCTTTCACCGCATCTTCCAGCGAATAGCCGTCAGCCACGTTGAAGGAGAAGGTCGCCGACGGGAACTGGTCGAGATGATTAATGCTGAGCGGCGTGTTGCGCTGTTCAATGCGGGCAATGGCGCTCAGCGGTACGCTGCCGCCGTCGCTGCTGTTAAGGCGAATCGCCTCCAGGCTCTCCATGCCTGGAGTGGCACTATTATCCTGCTCCAGCACCACCCGATACTGGTTCGCCTGGGTATAAATGGTGGAGATGAGCCGCTGACCAAAGGCGTTGTACAGCGCGTTATCGACATCCGCCATGCTGATGCCGAGGCGGCTGGCGCTGTCGCGGTCCACTTTGACATAGGCTTCCAGTCCCTGATCCTGCCAGTCACTGCTGACATCGCGCAGCTGTGGCAGGGTGCTGAGCCGGGTCAGCAGCGCCGGAACCCAGGTGCTGAGCGACGACAGTGAACCCGATTGCAGCGTGAACTGATAGGGCGTGCGGCTCGCCTGGGTATCGATGGTGAGATCCTGCACCGCCTGCAGCCACAGCTGCACGCCCGGTACCTCACTGACCTGCTGTTGCAGGCGCTGCTGAATGGCAGGAATGCGGTCGTCGCGTTGATCCAGCGGTTTGAGGTTGATCTGCAGACGCGCGCTGTTCAGCGAGGCATTGGTGCCATCCACGCCGACAAACGAAGTCATGCTCTCCACTGCCGGATCTTTCATGATGATGGAGGCGACGTCGCGGGTGCGCTGCGCCATGCTGGCATAGGAGACCGACTGCGGTGCCTGCAGCGTGCCCTGAATAATGCTGTTGTCCTGCTGCGGGAAAAAGCCTTTCGGGATGATCATCCACAGCAACAGCGTCAGCACCAGGGTGCCAAGCGCCACCGACAGCGTGAGCCAGGGATGATTAAGTACCCGTTTCAGGCCGCGGCCATAGGCGGCCACGATACGATCAAACATCGCTTCGCTGGCCCGCGAAAAGCGGTTCTGTTTGCGCAGCGACTCCGCGCTCAGCATCCTGGCGCACATCATCGGCGTCAGGGTCAGTGAGACCACCGCTGAAATCAGAATCGCCACCGCCAGCGTCACGGCAAATTCGCGGAACAGACGGCCGATCACGTCGCCCATAAACAGCAGCGGGATCAGGACCGCAATCAGCGAGAAGGTGAGGGAGATGATGGTAAAGCCGATCTCGCCGGCACCTTTCAGCGCGGCGGTCAGCGGCTTTTCCCCTTTCTCGATATAGCGTGAGATGTTCTCAATCACCACGATGGCATCATCGACCACAAAGCCGGTGGCGATGGTCAGCGCCATCAGCGTCAGGTTGTTAATTGAAAAGCCGAGGAAGTACATCGCCGCAAAGGTGCCGATCAGCGACAGAGGCACCGCAACCGCCGGGATCAGCGTGGCGGGCACGTTGCGCAGAAACAGATAGATGATCATCACCACCAGCGCCATCGCCAGCATCAGCTCATACTGCGTGTCGTTGACCGAAGCACGAATATTGGTGGTGCGGTCGGTGAGCAGTTTAACCTCCACCGACTTCGGCAGGGCTGCGGTCAGGGCGGGCAACATGGCACGGATATTATCTGCTGTGGCGATGATATTGGCACCAGGCTGACGCTGAACGTTGAGCACAATCGCCGCATCGCGGTTGGCCCAGGCACCGAGCCAGCTGTTTTCTGCTCCCTGTTCTATGGTCGCCACGTCGCCAAGGCGCACCGGTGCGCCGTTTTTGTAGCTGATAATCAGCTGGCGATAATCCTCCGCTGATTTCATCTGGTCATTGGCTGACAGGGTAACTGAGCGGGTCGGACCATCCAGGCTGCCTTTGGCCGAATTTACGTTGGCATTGCTGATGGCGGTCCGCACCGTTTCGCTGGTCAGACCCAGCGCAGCCAGCGCCTGCGCATTCATTTTCACCCGCACCGCCGGACGCTGACCGCCCGATAGCGTCACCAGTCCGACGCCGCTGACCTGAGAGATTTTCTGCGCTACCCGCGTTTCCACCATGTCCTGCACCTGCGTCAGCGGCATGCTGCGCGTGGTGACGGCAAGCGTCATGATCGGTGGATCGGCAGGATTCACTTTGCTGTAGACCGGCGGATTAGGCAGGTCGTTGGGCAGCAGGTTAGTGGCGGAGTTAATGGCAGCCTGCACCTCCTGCTCTGCCACATCCAGCGGTAGCGTCAGCTGGAACTGCAGCGTCACCACCGAGGCACCGCCGGAGCTTTGCGACGCCATCTGTTTCAGGCCAGACATCTGACCAAACTGGCGCTCAAGCGGCGCGGTGATGGAGGAGGTGACCACATCCGGGCTGGCACCCGGATAGAGCGTGACGACCTGGATAGTCGGATAGTCGACTTCCGGCAGCGCCGAGACCGGCAGGAAGCGGTAGCCCAGCACCCCGGCCAGCAGGATCGCAATCATCAACAGCGTGGTGGCGACCGGCCGCAGGATAAACTGGCGTGACGGTCCGCCACTGTGATCGGGAGGCATGACCTGCATTACTCACGCTCTCCTTTTGACGGCAGGGTGGCGCGGGTAGCGCGCGGTGCGTTGCTCTGCGGCGCGACCACCTCGACTTTTGCGCCTTCCGTGAGGCGATCCAGCCCATCGGTCACGACGCGTTCGCCCGCCTCCAGACCGGCGCTGACCACCACTTTCTCGCTATCCTGCAAGCCGGCAATCACGCTTTTCTTGCTGACCTTGTTGTCACTGTTAACCACCCAGACAAAGTTGCCTTCGTTGCCCATCTGCAGCGCGGCAGGTGGGATAACAATCGCATCCTGCAGGGTGTTGACCTTCAGCCGCACATTCACGAACTGATTGGGGAACAGCGTGTCGTCCTGATTATCAAAACGCGCTTTGATTTTGATGGTGCCGGTGGTGACATCAATCTGGTTATCGAGGCTCAGCAGTTTGCCGCTGGCGATCAGATTCTGATTACTGCGATCCCAGGCCTCCACCAGCAGCGATTCACCACTTTTCTGCGCCTTGAGAATGGAACTGATGCTGTTCTCAGCCAGGGTAAAAACCACATCAATCGGGTGCGTCTGGGTGATCACCACGATACCGGTGGTGTCGCCGCTGGTGACGTAGTTGCCGACGTCCACCTGTTTCAGCCCGACCCGGCCGGCAATCGGCGCGGTGATCCGGCTGTAGGTAAGATTGAGCTGCGCACTGGCGACGCTTCCCTCATCCGCTTTCAGCGTGCCGAGCGTTTCACTGACCAGTGAGCGCTGCGTATCCAGCTCCTGTTGCGATACCAGCGAGGTTTTTGCCAGCTTCTCGAAGCGCGCCAGGTCACGACGGGCGTTGGCCAGCGTCGCCTGATCTTTCGCCAATTGGCCCTGCGCCTGCGTTAACGCCACCTGATAAGGCCGCGGGTCGACTTCTGCCAGTAGCTCGCCCGCTTTCACCTGCTGCCCTTCGGTGAAGTGGATTGCCAGCAGATCGCCATTGACCCGGCTGCGCACCGTGGCCGTGTTAGCCGCGGTCACCGTACCCAGTCCACTCAGATAGTGCGGCACGCTCTGGCTGGTGGCCGTAGCGGCCTGAACCGGCGCGAGGGGACGACGGGCGCCGTCACCGCCGCCTTTGCCGCCACGTGGCGCAGGTGCGTCACTCTGACTGCTGCTCTGCGGCTGGGCATGGCGCTGCCAGGCATAATAGCCGCCAGCGGCCACGGCGATCAGGGCCAGCACGATAAGGGTTTTCTTCATAACAGGATGTCGGGTGCTCATGATTGTTGGTGCTCTCCAGCAGTGACGTAGTCCCAGGCGCAGGCATCAAATGGGTAGCCTGCAAACGACAGAGTGTAGCCGCCTCTGACGGGCAGAAGTTGAAGGAAATAAGGATATCTGTCAGGGCGGGGTAATTATGCCTGTTCTTTCATTAATCGCATCACAATCGTCATAAAGCCGTGAAATCACTTTGCTATGCTGAAAGACAGACGGTTTTTTCAGGCAAATAAGGAGCAGGAAATGAGTCAGAATCAAACCCGGCAGTTGGGTGACAGTGGTATCGCGGTGCCGTTGCTGACGTTTGGCGGCAACGTGTTTGGCTGGACAGTGGATCAAACCACCTCCTTTTCTCTGCTGGATGCGCTGGTGGATCGAGGCCTGTGGTTTATCGATACCGCCGACGTCTATTCCCGCTGGGCACCGGGCAATAAAGGCGGTGAATCGGAAACCATTATGGGTGAATGGCTGAAAAAAAGCGGCAAACGCGACCAGATCGTGCTGGCAACCAAGGTTGGCATGGAATTGTCGCCGGAGAAAACCGGGCTGAAACCGCAATATATCCGTCAGGCAGTTGAAGATTCACTGCGCCGGTTGCAGACCGACTATATCGATCTCTACCAGGCGCACCGCGACGATCAGGATACGCCGCTGGCGGAAACCCTGAGCGCCTTTGACAGCCTGATCAGAGAGGGCAAAGTGCGGGCGATTGGTGCTTCCAATTACAGCGCGGCACGGCTGCAGGAGGCGTTGCAGGTCAGTGAAACGCAGGGGCTGGCGCGCTATGAAACCCTGCAACCTGAATACAACCTTTATGACCGCCAGCCCTATGAATCGGAGCTGGAGCCGGTGGTGATGGCGCAGGGGCTGGGCGTTATTAACTACTATTCACTCGCCAGCGGCTTTCTCAGTGGCAAATACCGCGAGGCGGCGGATGCCGGTAAAAGCGCGCGCGGTCAGGGTGTCGTAGATAAATACCTTAACCCGCGCGGTTTGCGGATCCTCGACGCACTGGATGCTATCAGCGAAGCGCATCAGGTGACGCCAACGCAGGTGGCGCTGGCCTGGCTGATCGCTCGTCCCGGTATCACCGCACCGATTGTCAGTGCCACCTCGCTGAAACAGCTCGACGATCTGACTGGCGCGATGCAGCTGACGCTGACCCCGGCGCAGATTGAACAACTGAATCAGGCAAGCCAGTAAACACAAGGGGCGATAGCGCCCCTTTTTACGCTACACCTGTCAAAAAATTGGCACCCCGCCCAGAGAATAACCAATCAGCGATCCCGATCACAAATGCGTTAATAAACGGATGTTACGGGTAATTATGCGCACGTATTTACAAAAAACAGAGGTTATCCAGCACTATCCTCTGCGCGTCATTTTCCGTAACTTACATAAGAATAAGCAAGATGAAAAACAGAAAAGCAGAGCAGCGTTTCCCGCTGCGCCGTGTGGCAACCGGCACCCTGATCCTGGCCATGTTTTCCGCGCAGGCGTTGGCCGCTGACGCCCTGAGTCCGGACTCCGAATGGATGTTTGGTGACTGGGGCGGGTACCGAACGCAGCTGCAGGACGACGGCATTAAGTTTGACGTTAACTACACCATGGAAAGCGCCGCGAATTTAGGCGGCGGGGCAGATACCAATACCACCATGCGCTACAGCGATCAGTGGTCGTTTGGCACCAATTTCGATCTGCAGAAGCTGCTGGACTGGCAGGATGCCGAGTTCCAGATGACCGTGACCAGTCGTAACGGACAGAATCTTTCTGAACAGGTCGCGGATCAACGCACCGGTATGCTCTCCTCGGTGCAGGAGGTTTACGGTCGCGGCCAGACCTGGCGTCTGACCCAGTTCTGGTTGCGCAAAGGATTGTTTAACGATGTGGTCGATGTGAAAGCCGGGCGGGTGACGGTAGGGGAAGACTTCGATAACTTCGATGGCAATCTGTTCCAGAACCTGGCGCTGGGCAGCGGGCAGGCGGGTAACTGGCGCGGCGATCGCTGGTTTAACTGGCCGGTCTCGCAGTGGGGCGGCCGGGTGAAATTCAATATCACGCCGGACGTTTTCTTCCAGGTCGGTTTCTATAATCAGAACAGCGCTAACTACGATCGCGGTGATGGTTTCCGTCTGGATACCAGCAATTCAGAAGGGAATCTGGTGCCGGTCGAACTGGGCTGGAAGCCAACCTTCGGGCCGGAGAAATTACCGGGTAACTACCGCATCGGCTATTACTATTCCTCGGTGGATGGCGATGTTTATGGCAGCTGGCGCAACGGCGGCTATCAGGATCAGGCCCATTCCTATGGCGGCTATCTGCTGTTACAGCAACAGCTGACCGCGCAGGACGGCGATGTGAATCGCGGTCTGGGTGTGCGGGTGCAGGCGGTGATGAACGATCACAAGACCTCAAAGACCGACAACTATCAGTCTATTGCGTTTACCTGGACAGGACCGTTTGATGCCCGTCCTCAGGATGAGATCGGCGTGGGCGCGTCACGTATTCATGTGAACAGCGACTATACCCGCTCACTGCGTCAGCAGAATCAGGCTAATGGCGAGAGCCGCTTTGACAGCCCGACCTATCTGCCGATTCAGGAAGGTTCAGAGTACAACTATGAGGTTTACTACAACGCCAAAGTAACTAACTGGATGTCACTGCGACCTAACCTGCAGTATGTGGTTGCACCAGGCGCAGTCAGTGAAGTGAAAGATGCGTTTATCGGCGGTATCAGCGCCAATATTGCATTCTGATTTTCCGGGCGAGCGAGCCGCAGTGCGGGCCAGCGCACCTCTGCTGCTGCCGGGCCGTCCTCGCGCCGCTCACGCGGTACCTTCGGCTTTGACGTCGTGCCGACGAACCGTTCGGGGATCGGCCCTCCCTGGCCGGCCCCGAACTGTCCACGCTTCCCGGCGTGGACTTCTGGCCCACCGTCACGCCTCAGCGCTGCGGATAGCCCTTTCAGCAGCAGAGGCGCTCAGGCCTCCACTCTCGTGCCCTTTTTAACAATACACACTGAAGTTTCAGAGCAGCCCGGCACCAGACTGCGTTATCACCTGTCGCTTAACTGACTGGCATTACACCCTCAGGTGCCGTCTTTGTTATTGCAGTGCAAGCCTAGCGGAACATCACTTCCGCCCAGCGGGCCAGCCCTGCGGTGACGGAGGCGAAATCATCGCCACCCGCAATCGGTGTATCCGGCAGCGTCTGCTGCAGCGCTGCGCGCAGCAACGGCGAA